>Ga0214919_10003549_pt1 | contig 23479 bp, 20 predicted proteins | sample LL1503_MetaG_FD_177994 | JGI IMG/M metagenome (GOLD analysis project Ga0214919, IMG submission 177994) | Freshwater microbial communities from Lake Lanier, Atlanta, Georgia, United States - LL-1503 | ecosystem: Environmental > Aquatic > Freshwater > Lake | place: USA: Georgia | collected... | reverse complement strand
CCTATCAATCATGTCCACGCCTGTTCTAGCGTTTCTAGCCAAAGCCAGTGTGTTGATACCCACACCATAAATTAACCTGTACATGATGGCTGTATGACGCAGGGAATACAGCGTTCTCTCCTCTCCTGCTACTCCAGTACCCAATCCTGTGTCCCACATTAAGATTTCCCACTGTCGCTGCAGTTGCTTGAGTGCATAACCCCTGTTTGTTTTGTACTGAGGTAAAAACACATAGTCTTCGCCATGCTCTTCACCAATCAAACCTTCTTGCAAGTGGTATTTGACTAGTAGCTCATAGGCTTTGATTGCTGCAGGCATTGTGACAATGGCGTCACTGTGTCCTTTTGTTGGAGGAATTCGCAGTCGCAGATAGTGGTATTCATTTTCCACAATGTCCACATGCTTGTGCTGCATGAATTTGATGTCTGTTGGGCGTATGTAGCTGTTGGACATGAAAACAATCAGTCTTCTCATGTCCATTGTCATGTCCACATTTCGCATCAAATCACCCAACTTTGGCTTCTTTGACGCTGCGTCTATGTATTGGGTTTGCTTGTTTCCATCCTCATCCATGTACTTGCGTACTTGGATTGTTTTACCTATATAACGCCCTGCTGCACTCCAAATCTTGCGATACTCATTGGTGTTGAACCACCCTCTTGGTATTTGCTTGACTGATACTTTGGGGAATTCTGGTATTGAAACAATCAACCTACGCTTACTCGCATAAGACATCACTTTGCGAATCAAGCCCAAATAGGTACTGATAGTTGATGAACTCAAATCAGATTTGCTGATTTCGTTCAAGTACTTCTCAAGCATGAAGTAATCAATCTCTTTGACTTCAATATTGCGAAAGAAAGGCAATATGGACTTTTCAAACCTGTAGTTGTGATTGTCAAAGGTAATCTTTGTAAGCTCTCCACGAGACAGTTTGGCTTCTTCAGCCTTCATCATGTCTCTCATACAACTCTCAAAGCTGGTGGCACTCAAAGTGCCAGTAATGCCATGTCGTTGGTTGTAGGTGACTGTTTCGTAGAACGTCTTTGCAAAAGCAATTGCTTCTCGCTTGCTTTCAGTCTTTGTGCTTTTGCGTACAGCGTTGTTATTGACGAAATACCTTGCCCACCAATAGGGACTAGCTGCTAGCTTGTAGATGTAGAGCTTTTTGGGGTAGTTGGGTATGTAGTACTTATCAGTCGCAAGCGTTCTATCTCGCAGCTTTTTAGGCGAGGCAGAGGTTTTTGACTTTTTAGGCGTTTTCGCTGTTGGCATACATTCTCTCCAAGCCACATAGTACTTGGCTTAGCGAGAAATACCTAGCAAAAAGTAGGTAAAAAATGTGTGGTACGAAGCGTAAAAAGTAGTACGGTAGTTTCGTACTACTTTTAGACGTAAAAAAAGCACTTAAATTTCTCTAAGTGCTTGATTTACAACAACATTTTTGGTGGGCGATGCAAGTTTCGAACTTGCGACCCCTGCAGTGTGAATGCAGTGCTCTACCCCTGAGCTAATCGCCCTATCGCTTTTTTAGCGTAGCCTTAAATTATGCCACGGAAAATTGGCTGATTTCAAGGTTTGAGATAGTCAAACCGATGCGGCTTGCCGCCAAATCGTCTTGCCACCACTGGCTTGGTCCAATTGAGCCAATTGGTCTTCGTGAGCAGCATGCTCTTGGGCATTGGCTTGGATGACAGGCAATACAAAACCTGTGAGGTCTATAGATTCCTCAGAGCCCTTTTGACCTTCATTACCACCAGTATCAATGAGCAAGGCTTCTTGGCCGCGCGTGAGGTTGATGTAAACATCGGCCAAAAGTTCGGCATCGAGCAGGGCTCCATGCAAGGTACGGCCTGAATTGTCTACGCCCATGCGATCGCAAAGTGCATCGAGGCTGTTGCGTTTGCCGGGGTACATTTGCTTGGCCATGACCAGAGTGTCGAGCACGCTGTCGACATACTGCTTGAAGGGTTTGTGGCCCGCTATTTCAAGTTCTTTGTTTAAAAATCCCACGTCAAATGCGGCATTGTGAATGATGATTTCGGCGCCTTGCACGTAGTCAATAATTTCTTGAGCCACGGTTTCAAATTTGGGTTTGTCTCGCAAAAATTCATTGCTGATACCGTGAACCTTGAGGGCATCTTCGTGACTGTCGCGCCCTGGGTTGAAGTAAAAATGCAGGTTGTTGCCGGTAAGCTTTCGGTTAACCAGCTCGACACAGCCCAACTCAATCACGCGGTCGCCGCCCTCTGCAGAGAGGCCGGTAGTTTCGGTGTCTAGAAATAATTGGCGCATGGTCTAACTGTAAACGCTAACTAGCACGAAAAACTTTCAATGAATTTCTTTTGCGTGGTTGATGGTGTATTTGGGAATCTCAATCACTACGTCGTGCTTGCCCATGAACGCCTGACAGCTCAACCGTGAGTTGGGCTCTAAACCCCACGCACGGTCCAACAGGTCTTCTTCAGTTTCTTCGGCTTCGTTCAAGCTGCTCAAACCTTCTCGCACGATGACGTGGCAAGTGGTACAGGCACAACTCATGTCGCAGGCATGCTCAATGTTGATTTTGTTTTCCAACAAAGCTTCGCAAATGCTGGTACCAGCAGGCGCAGAAATTTGGGCACCATCAGGGCAGTATTCAGCGTGCGGCAAAATTTTAATAACAGGCATTGAATTCTTCTAAATAAATTGAGATCAATCTGAGGGATTAGGGCTGAGTCTTGAACAATTTGAATATTTCAAAGGTTCTGGATATTTTGACCAGACAAAGCTTTTTGAATGCTGTGGTTCATGCGCTCGGCCGCAAAAGCTTCGGTGGCATGAGCCAAGGCTTGGGTGGCATCTTCAACCACTTGCGCGTCTTGTGATGTGTCTACGGTATGGCGCAACGCCAACATGAGTGAATCAATTTGCGCACGATCTTCTGCATTCAGCAATTGACCATCGGCATTCAAAGCACTTTGGGTGGCCAACAGCATCCTGTCGCCATCTACCCGAGCCTCTACCAACGCACGTGCTTTCATGTCGACCTCAGCCGTGGTGAAGCTGTCTAGCAACATTTTGGCAATTTGATCATCGCTCAAACCATACGAAGGTTTCACATCGATCTTGGTCTCTACACCACTGATTTGCTCTTTGGCTGCAACGCTTAGCAATCCATCGGCATCTACGGTCAATGTGACGCGAATGCGAGCAGCACCCGCAGCCATAGGCGGTATACCGCGTAATTCAAATCGTGCCAAGCTACGGCAGTCAGCCACCAAATCGCGTTCACCCTGCAACACATGCAAAGCCAAAGCGGTTTGACCATCTTGGTAGGTGGTGAAGTCTTGTGCCATGGCTGTGGGAATGGTTTGGTTGCGCGGAATAATGCGCTCTACCAAGCCGCCCATGGTTTCAATGCCCAAGGACAAAGGAATGACATCGAGCAACAGCAAATCGCCTGCAGAGTCGTTGCCCGCCAATTGATTGGCTTGAATGGCGGCGCCCAAGGCCACCACTTCGTCGGGGTTCAAATTGTTCAGGGGTGGTTTGCCAAAGAATGCGGCCACTGCTTCTTGCACTTGGGGCATGCGAGTTGAACCACCGACCATGACCACGCCTTGAATGTCATCAGCTTTAATCTTGGCATCGCGCAATGCCTTCTTCACAGCAGACATGCAACGCGCTGTAAGCTCAGATGTTGCTTCGTTAAATTGTGAACGGGTAACTTTCACTTCGTGGCTTTGGGCTGCATGCGGCCATACCAACGAAACATCTGAAGAAGTGGTCAGGGCTTCTTTGGCAGCACGTGCTGCTGCTTTCAAACGCGTTTTGTCTTCAGCACTTAAGCCAGCCTGTTCGTTAGACAAGCCCATCGAAGCCAACGCTGTATCGGCCAAGGCATGGTCGTAATCATCGCCACCCAAAGCTGAATCGCCACCGGTGGCCATCACTTCAAACACACCGCGCGTTAAACGCAAAATAGATATATCAAAAGTGCCGCCACCCAAATCAAATACCGCGTAGATACCTTCACTGGCATTGTCCAAGCCATAAGCAATGGCGGCGGCTGTGGGCTCGTTAATCAGGCGCAACACATTGATGCCTGCCATCTGCGCTGCGTCTTTGGTCGCTTGTCTTTGTGCATCGTCAAAGTATGCTGGCACCGTGATCACGGCGCCATGCAAGTCGTCGTTGAAGGTGTCTTCTGCCCTATAGCGCAGTGTGGCCAAAATTTCGGCACTTACTTCTACGGGAGACTTTGCACCTTGTACAGTTTGAATTGACAGCATGCCTTTGTCAGCATGCGCCTCTGAACCTTCTGGCTTCACAAACCTGTAAGGCAATTTTTCGGGATGCGCAATGTCAGACAAACTTCTCCCCATAAAACGCTTCACGGAGGCCAAAGTATTCTCTGGGTCTAAGGCCGCATTGGCCACGGCTTCATGGCCTATCTGTCGGCCTTGGCCTGGTAAATAGCGCACCACAGAAGGCAAAATAATTTGACCTTTGTCGTCGGGCAAGCACTCTGCCACACCATTGCGCACAGAGGCCACCAAAGAGTGCGTGGTGCCCAAATCGATGCCAACGGCAATGCGTCGTTGATGCGGATCCGGTGCTTGACCGGGTTCGGAAATTTGCAAAAGTGCCATTTAAAACTTCAATGTCTGTCCGGTAAAACTCAAGTGCAGGTATCAAGTCCGTGCTGCACTTCGTGAGCAAATTTTTCAATGAACATGAGCGCCCTCACCTGCCCCACCGCGGCTACATGATTGTGATCAACATCGATCAAGTTAGCGGCTTGTGCCAAGGCTTGTGCATGAGACGCATCAACTTCTTCGAGCAATGTTTCTAATGCCTTAATTTTAGCGCCTGCATCTTTCAGCGCTTTGCAGTCGTCCAAGGCTTCGCGCCATGCCATTTGCTGCATCAAAAAAGCAGAAGGCATGCTGGTGTTGTTTTCTGCATTCACAGCTGCACCATGCAACTCACACAAGTAAGCCGCTCGCTTCAAAGGATCTTTTAGGCGACTGTAGGCTTCGTTGATGCGCACGGACCATTGCATGGCAACGCGCTGAGCAGCAGCGCCTTCAGAGGCAAAGCGGTCGGGGTGGGCTTCGCGTTGCAAAGACTTCCACTGAACGTCTAGATGCGACCTGTCTAATACAAAAGCTGTGGGCAAGCCGAACAGCTCAAAGTCTGACGCCTGCAGTGAAATCACACGCGGAACGATTCGCCACAGCCGCAGCGATCGCGTTCATTGGGGTTGTTAAAACGGAAACCTTCGTTCAAACCTTCGCGAACAAAATCCAATTGAGTGCCGTCGATGTAGGCCAAGCTTTTTGGATCGATGAGCACCTTGACGCCATGGTCTTCAAAGACCACGTCTTCGGGGGCCACATCGTCGACGTATTCAAGTTTGTAGGCTAAACCAGAACAGCCGGTGGTTTTGACGCCCAGACGCACACCCACGCCTTTACCGCGCTTGGTAATGTAACGCGACACGTGCCGCGCTGCAGCTTCTGTTAATGAGATGGCCATGTGTGTTTCTCGCAAACTGCTGGGTTTAAACCGCTGCGTGTTTCTTTTTATAGTCTTCGACGGCCGCTTTGATGGCGTCTTCGGCCAAGATGGAGCAATGAATCTTGACAGGTGGCAAGGCCAGCTCTTCGGCAATTTCGCTGTTCTTTAAAGCAGCCGCTTGGTCCAATGTTTTGCCCTTGACCCACTCGGTGACAAGTGAGCTTGAAGCAATGGCAGAGCCACAACCGTAGGTTTTAAAACGCGCATCTTCAATCACGCCCGTCAGGGGGTTGACCTTGATTTGCAATTTCATGACGTCGCCGCAGGCGGGCGCACCCACCATACCGGTGCCCACATCTTCGTCTCCCTTTTCAAAGGAGCCCACGTTGCGGGGGTTTTCGTAATGATCAACAACTTTTTCACTGTAAGCCATGGTGTTACTTCCTAATTCTTAAGTTCAATGTTAATGAGCAGCCCACTGAATGGTGCTCAGGTCAATGCCTTCTTTGTACATGTCCCACAAGGGGCTGAGGTCGCGCAGTTTGGCCACGTTGGCTTTGATGGTGTCAATGGCGTAGTCAATTTCGGCTTCGGTGGTCCAACGGCCCATGGTCATTCGCAAACTGCTGTGAGCCAACTCGTCGCTGCGGCCCAAGGCGCGCAACACATAGCTAGGCTCCAAGCTGGCAGAGGTACAAGCAGAGCCCGAAGACACAGCCAAACCTTTGATGCCCATGATGAGCGACTCACCTTCAACATAGTTGAAACTCATGTTGATGTTGTGGGGCACGCGCTTTGTGGGGTGTCCGTTTAAGAACACTTGCTCGACATCTTTCAAACCATTGAAGAGGCGCTCTTGCAAAGCTTTGACTTTGGCAATGTCTTGGTCCATTTCGAGGCGAGCAATGCGGAAAGCTTCGCCCATGCCCACAATTTGGTGCGTGGGCAAAGAGCCAGAACGCATGCCACGCTCGTGACCGCCACCGTGCATTTGCGCTTCAAGGCGCACGCGAGGTTTGCGGCTCACATACAGAGCACCAATGCCTTTGGGTCCATAAGTTTTGTGCGCGGTCAAGCTCATCAAATCGACTGGCAAGGTACTGAGGTTAATGTGAAATTTGCCAGTGGCCTGCGCGGCATCAACGTGGAAGATGATGCCCTTTTCGCGGCAAATGGTGCCAATGGCAGGAATGTCTTGAATGACACCAATTTCGTTGTTAACGAACATGACGCTGACCAAAATGGTGTCGGGGCGCAAAGCAGCCTTGAACACTTCAAGGTTGAGCAAGCCATCATCTTGCACATCAAGGTAAGTCACTTCAAAGCCTTGGCGCTCGAGTTCACGCATGGTGTCGAGCACTGCTTTGTGTTCTGTTTTAACGGTAATCAGGTGCTTGCCGCGGCTTTTGTAAAAATGTGCTGCGCCCTTCAAGGCCAAGTTGTTGGACTCCGTAGCGCCACTGGTCCACACAATTTCACGGGGGTCAGCACCGATCAACTCGGCAACATCGCCACGGGCTTTTTCTACTGCCGCTTCGGCTTCCCAGCCCCAAGCGTGGCTGCGTGAAGCGGGGTTGCCAAAGTGCTCGCGCAACCAAGGAATCATGGCATCGACCACACGCGGATCACAGGGATTGGTGGCGCTGTAGTCTAGGTAAATGGGGAAATGCGGTGTGGAATTCATGCTTGAAAACTTCTCAAGATTTAACAAAGGTGTTGCCCAAAGCAAACACCGAATTGGGTGCATTCACACGAATGCTCTGTGACACAGGCATGGCAGAAATGGCACGCTTCATCACAGGCTTGTTTTCAATGGTGTGTCCCGCCGCCAACTGGTCGTCAACCAATTTTTGCAAGTTGACGGAATCTAAAAACTCCACCATGCGTGAGTTCAAAGCCGACCACAAGTCGTGGGTCATACAACGGCCACTGCTACCGTGGCAGTTTTCTTTGCCGCCGCAGTGAGTGGCATCAATGGGCTCGTCAACCGACAAAATAATATCGGCCACGGTAATTTCAGAAGCCTTTTTGGCCAAGGTGTAACCGCCGCCAGGGCCCCGTGTGGACTCTACCAATTGGTGACGGCGAAGTTTGCCAAACAACTGCTCTAGGTAAGAAAGGGAGATTTCTTGCCTTTGGCTAATGGCAGCAAGTGTGACTGGACCGGCGTGGTGTCGCAGGGCCAAATCGATCATGGCGGTGACCGCAAATCGACCTTTGGTGGTTAGGCGCATGGCTGTTTCCTAGGATGTTGACTAATTTGCTCGACTATAGCAGAACTTGACCAGATTAGTAGGGATACGAATTGAAGGTCTTTATGCCTTGAGCACCACCACGTTGTCTGTACCCGGCGCCCCAAAGGCCTGGGCCTTGAGCATTTGAAGCTGGTCCCGAACCTGAGCGGCCTTCTCGAAATCGAGGTTTTTGGCATGCTCCATCATCTGCTTTTCAAGCTGTTTGATGGCCTTGGACACATCCTTCTCACTCATGTCCTCGACCTTGGCTCGCTGCACGGCTTCTTTTTCCAAGCGATCGGCTTCCTTACCAGCCTTCTCGCTGTAGACCCCATCGATCAGGTCGCGCACTTCTTTCACAATGCTCCGCGGTGTGATGCCCATGGCCAAGTTGTGGGCCACTTGCTTGGTGCGACGGCGCTCTGTTTCGCCAATGGCTTTTTTCATGGACTCGGTCATGCGGTCGGCATACAAAATGGCACGGCCATGAAGGTTGCGCGCGGCACGGCCGATGGTTTGAATGAGGCTTCGCTCGGAGCGCAGGAAACCTTCTTTGTCGGCGTCCAAAATAGCCACCAAAGACACCTCAGGAATGTCCAAGCCTTCGCGCAACAAGTTGATGCCCACCAGCACATCAAACGCACCTAATCGCAAATCTCGCAAAATTTCAACGCGCTCCACCGTGTCAATATCAGAGTGCAAATAGCGAACTTTCACACCGTTGTCAGACAAGTAGTCGGTGAGTTGCTCGGCCATGCGTTTTGTCAGCGTGGTGATGAGCACGCGCTCGTGTTTTTCTGCCCGAATTCGAATTTCTTGCAGCACATCGTCCACTTGGTGAATGGCGGGCCTGACTTCCACTTCAGGGTCGACCAAACCAGTGGGCCTCACCACCTGCTCCACCACTTTGCCAGCGTGCGTTTTTTCGTAATCGGCGGGTGTGGCGGATACAAAAATGCACTGGCGCATTTTGGTTTCAAACTCTTCAAATTTAAGCGGCCGGTTGTCTAATGCACTGGGCAATCGAAAGCCGTATTCAACCAGCGTGGTTTTGCGCGCGCGGTCGCCGTTGTACATGGCATTGAGTTGGCCAATCATTTGATGACTCTCATCCAAGAACATCAAAGCATCTTGGGGCATGTAGTCGGTTAAGGTACTGGGCGCAGCTCCTGGAGAAGCACCGGACAAATGACGTGTGTAGTTTTCAATGCCTTTGCAATGCCCTACTTCGCTGAGCATTTCTAAATCGAATCGAGTCCGCTGTTCAAGGCGCTGAGCTTCTACCAACTTGCCCATGCCCACCAACTCTTTAAGCCGCTCTGCCAACTCTACTTTGATGGTTTCCACAGCCGCCAAAACTTTGTCACGCGGTGTAACGTAATGGCTTGATGGATAGACCGTGAAGCGCGGTATTTTTTGACGAATGCGACCTGTCAAGGGATCGAACAATTGCAGGCTTTCAACTTCCTCATCAAACAACTCAATCCGCACCGCCAGTTCAGAATGCTCTGCTGGAAACACATCAATGGTGTCGCCGCGAACGCGAAACTTGCCGCGGCTGAAGTCTTGGTCGTTGCGTTGGTACTGCATGCGAATGAGTTGCGAGATCACATCGCGTTGCCCCAATTTGTCGCCCGTGCGCAAAGTCATGATCATGCGGTGGTAACTCTCGGGCTCGCCGATACCGTAAATGGCCGAGACCGTGGCCACAATGACCACATCGCGGCGTTCCATCAAGCTCTTGGTGCATGACAAACGCATTTGCTCAATGTGTTCATTGATGGCTGAATCTTTTTCAATGAACAAGTCGCGCTGCGGCACATAGGCTTCAGGCTGGTAGTAGTCGTAATAACTGACAAAATACTCCACCGCGTTTTTAGGAAAGAACTCTCTAAATTCTGAGTACAACTGCGCGGCCAATGTTTTGTTGGGCGCAAACACAATGGCCGGCTTGCCCATTTGCGCAATCACGTTGGCCATGGTGAAGGTCTTGCCCGAGCCCGTGACCCCCAGCAAGGTTTGAAACACTTCGCCGTCGTTCAAACCCTCCACCAATCCAACTATGGCGGTGGGTTGGTCGCCCGCAGGCGGATAGGGTTGGTAAAGCTCAAAGGGCGAACCTTCGTAATGCACAAATTGGCCCTCGGGGGCAACAAAAGGAACCGACTCAATGACGGCATCAGAGGTGATTGGGGAAACGGCCATGGATCTTCTTGAGATGTCTCGGTGTAGGGCAAAAATGGGGGAAAGAGCCGTTAAAATTAGGGGCAACCCTAAAGCCTAACCTAGGTTTTGGGTTTCTGCCAGTCAGAAACTGCTTTTCACAACCTCCCACAAGGACTTTTTTCATGTCTCTGTTTACCGCCGTCGAAATGGCCCCCCGCGACCCTATCTTGGGTTTGAACGAACAATTTGCCGCCGACACCAATCCCAACAAAGTGAACTTGGGTGTGGGCGTTTATTTCGACGACAACGGCAAACTCCCCCTTCTTGAATGTGTTCAATCTGCTGAAAAAGCCATGATGGACAAGCCCACAGCGCGAGGTTATTTGCCCATTGACGGGATTGCTGCCTACGACGCGGCCGTCAAGAGCCTGGTATTTGGAGCCAACAGCGAACCCGTCGCCTCTGGCCGCGTGGCCACGGTTCAAGGCATTGGCGGCACAGGCGGTCTTAAAATTGGGGCCGACTTCCTGAAAAAAATAAGCCCCAACGCCAAGGTCATGATTTCTGACCCTAGTTGGGAAAATCACCGTGCACTTTTTACCAGCGCAGGCTTTCAAGTTGACAGCTATGCCTACTACGACGCTGAAAACCGCGGCGTGAACTTTGAAGGCATGTTGGCCAGCTTGAACGCTGCGGCAGCCGGCACCATTGTGGTGTTGCACGCCTGTTGCCACAACCCAACGGGCTACGACATTACAGCCGCTCAATGGGAGCAAGTCATTGCAGTGGTCAAGGCCAAAAGCCTAACGCCTTTCCTCGATATGGCCTACCAAGGCTTTGGGCACGGCATTACAGAAGACGGCGCTGTGATTGGCAAATTTGTTGCCAGTGGCCTCGACTTCTTTGTGTCCACTTCTTTCTCTAAGAGCTTTAGCTTGTACGGCGAACGTGTAGGCGCTTTGTCTGTGGTTTGCGCCACCAAAGAAGAATGCAGCCGCGTTCTGAGCCAACTCAAAATCGTGATTCGGACCAATTACTCCAATCCTCCCATCCATGGTGGCGCCGTGGTGGCCGCCGTCTTGGCCAACCCTGAGTGGCGCGCCACATGGGAAAAAGAGTTGGGCGAAATGCGGGTTCGCATCAAGGCCATGCGCCAAAAGCTGGTCGATGGCCTGAAAGCCGCAGGTGTCAAGCAAGACATGGGCTTCATCACCACCCAGATTGGCATGTTCAGCTATTCTGGCCTGAACAAAGACCAAATGGTTCGCCTTCGCTCTGAATTTGGTGTTTATGGCACCGACACAGGCCGCATGTGCGTGGCCGCTTTGAACAGCAAAAACATTGATTACGTTTGCCAAGCCATTGCAAAGGTCATGTGATTTGATGCTTTTCACATCGTGGTCCATCGAAGACTGTTCAATTAAATGACCTAAATTTAGGTGCGCTACTCCACTTTCCATGCATCACAACTGATATATTGCTGCAGTGCAACAAATTAAGGGGCTCTGACCATGCTTTACCAAATCTACGAAACGCAACGCTCCATCATGGAGCCTTTTGCAGACTTGGCACATGCCGCCGCCAAGATGTACAGCAACCCCCTCAATCCCATTGGCAATTCGCCTATTGCTCAGCGAGTGTCGGCGGGCTACGAACTCATGCACCGCTTGGGCAAAGACTACATCAAGCCAGAATTTGGAATTCGCACGGTTAAAGTGGGTCAAGTCGATGTAGCCATTCATGAGCGCATTGAAATTGACAAAGCCTTTTGCGAGTTACGACGCTTCAAACGTTTCACGGACGATGCGACAACACTCAATGCCCTCAAGGGTCAGCCTGCGGTTCTCATCGTAGCACCTTTGTCGGGTCACTACGCTACCCTGCTTCGCGACACCGTGAAAACCATGTTGAAAGACCACAAGGTCTACATCACCGATTGGAAGAATGCGCGACTTGTGCCTTTGGCCGATGGCGAGTTTCACCTCGATGACTATGTGAACTATGTTCAGGAGTTCATTCGCCATTTACAAGGCACTTACGGCAATTGCCATGTGATCAGCGTGTGTCAGCCAACAGTGCCCGTGTTAGCTGCCGTGTCACTGATGGCATCGCGTGGTGAAAAAACACCCTTGACCATGACCATGATGGGGGGGCCCATCGATGCGCGCAAGGCGCCCACTGCGGTGAACAACTTGGCTGTGAACAAGAGCTTCGAGTGGTTTGAAAACAATGTGATTTACAAGGTACCTGGCAATTTTCCAGGTGCCGGTCGTCGCGTGTATCCAGGATTTTTGCAGCACACCGGCTTTGTGGCCATGAACCCTGATCGTCATGCGTCAAGTCATTACGATTACTTCAAAGACCTTATCAAAGGCGATGACGCCAGCACTGAAGCACACCGCAAGTTTTATGACGAGTACAACGCTGTGCTCGATATGGACGCCGACTATTACTTAGAAACCATCAAAACAGTTTTCCAAGATTACAGCTTGGTGCATGGCACTTGGAATGTGAAAAACCTCCAAGGCAAGAACGAATTGGTGCGCCCACAAGACATAAGCGCCACCGCACTGCTTACAGTTGAAGGCGAGTTGGACGATATTTCTGGTTCAGGTCAGACTGCAGCTGCGCATGATTTGTGCAGCAGCATCAAACCCGCACATCGCCAGCATTTGGAAGTGCCTGGCGCAGGTCACTACGGTATTTTCAGTGGCCGTCGCTGGCGCGAGGTGGTGTATCCCGCTGTCGTTAAATTCATTTTAGCGCACCACGACTTGGGTACAAAGAAAAAAACGAATGCTAAATCAGCAGTCAAGCCAACAACAAAACGCGCCGTCAAAGTGGTTGCCAAAAAAGTTTCTTCTCGTCAAAAGTGAACTCGCTGGCTGAACGCATCAACGATGCGCTGCCTCAAACGCAGTGCACCCGCTGCGGCTTTCCCGATTGCAAGGCCTATGCGCAGGCCATTGCACAAGACAACGCCCCAATCAATCAATGCCCTCCGGGGGGCCTTGAGGGCGTTGCCGTTTTGTCCAAGATCACCGGGCGCCCTGCGCTGCCCCTGAATCCTGAAAATGGCAGAGAAGGTCCCATGAACGTGGCCGTGATTGACGAAGCATGGTGCATCGGTTGCACGCTGTGCATCAAGGTCTGCCCCACCGATGCCATCTTGGGTAGCAACAAAGTCATGCACACCGTGATTGAAGCTGTCTGCACAGGCTGCGATTTGTGTTTGCCTGTTTGCCCAGTCGATTGCATTGAGATGGTTCCTGTCTCAAACGAACATACGGGTTGGTCTGCTTGGTCTCCAGAGTTGGCGCAACAAGCTCGCCAGCGCTATGAAGCCCGGCAATTAAGGCTGATAGAAGAAGACAAGCAGCATGCAAACAGACAACAAACCAAAGCTGAAATGAAACTGGCTGATCTGTCGACTCACACACGCATCGATAGTGACCCCCTGACAGGTCAAGCCATGAGCTCTGAGAATGCAGACAAAGAAATGGCACGAAAACGGGCCATCATTGAAGCGGCCTTGGCCAAAGCCAAGGCGCGACAGAAGTCTTGAATTTTTTTAGGCGTATTGCGCCGCCAAAGCGCCAAACGCTTTAACAACTTCTTCAGGCGCTTGCACCAGTTCAATCAAAACGCCCTCGCCACCAATGGGCAATTCCTCGCTGGCTTTGGGATGAATAAAGCAGATGTCAAAACCTGCTGCGCCCTTGCGAATACCGCCCGGCGCAAAACGAACACCTTGTTGTGAAAGCCATTCAACAGCAACATCAAGATTGTCGATCCACAAACCCACATGGTTCAAAGGCGTGGTGTGAACCGCAGGTTTCTTTTCTAGGTCAATAGGTTGCATCAAATCCACTTCCACTTTGAACGGACCCACGCCCATGGCGCAAATGTCTTCGTCAACATTCTCGCGGTCACTTTTGTAAGTGCCTGTAATCTCTAGGCCAAACATGTCGACCCAAAGTTTTTGGAGTTTGACTTTGTCAGTGCCACCAATGGCAATTTGTTGAATTCCGAGAACTTTAAAAGGACGATTTAATTGACTCATGCTTCAAACTCCACAATGACCTGATCCACAGTCAGCGACTCACCTTGTGAGGCCATGACATTTTTCACCACGCCATCGTGCGCAGCAAACAAAATATTTTCCATCTTCATGGCTTCAATCACAGCCACACGCTCACCTGCTTGAACTTTTTGCCCGGGGCTTACTGCAACATTGACCAGCAAACCTGGCATTGGCGACAACACAAAGCGACTCATGTCGGGCGGTGTTTTGTAGGGCATCATTTGATGCAACTCAGCCATGCGAGGTGAAACCACCAGTGCCTCAATGCGGGTACCGTTGTGCTGAATTTGAAGAGCAAGAGGATTCTTGAGCGTGCCGCGGTCAACTTGCGCAATGAAGGGTTTGCCGTTCACAATGCCATTGATGCGAATATCGTTGAGGCGTGAATGGCTCTCAATGATGTAGTGATTTTCACCTACCTTGATGATGGCTTTCCCGCTCTGTCCGCGAAACTCGTCCACATGAACAGGGATGTATCGGTTGTTGCCCTTGGCACCCAGCACAATCACGTTGTAGTCATGGCCAATTTGCACATCGTAACCAGGCAGTTGACCGCTCAGGTTGGCAGCACGTTCGCGTGATTTACGCCGGACAAACGCCGCCAAGGCGACCAAGAAATCGGGGTCATGGTGCGGTACGTCTTCAGCGTGAAAACCATGCGCATAGTTTTCTGCAATGAAGCCCGTGTTGAAGTCACCAGACACAAACTTAGGATGGGCTAACAAAGCCGCTTGAAACGGAATGTTGGAGCTGATGCCGCGAATCACGAACCCATTGAGTGCTTCACGCATTTTCGCAATGGCATCGTTGCGGTCGGTGCCATGCACAATAAGTTTGGCAATCATGGAGTCGTAGAACATGGGAATTTCACCGCCATCTTGTACGCCCGTGTCTACACGCACACCCAACAGGTCTTGCGTGTTGGACTGGAACATGGTTTGCACAGGCGTTTGGAAGCGCACCAAACGGCCTGTGGATGGCAAGAAATTGCGGAAGGGATCTTCTGCATTGATGCGGCACTCAATGGCCCAACCGTTGCGTTTCACATCGGCTTGCGTGATCGGTAACTTTTCGCCATGGGCCACACGGATCATCATTTCGACCAAGTCGATACCCGTGATGGCTTCTGTGACGGGGTGCTCTACTTGTAAGCGAGTGTTCATTTCTAGAAAGTAGAAACTTTGGTCTTTGCCCACCACAAACTCCACCGTACCAGCAGATTGGTACTTCACGGCCTTGGCAAGTGCAACCGCTTGTTCCCCCATGGCAATGCGCGTGGCGTCACTGATGAAAGGCGATGGCGCCTCTTCAATCACTTTTTGGTGACGGCGTTGAATAGAGCATTCGCGCTCGTTCAAATAAATCACGTTGCCATGGCTGTCGCCCAGGACTTGAATTTCAATGTGTCTTGGTTCTTCTACAAATTTTTCAATGAACACGCGATCATCGCCAAACGAGTTAAGGGCTTCGTTTTTGCAGGAGGTAAAACCTTCAAAGGCTTCTTTGTCATTGGCGGCCACGCGCAGGCCTTTGCCCCCGCCGCCTGCAGAAGCTTTGATCATGACAGGGTAGCCTATGCCTTTGGCAATTTGAACAGCAGCTTCTGCCGAGTCAATGGCATCGTTGTAACCAGGGATGGTGTTCACCTTGGCTTCGTTGGCCAACTTCTTAGACGCAATTTTGTCGCCCATGGCGGCAATGGAAAAGTGGCGTGGGCCGATGAAGGCAATGCCCTCGTCTTCGCAACGCTTGGAGAAGGCTTCATTTTCAGACAAGAAGCCGTAGCCTGGGTGAATGGCTTGTGCGCCTGTTGATTTGGCCACGGCAATGATTTTGTCGGCCACCAAATAAGACTCTCGCGATGGCGCTGGGCCAATCAGCACAGCTTCGTCGGCCAGCAACACATGGCGGGCTTCTTTGTCGGCCTCGGAGTAAACCGCTACTGTGGCTATGCCCATTTTCTTGGCGGTGGCAATGACGCGGCATGCAATTTCACCGCGGTTGGCTATCAAAATTTTGGTAAACATATTTTTCCTAATGGCGTTTCAGTTCAAGCGGTGTCGGTCATTGCGCTTAAAGCGGAATGTTGCCGTGCTTGCGCCATGGGTTTTCAACCTTCTTGTCTTTCAACATGACCAACGAGCGGCAGATGCGTTTTCGTGTTTCGCTGGGTTGAATGACATCGTCAATGAAGCCTCGCGCACCGGCCACAAACGGGTTGGCAAATCGGTCTTTGTATTCGGCTTCGCGTGCAGCTAATTTCACAGGGTCGTTTTTGTCTTCGCGGAAAATAATTTCTACCGCCCCCTTCGCACCCATCACTGCAATCTCTGCGTTAGGCCATGCAAAATTCACGTCGCCTCTCAGGTGCTTAGAGGCCATGACGTCGTAGGCACCACCATAGGCTTTGCGGGTAATGACCGTGATTTTGGGCACGGTGCACTCTGCGTAGGCGTAGAGCAACTTAGCGCCATGCTTGATGATGCCGCCGTATTCTTGTGAAGTACCGGGCATGAAGCCAGGCACGTCTACGAAGGTGATGACAGGAATACTGAAGGCATCGCAGAAGCGCACAAAGCGGGCCGCTTTGATGGAACTCTTAATGTCCAAGCAACCCGCCAAAACCAAGGGCTGGTTGGCCACGATGCCCACCGTTTGGCCGGCCATGCGGGCAAAACCAATCAGCATGTTTTTGGCGTAGTCGGGCTGAAGTTCAAAGAAGTCACCGTCGTCAACGGTTTTCAAAATAAGCTCTTTCATGTCGTAGGCTTGGTTGGCGTTCAAAGGCACCAAGGTGTTCAAACTTTGGTCCAGCCTGTCGGTGGGGTCGCCACTGGCGCGCATGGGCGATTTTTCGCGATTATTGAGGGGCAGATAGTTGTACAAACGACGTAACATGAGCAAAGCTTCTACGTCGTTCTCAAAGGCCATGTCAGCCACACCGCTCTTGGTGGTGTGCGTTAAAGCGCCACCCAACTCTTCAGCGGTCACTTCTTCATGCGTCACCGTCTTCACCACTTCAGGGCCCGTGACAAACATGTAAGAGCTGTCTTTCACCATGAAAATAAAGTCGGTCATGGCGGGTGAATACACTGCACCGCCCGCCGAGGGGCCCATGATCATGCTAATTTGAGGAATGACGCCGCTGGCCATGGCGTTGCGCTGGAACACTTCGGCATAGCCACCCAAGGAAGCCACACCCTCTTGAATGCGAGCACCGCCTGAGTCGTTCAAACCAATCACGGGTGCGCCTACCTTCATAGCTTGGTCCATGATTTTGCAAATTTTCTCGGCATGTGACTCAGACAATGCGCCACCAAACACCGTGAAGTCTTGGCTGTACACAAATACCAAACGGCCATTGATCATGCCGTAGCCAGTCACCACACCGTCACCCGGAATCTTGTTATCTTGCATGCCAAAGTCTGTGCAGCGGTGCTCGACAAACATGTCCCACTCTTCAAAGGTGCCTTCGTCTAGCAATACTTCTAAGCGCTCGCGCGCTGTGAGCTTGCCCTTGGCATGTTGTGCATCAATGCGTTTTTGCCCACCACCCATGCGTGCCGCCGCACGTTTTTGCTCAAGTTGTTGAATGATGTCTTGCATGATTTACTCGCTTCAATACGGATAGTTCAATGTTTTGGAAAGCCAGTCGCCTGATAAGCGGCTAGCAGTTGTCTGGCTGCAGTGGAGGCTGGGACTTGGTCCGAGATGACCTTCTGCGTGAGTTCAGGCAGAAGGGCTTTGACACTGGCTTGACCTCGAAAGTTTTGTTTCAGGCCAGCATCGATGCGCTCCCACATCCACGACTGGGCTTGGCCTTGTCTGCGCTGTTCCAACTTTTGATTGGCTTGCTGCAAACGTTTGAATTTCAAAACGCGGTGCCAAAAGCTGTCGACGCCTTGGTTTAAAAGTGCGCTGATTTGAATGACTTCTGGGTGCCAAATTTCTTCGTCAAAATGGGCGTGATCGGGGTGACCGTGCATACCCAGCAAACGCAAGGCACTGGTAATTTGGGCTTCAGCGCGGGTGGCGGCCGATGCGTCAATGTCGGCCTTGTTGATCACCACCAAATCGGCCAACTCCATCACGCCTTTTTTAATCGCTTGCAAATCGTCACCTGCATTGGGCAGTTGCATCAGCACAAACATGTCGGTCATGTTGGCCACGGCGGTTTCGCTTTGGCCAACGCCCACAGTTTCTACAATGACCACGTCGTAGCCTGCGGCTTCGCACACCAACATGGCTTCGCGCGTTTTTTCAGCCACGCCGCCCAAAGTGCCACTGGAGGGGCTGGGTCGGATGAAGGCTTTGTCGTGAACACTGAGGTGTTCCATGCGGGTTTTGTCACCCAAGATAGAACCGCCAGACACCGTGGAGGAAGGATCGATGGCGAGCACCGCCACACGATGACCTTGTGTGATTAAAAAAAGCCCCAGCGCTTCAATGAACGTTGACTTGCCCACGCCAGGCACACCGCTGATGCCTAAACGAAATGATTTGCCTGAATGCGGCAGCAACCCAGTGAGCAATTCATCTGCCTGCCCTCGATCTGACGGCAGTGTGGATTCAAGCAAGGTAATGGACTTGGCCATAGCGCGGCGCTGAACCGCAGGCTCGCCCTGCAACACACCCTGCATGAGGTCTTGCGAATTCAACCTAAAGCCTTCTTGATTTGCTCCAGCACATCTTTGGCGCTGGCAGGGATGGGGGTGCCTGGGCCGTAGATGCCCTTCACGCCCGCTTCGTACAAGAAGTCATAGTCTTGGCGTGGAATGACGCCGCCTACAAACACAATGATGTCGTCTGCACCCTGCTTCTTCAGTTCTTCAATGATCGCAGGAACCAAAGTTTTGTGACCCGCCGCCAAGGTAGAAACACCCACCGCATGCACGTCATTTTCAATGGCTTGGCGCGCGCATTCTTCAGGCGTTTGAAACAAGGGGCCCATGTCAACGTCAAAGCCTAAATCGGCAAACGCAGTGGCCACCACTTTGGCGCCGCGGTCGTGGCCGTCTTGACCTAACTTGCTGATCATGACGCGAGGACGACGGCCCTTGGCATCGGCAAAGTCGTTGATCTCTTTTTTCAGTTGGTCCCAGCCTTCTGCTGAGTCGTAAGCTGCTGCGTACACGCCGGTCACCTTTTGAGTATCGGCGCGGTGGCGCCCAAAAACTTTCTCCAATGCATCGGACACTTCGCCCACCGTGGCGCGCAATCGAATGGCTTCAATGCTGAGTTCGAGCAAATTGCCTTGACCGCTTTCGGCGGATGCAGTGAGCGCATCCAATGCGGCTTGTACTTTGGCAGTGTCGCGGGTTGCACGAATATTTTGAAGTCGTTCGATTTGACCATCACGCACTTTGACATTGTCGATGGCCAAGAAGTCAAGGGGATCTTCTTTGGCCAACTTGTATTTGTTCACGCCCACAATCACATCTTTGCCAGAGTCGATGCGCGCTTGTTTCTCAGCGGCTGCAGCTTCAATTTTGAGCTTGGCCCAGCCGCTGTCTACCGCTTTGGTCATGCCGCCCATGGCTTCGACTTCTTCTATGATGGCCCAAGCTTTGTCGGCCATCTCTTGCGTGAGCGATTCCATCATGTAGCTGCCAGCCCAAGGATCAATGACGTTGGCAATGTGAGTTTCTTCTTGAATAATCAGTTGGGTGTTGCGCGCAATGCGCGAGCTGAATTCAGTGGGCAATGCAATGGCTTCGTCAAAGCTGTTGGTGTGCAAAGATTGCGTACCGCCAAACACCGCGGCCATGGCTTCGATGGTGGTGCGCACCACGTTGTTGTAGGGGTCTTGCTCTGTAAGCGACCAGCCCGAAGTTTGGCTGTGCGTGCGCAGCATGAGGCTTTTGGGATTCTTAGCATCGAAGCCCTTCATGATGCGGCACCATAACAAACGTGCCGCGCGCATCTTGGCAATTTCCAAATAGAAATTCATGCCCACTGCCCAGAAGAATGACAGACGACCGGCAAAGCCGTCTACATCCATGCCTTTGGCAATAGCGGTTTTGACATACTCTTTGCCGTCAGCCAAAGTGAAGGCCATCTCGAGTGCCTGATTGGCACCGGCCTCTTGCATGTGATAGCCCGAGATGGAAATTGAGTTGAACTTCGGCATGTGCTTGGCCGTGTACTCAATGATGTCGCCAATGATTTTCATCGAGGGCTCGGGCGGGTAAATGTAGGTGTTGCGCACCATGAACTCTTTCAGAATGTCGTTCTGAATGGTTCCTGACAATTGATCTTGGCTCACGCCCTGCTCTTCAGCGGCCACCACGTAGCCCGCCAACACAGGCAACACGGCGCCGTTCATGGTCATAGAAACAGACACCTTGTCTAAAGGAATCTGGTCAAACAAAATCTTCATGTCTTCCACAGAGTCGATGGCCACACCCGCTTTGCCCACATCACCCGTGACGCGCGGATGGTCTGAGTCATAGCCGCGGTGTGTGGCCAAATCGAAAGCAACCGACACGCCTTGACCGCCGGCGGCCAAAGCTTTGCGATAAAAGGCGTTGGACTCTTCAGCGGTAGAGAAACCGGCGTATTGGCGAATGGTCCAAGGGCGCACCGAGTACATGGTGGCTTGCGGGCCGCGCAAAAAGGGCTCAAAGCCAGGCAAGGTGTTGGCGAAGGGCAAGTTGGCGGTGTCTTCGGCCGTGTACAAAGGCTTGACGGAAATGCCGTCGGGGGTTTTCCAGTTAAGGGCTTCGACATTGCCAGCCGGCGCCGACTTTTGAGCGGCACGCAGCCAGTCGTCTAGTTGTGCGGTCTTGAATTCGTTCTTCGGGTCGGTCATGTCGCGGAATCCTCAATATGATTCATAATTATTGATGCAAAATATTGTACCTGCCTTACAATTTGCAAAATAGCCCACTTTAGGCCAATTTGAACGATTTATCCACCATGTCTGCCCTGTCCGCTGTCCCATCTTTGGCGCCCCGAGCGCTGTATGAAGAAGTTGCCGAACTCATTCGGCAGCGTATCTTCAGCCGAGAACTCGAGCCAGGCAGTTGGATTGACGAGCTGCAAATCTCCAAGGCCTATGGCATTAGTCGCACCCCTCTGCGAGAAGCATTGAAGGTTTTGGCCGCTGAAGGCCTGATCACCATGAAGGTGCGCCGCGGGGCATACGTGACCGAGGTTTCAGAAAAAGACCTGCGAGATGTGTATCACTTGCTAAGCCTTTTAGAAAGTGATGCGGCCGCTGTGGTGGCCCAAACTGCTTCCGCTGCAGACTTAAAGAAGCTGCAATCACTCCACGCAGACCTTGAAGCCGCTGGCAAACCCGGCAAAGAAAAACACGACAAGTTCTTTGAAGTGAACGAAGCATTTCACATGTGCTTGCTAGAATTGGCACAAAACAAATGGCGCGATCAAATGGTGGCCGACTTGCGCAAAGTGATGAAGCTCAATCGACACAACTCTTTGTTTAAAACAGGACGCATCAAGGAATCGCTGACTGAGCACCAGGCCATCATGGCAGCTCTGAACTCAAAAGATCCTGTGGCCACGGCAGCACGCATGCGAGAGCATTTTGCAAATGGTCTTGCGGCGGCCAGCTCTTCGGCTTAAGCAGGCACCTCTGCACCCTTCGCTAGCGCCTCACGCGCAATGACCATTACCTCGCGAGGTGGCATAGGCTTCAGTTTGTGATTGCTCCAAACTTGGCGCCACAATCGTCCTCCTCGCTGACCATGGTAAAGCCCCAGCATGTGTCTTGCGATGGCATACCAAGGGCACCCGTCTTCTTTAAACGCTCTCTCCATGTAAGTCACCATGGCTTCTTCCACTTCTTCTCGTGAAAGCACGGGTTTAGACTGAACGCTTTGTGCTTGTCCCTGAAAAAATGTTTCATCCCAAGTGGTGAGTAGCCAAGGGTTGTAATAAGCCTCACGGCCAATCATCACGCCATCGACTTCCTTGAGGTGTTCGGCAATTTGTTCATTGCGCGTGATGCCACCATTGATGGCAATGGTGAGTTCTGGAAAATCTTTTTTCAATTGATAAGCCAGTTCATACCTCAAAGGCGGAATCTCGCGATTCTCTTTGGGCGATAAGCCGTTAAGCCAAGCATTGCGCGCATGGACGATGAACACATTGCAGCCCGCTTCTTTGACGGTGCCCACAAAGTCTCGAACAAAATCGTAACTTTCAATTTGGTCAATGCCAATGCGGTGCTTCACCGTGACGGGCACTGAGACTACGTCCACCATGGCCTTGACACCATCGGCCACTAGTTGCGGCTCGTTCATGAGGCAAGCGCCAAAAGCACCCCGCTGCACGCGGTCGCTGGGGCAGCCACAATTTAAATTGATTTCGTTGTAGCCCCACTGCTCGCCCAACTTGGCGGCATAGGCCAAATCTGCGGCTTCACTGCCGCCCAACTGCAAAGCCACAGGATGCTCCTCGACATTGAAGCGCAAGTGTCGTTCTACGCTGCCATGGCGGATGGCACCGGTGGTGACCATCTCGGTGTAAAGCATGGTGTGCTGCGTCAAAAGGCGATGGAAAAACCGGCAATGCCGATCGGTCCAGTCCATCATGGGCGCAACAGACAGGCGCCAAGGGCTAAAGTGGTTAATGAGTGCTTGATTCACACCCCGATCATAATTAATAAATAAGCGGCTTCATGTCTTTAAGAAGCTGCTTGTTAACAGCTGGCAAAGCCTTAGCGAGATTCACCTGCTTGGTCACTTCTGCCAATTGCAAGTCGGTTTCGCTGACTTTGTATGCCATTTTTTGCTGAAGCCATTGCAACATGTCAGAAAGATGCCACATGACAGCCTTGCCTTCATGGATGGGCAAGGGGAAACTGGCATGGTGTTGCAACATGAGTTTGCGCAGGTTTTGACGCGTCACACCGACCGAATCGGCCACATCGGATAAACCAACGAAATCGGGTGCAGCTTCAATCAAGACAGCTTCAGGGAGTGCTGCCTTAACATCTGACAATGCCGATAAAAGCGCTTTTTCTGCTGACTTTGCTTGGCGACAAAAGTTAAGGGCAATGCGGCCCGGCTGTCCCAAGCCCAACAAGGCATCGTCACACCCACCTCCCCCTAATCGTTCTGCAATGCTATCGCCTGCATCTTCACCATGGTCAATTTGATATTTCAAAATAAAGTTGTATTCCATTTTTAGCTCTTTAAATTATTCTTGATTGTTTTGAGCAATTGACTCAAGTTAAACAAACGTAACTCACACTTTTCAACAACCCGCATCAATGCATTTGCGTGATTCTCATGACTTTTGGGTGTACTCCAAATTGAGGCAATGCAGAACTCTCCACACCTGCAATTTTCTTGGTTGAATGGGCAGTACATTTTTCCCCATGCGTGCGATCCCCCTACTTGAATTCGCCAGTTTTGAGACTCAGCAAACTGAATAGCGCTTTCGATTGATTTTTTAGGATGTTTTGTTCGCTTCAAGTGAGTCTCCAGAATAATCGATTCACAATTGGTTGTCAATCGACAAC
>Ga0214919_10003548_pt1 | contig 23484 bp, 24 predicted proteins | sample LL1503_MetaG_FD_177994 | JGI IMG/M metagenome (GOLD analysis project Ga0214919, IMG submission 177994) | Freshwater microbial communities from Lake Lanier, Atlanta, Georgia, United States - LL-1503 | ecosystem: Environmental > Aquatic > Freshwater > Lake | place: USA: Georgia | collected... | reverse complement strand
TTGGTAAGGATTGCACCAACAACATCAAGATGCGTGAAGAGATGCGCCTTGCCTACGTTGCTATTACACGTGCTAAATCACATCTGCTCTGCACAACATCATGGTGGCGAGATGGCACACAATCTGTAGCACCAAGTGAGATCTTCACGATGATTGCAGCAGCGGCAAGCGGGTTAGGTGGCTTGTTAGTAAGTGATGTTGCAGCACCTGAAGATGGAGCAGAAAACCCAACGATTGAAAATCCAATCTCTGCACAGTGGCCACGCGATCCATTAGGAAATCGTCGCCAAGCATTTGATGCTGCAATTGAATTAGTGAAATCTGCGCCCATTCATTCACTTCAAGAATCTCACTCGGATGAGATTAATTCATGGATGGGTGATGCTCAGGCATTGATAAATGAACAGCGTAAGGTGAAGGATCAAACTATTCGCGTTGCACTACCTCCACGTCTTTCAACTTCCACACTCGTTGCCTTGCATAAAGACCCACAGGAACTTGCACTCAATATTCGCCGCCCTATGCCGCGTGGGCAAGATCAATATTCACGTCGTGGCACTGCATTCCACTTATGGGTTGAGCGCCAATTCACTGATGCAGCAACGCTCTTTGGTGATGAGTACTTGGATTACTTAGATCCGCTAGAAGAAGATTCAAAGCTAGAAGATTTGAAGAAAGCCTGGCTTGGCAGTGAATATGCCAATCGCACACCGGCCCGCGTTGAAGTGCCATTTGAAACAACAATTGGTGGCATTTTGGTGCGTGGTCGCATCGATGCCGTCTATGCAACAGCTGATGGTTTTGAAGTAGTGGACTGGAAAACTGGATCAACGAAGTTGGATGCATCAGCTGCCGTGCAGTTGGCGATGTATAGATTGGCCTGGGCAAAGCTCTCTGGCACAGATATCTCAAAGATAAGCGCAGCTTTTCACTATGTTCCTACTTCTGTTACTGATCGCCCAGCAGACTTACTCGATGAAAGCGCCCTTATTGCATTAATTACAAATGCAAGTAAAGATTCGGCTTAATCAACTTCAATCTGTAGAGGTAAGTGATCACTCATTCCTGAGTGAGGGTATTGAATATGACGAACATCTTTTGCCTTTAAGCCTTGGGAAAGAAAATAATCAATCTGCACTTTTGGATACCAACTTGGAAATGTGCGCATAGCTGCCAGAGATCTCCACTTAAATCCGCGGGCAAAGATAGCAAAGGGAATATTGAGATCTCCCATAATTAAAATCTTGGATTTATCTGTTACGCCTAAAGTGTTTGCCCAACGCTTAATCTTTATTAATTGAGCGAGCGAAAATCCCGGTACAAATGAAAGATGAGTATTAACGATGAGCCAGCCATTATCTAATTTGGCAGCAAGTGCACTTCGTGGATGGTCTCTGACGTAGACACGTTTTAACTTTCCATCAACAGGAAATGCCATCAAAACACCAACGGGTGAACCCTTAAGATCTAAGCGGTGCCAGGAGTCAACTGGAATCTTTGAAGCCATTCCAATGCCATATGAACCTGGTGCCACAACACTTTTATTTGTAATGAGTTTGTCATCACTCTCAGTTGGGTTTCGCCAATCTTCATCCGGTGATCCCATCAGCGATGGAGCAAAGGCCCAATCTTTTGCGCCCACAATTGATGCAACATCACCTGTTTGATTGTGATTTCCTGATCGCTCAAGGAAGTAATCGACTTCTTGCAGGCCTATGACATCAGTGGCTAGTTGGCTAAGGGCTGCAGAGAGCAAAGCCTGCGGATCAGCTTCTTCATCGGGGGGAATGGGCAGCCCGTGCAGCAGATTCCACGATGTTATGCGCATGGGGCGATGCTAGTAGCGTTCACCCCTATGAGCGCGCGCAATCAATCCTTATCCCCGATTAATCGCGCTAGCCACCTGCGCACAGATGCCAAGGCCTTAGAAGATCTCTGGAAAAAGGCGATGATTGTTCAGATCATCGATGGGCGAATTAGTGCAACTGATGATGCTCTTATTTTTTGTGATGCAGCCACAGTTTCTTCACAGTTGGATTCATTTACAGAAGGTGATCGATTTTTCTTAGGTCTTGGCCGTGATGACAACACACCATATTTCGCATGGCGAACCTCGTGGATCAATGAGCCTTTAAGTGAAGAAGAAAAGTATGAAGGTTTTGCAACTCTTCGCGAACTTGGAAGCAGCTTGGATGAAGTTGAAATTTCATTAGCTATGCATGCAGTTGGTCTTGCCAACTGGCATGCAACACATCCATGTTGTGCACGGTGTGGTGCTGCCACAGTAAGTGATTTAGGGGGATCAGTTCGCGTTTGCGTTCAAGATTCAACGCAACATCACCCTCGCACAGACCCGGCAGTAATTGTTTTAGTGAAAGATTCAGCAGATCGAATCCTGTTAGGTCATCAACCTGTGTGGCCAGAAAAGCGTTTCTCAACTTTTGCTGGCTTTGTTGAACCCGGTGAATCTTTTGAAGAGTGTGTCTCTCGTGAAGTTTTTGAGGAGGCTGGGGTTTATTGCAACGACATTAATTATTTAAGTTCACAGGCCTGGCCTTTCCCAGCATCAATCATGATTGCTTTTGAAGCCATTACTGATCACCCAGAAAATGCACGGCCAGATGGTGAAGAAATCACTGAAGTGCGCTGGCTCTCTCGAGATGAAATGAAAAGTGCTGTGGCAAGTAGTGACATTTTGTTGCCACCTTCGATTTCTGTTGCTCGCAAAATGATCACTGCTTGGTATGTAGGCAAAGAAGGTTATGTTGTTAGCGATCTAACCGGTGGGGAATCCTGGCGTTAATGTCAGATCTTCGCGCAGAAGAGATCTTAGAATCTCTCGATAACGAACAAAGAGCCGTTGCTCTTGCTACACGTGGTCCTGTGTGTGTTATTGCTGGTGCTGGAACTGGAAAAACTCGAGCAATCACTCACCGCATCGCATATGCCGCAGCAATTAATGTGATGGATCCACACAAAGTATTAGCTCTTACCTTTACAGCCCGTGCTGCAGGAGAGATGCGCATGCGCCTTCGCTCCCTTGGCGTGCCATCGGTTGCTGCGCGCACTATTCACGCCGCTGCCCTTAAGCAGCTCACTTTCTTTTGGCCACAAGTATTTGGTGGTCGCACGCCAGATCTGATTACTTCTAAGACTGCCTTCATCACCGAGGCAATCAAGCGCGCTGAGTTAACGGGGGAGTTATCGATTACTTCGCGCGATTTGATGCGAGATATCGCCTCTGAGATTGAGTGGTCAAAGGTCAGTGAAGTTGCACCAGTTGATTACTTATCTGAGCTGGGAAAGCGCACGGTAAAGCCTCGAATCAATCCAGAACAAATGGCCAAGGTCTACACGGCTTATGAATCAGTCAAACACCAAGAGCGGGCAATGGATTTTGAAGATGTTTTGCTTCTTACAACGGCCATGATTGAGCAAGAGCGTGAAGTAAGAGAGCGCGTGCAGGATCAATACCGCTTTTTTACCGTTGATGAATATCAAGATATTTCCCCACTACAACAGCGTTTGATTAATGCTTGGTTAGGCTCACGACAAGAGATCTGTGTTGTGGGTGATCCTGCACAAACAATTTATTCATTTGCTGGTGCGACTCCTGTTTTCCTCAATTCATTTACGCAGCGCTTCCCAGAGGCTGAAGTAGTTCGCCTGACAACTGGATATCGATCTACTCCTGAAATTACTTTTATGGCTAACTCTGTTTTGCGCAAAGCTCAGATGGGTCAAGAGTTAGTTGCCCTCAATGATCATGGCGATAAGCCATCGGTGGATGCATATAACGATGAGTCTTCTGAGATTGCCGGAATCATTAGCTCAATTACTCAGTTAATTTCTCAAGGAACTACGCCGCAGGAAATAGCGGTCTTGGCCCGTACAAATAGCCAACTCAACGCAGTCGAACGTGCCATGAATGCAGCAAAAGTTCCATACCAAGTGCGCAACAGTGAAAGATTCTTTGATCGCTCAGATGTTCGTGAATTTCTTAAACTTGTTCGTAACGCCTCAGTTATTCCAATGGAAGGTGTTTCCTGGCTAGATGAGCTGCGCACACTTGCACAACCATTTTTAACTGGAGCGCACATTGATGGAATTGCAGCGCTATTGCACTTAGCTCGCGAACTTGATGCAGATAGTGGCTTCACACCAAAGAATCTGCGCACATATTTACGTGAACTAGAAGATCGTGTTCAGCAAAATAACCCACCAACAATGCCCGTAACAACCCTTGCTACATTGCATGCTGCAAAGGGTCTTGAATGGGAGCGCGTATTTTTAATGGGCGTGAGCGAAGGACTGCTTCCACTTGAAAATAACTCAACAACAGGTGATCAAGCATCTATTGATGAAGAGCGCCGCTTGTTTTATGTTGGAATCACGCGGGCGAAAGTAGATCTTCACATGAGCTATTCCAAGAAAGCCTCACGCTTCTTGGCAGAAGCTGGCCTTATCACCCCTTAATTACCCGTGGGTATGCGGGATTTAATTAACTTGCACGAGGTTGGCCCCATGCTTTACCCTTGCCTTTCATCGTTTTCATGGCGGAAACGAAGTGAATAGAGGAGAAGCGAATATGTCTAACGGCTCATTCGTTCCAGCAAACGCAATGCGTTCTGCTGTCATTCCTTCTGCTCATACAACCAATAAGCCTGCTGCTTGGCATACAACAAAGCCTGCGTTTTACGCAGCGTTTTATGCCGGATACGAGGCCACTGGTGGTTCTACTCGATAACATCGAATAAGAACTAGAAGCCAAAGGCCTCGAATCCACAAGGATTCGGGCCTTTTTTATTTCCCCAACAAAAGAAACCACAGCAAGACCTAACAGGAAGAAGAGGTGAGAACTATGAGCGTTCTCTTCAGTGAACTACTAGTACCAGGCTGGGCAGATGAAAAGATTGGTTTAGATGCAGTAACGGGCACCTATTCCGATGGTTCATCATTTAATTTGCCATGCCATACAGCAGATCCAGAACTCTTCTTCTCTGAAGCAGATCTTGCTATCGCAGAAGCCAAGTCCCTCTGCGGTGGATGTCCTGTGCGCGCACAATGTCTTGAAGGTGCGTTATCACGACAAGAGCCTGCAGGGGTGTGGGGCGGAGAACTATTTGAAGATGGTCGAGTGATTGCAAAGAAGCGCAAAGCTGGTCGACCATCGTTGAGTGAAGTTGCTGCCCGCGAGGAAGAAGCGGCTTAACTTGCGAATAGATTCAAATTTGTTAGTGATGGCCACAATGCAAAGAGAATTGAGATCGGCAGGATAAGGAAGACAACTGGAATCATCATGGAGATTTCAGCCTTACCTGCCGCACTCAAAACTCGATTTCGCTGATTACCTCTAGCCTCAACTGCATGGCGTGATAGGACTTCAATAAGTGGAGCACCGCGCAAGGTTGCAGTAATAACTGCATCAACAAAACGTCGAATCATTACAGACTTCACTCTGCGCCCCATTGAATCAAGTGCCATATGTAGCGGTTCTCCTGATCGAATCTCATCTATAACTACTGCAAATTCTCGCGATAATGCACCTTGTGCCGAGTCAGCAATTCGAAGCATCGCCTGCATGGGCGTTTCACCGGCTGCTATCGCCAGTGTCATCATTTCGATAATTGCTGGAAATTCTGACTCAATTGCTTCGCGATGTTTCTTAATTTGTGAAGTTAGTTCACGGTCAATGATTACGAGAACTAGGGCACCGGAAATAACGGAGAAGATGCAGGTAAATATCGTAGATTTGCCCGCCACTAGAAGCAGAGCCATGACTAAAACTGCCCCTGATGTGCAGTAACCAAACTGACGGATACGAAAGTTCTGATAGTCACGCTCGGTTGGTTTACCCAATTCTTCTAGTCGAGCATGAATGTTGGTCCGATCCCTACTACTAATTGCCATTTTGCGACTTCTTAATTCCAACTCTAAAAGTGGGTCGATATCGTTGAAGGCAATTAGAAGCGCACCGGGAATGGCAAAAAGCATGGACACAAGAATTATCTGAATCATCGAAAAACTCGTTGTTGTATTGAGCTCTTCACAGTAACTTGCTGTGTGAATACCCTCGGAGTTTGAGGAAGCCGCCCTAGCCGATTCATCCAGAGATAGGCAATTGCAGTCATCGCCAAGCCTGCTAATAAAATTATTCCTCCCGTAGGAGTTGAAAATGCAATAGCTGTGCTGGGTTGTGTTGAAAGCAGTAACAACAAGATCCACGGAGCTATAGCTGACATGTGTGCAGAGTTTTTAATCCAGCCATGTTTAATTTCGATTTCACGGCGAAGAGCTAAATCTTGGCGAAGGAAATCTCCCAGAGTTCTAAGAATCGACACAAGTTCACTTCCTCCTAGTGCTTTAGAAATCAGCAAAGCTTCAAAAATCTGATCACTACCGTGGTGATGAAAGATTGATTTCAATTCTTGTAACGCTAGCTCTAAGTCAGCATGCCGAAAGAGGGAGTCTCTAAACTCTGCAAAGGCAGGGCGGAGAATTTCAGGTCCCCGTGTGGCAAGACCAACTAAGGATTCTGAAAGCGATAAACCAGATTGAATTCCTGACATCAGGTGATCAATTACTTCTGGCCATGCAGCAATTAAATGAGATTCACTGTGCGCACTTCTATTCTTAAGCGTAATAAAGACTGCTCCCGCGACTAAGGTTCCAAAAGCAACTGCAATCGTTAATGAGGAAGTAAAGAGAAGCACTAGTCCAGTAGTCGCACTTGCTGTGACAAATACACGGATTCTGTTTTTCATGGCCTGAACCAAGTTGCCAAAGGTAAACCGATTGCTGAGAATTTTTCAGGATGGGGCAAACTGCCAATTCCCCTTTCATAATCCGTTCCATTCCATTGCCATAAAGTTTCGATCTCGGCGCGGTCATTTTCGTATCGTCCAGTGAGTGAGGCAATTTCCTTAACTCTTCTACTTCCGTTTGAATCAAGAGACACATGAACTATTAGATCTATTGCTGATGCAACTGTTGGAGCAATAAATTTATGCGAGATGTTTTCACCAGCCAGTAATGGAAGTGTCTGGAGTTTGATAACAGCATCCCGCGGTGAATTTGCATGCAATGTGCCCATGCCAGGCAGACCTGAATTAAGCGCAATGAGTAGATCTAAAGCTTCTGCTTCACGGACTTCACCAACAATAATTCGAGATGGTCTCATGCGTAGGGACTCTTTAATTAAGCGGCGAAGAGGAATTTCACCTTCGCCTTGCAAGTTTGCACTTCGTGTTTGCATTTGCACAACGTCGGGCAATTGTGGTGAAAGTTCAAATACTTCTTCAATTGTTACTAAGCGCTCACTGCGTGGAATAGCACCAGCTAAAGCATTAAGCATTGTGGTTTTACCAGCTTGGGTGCCGCCACTAACAAGAATGTTGAGTCCTGCACGAACTGAATTTATGAGCGTTGTTCCAATTAAAGGGCTCATAACCCCAAGATTTATAAGGTCTTCAACACTCATGTTTCTCATAAGGTGTTTGCGGATATTTACTGCCCAATGTTGTGCGGTAATTTCTGGGATGGCCACATGCAAACGACTGCCATCGGGTAAACGAGCATCTACAAAAGGGTGTGAGAGATCAAGGCGTCGGCCGCCCCACATCAATGCCCGCTCTACGATATTTCGAACTTCATCGGCAGTTAAGAGTAAGTTTGTGAGTTCGCTTTTACCGGCGCGTGCAATGAAAATTCGTTCTGGGGAGTTGATCCACACTTCCTCAATGGTTGGGTCACTCATATAGGGAGCTATTGCTCCAAAAGTAATATTCAGGTCTAGGTCCATGTGTGGGAATGTATGAGAGCAACTGACACTTTTATCGAGGTGCTTATCTGTGAGTGGATAAACTCATATCATCCAAGCGATTGAGAATGGTGAGAGCTTTTTCTCCTGGGGTGAATTCAACCGTTGAACAAGAAATCTGTAACGAGTTTTCCACAGACAACTGAGGAGATTCCAAAAGTCTGCTAAGGAGAGATTCCACATTGCTTCTCCCGGCGCGAATTAAGATAACACATTCATTCATTCCTACCCTGGCAACACAGTCCTGCTTGCGAGTGAGGTCTTTTAGGGCTTGCGAAAAGTACAAGATATCTGCTGCTCCTATCTTTGTAGTTATTGATTCACCTTTGAAATTAGATCGATTGAAGATTATTCGAATCAAGGAAAATTTCTCACCCGTTCGATCACTCAGGGCAATCTCTTGCTTAAGTTGTTGATAGAAGTACGTGGGAGCAGCAAGATGAGTTTGAGAATCATGAATCCCATCGTGCGAGAAAAGAGTGTTTTCGTGGCCGCGATAAGTTAATCTCTCTTCCATGACACAAGATCCTGCCAAAGCTGCCAAGGCCCGCGCACTAGTGGCATCCCTATTGATTATTGAATCAGTTGTGATTGCATTGCTCGGTGTATGGCTCATTATTTTGTCTTTAACTGCCGATAGCGTTGAAATCTTGCCACTGCTAGGGGTATTGATATTTATTGTTTTGGGATCTGGCGGCTTATATGCAGCAGCAGCTGGATATCGCAAGGGAAAGTACTTCGGGCGCGCACCGGCATTGCTAGCAAATTTGATTGCAATTGGTGTTTCTAAATATCAATTCGCCGGTGGCCTCTATGTAGTCGCAATTCCGCTGTTTATTCTGGCCGTTGTAACGGTGGTTTCTGTCTTACGGGCTATTCCCGATAGACTCCCGACTTCTTAAGGACACTCACCTAAGGCGGGAGGGCATATGAGCGAGAACGATAAAGTCGCAATGCTCGGCCTGACATATGACGATGTCCTTCTCCTGCCAGATGCCTCTGAAGTTGTTCCATCTGAAGTTGATACATCCACACGCCTAACGCGAAATATTACGATCGCGGTCCCACTGGTTTCTTCAGCGATGGATACCGTTACTGAATCTGCAATGGCAATTGCAATGGCAAAAGCTGGCGGAATTGGAATCATTCACCGCAATCTGCCAATTGATGAGCAAGTAACTCATGTGAAGTTGGTTAAAAATGTTGGACTTGCAGGTGCTGCAGTTGGTGTTGGTGACGATGGTTTTGCTCGCGCCAAAGCACTCATTGAAGCTGGGGTGGATGTTGTGGTCGTTGATACAGCACATGGTCACCACCGCGCTGTCTTAGATGCAATTTCACGTATTAAGAAGTTTTCACCTACAACTGAAATTATCGGCGGCAATATTGCAACTCGCGCAGGTGCACAAGCATTAATTAATGCAGGAGCCGATGCAGTAAAGGTTGGCGTTGGCCCAGGTTCTATTTGCACAACACGCGTTGTTGCAGGTGTTGGCGTTCCGCAAATTACAGCCATCATGGAAGCCTCTAAAGCGTGCAACAAAGCAGGCATTCCATTAATCGCCGACGGCGGACTGCAATATTCAGGTGACATCGTTAAAGCTCTTGTAGCTGGCGCAAATGCAGTAATGCTGGGATCTTTGCTTGCTGGGTGTGAAGAAGCACCAGGAGAACTAGTTGAGATTAACGGCATTAAATACAAGACATATCGCGGCATGGGATCTTTAGGTGCGATGCAATCACGCGGTGAAAAGAAGTCTTATTCTAAAGATCGCTATATGCAGGATGATGTTCTATCTGAAGACAAGCTTGTCCCAGAAGGCATTGAAGGCAAAGTAGTTTTCCGTGGCACTGTCGCCGAAGTTGTGCACCAACTTGTTGGGGGACTTCGCTCAGGAATGGGCTATGCAGGTGCTCCTGATATTGAAACTTTGCGCCGCGATGGACACCTCATTCAAATTACAGCTGCAGGATTACAAGAAAGTCATCCGCACGATGTTGCTCACGTAGCTGATGCGCCTAATTACCAAGCGAAAGGCCGCTCATGAAAGAGATCGAGTTAGCACCAGGTAAGCGCGCAAGAAGTGCGTATTCATTTGATGACATAGCTATCGTGCCAAGTCGCCGAACACGCGACCCTGAAAATGTTTCAACTAACTGGCAAATTGATGCTTATAAATTTGGTTTACCAATGATGGCTGCCCCGATGGACTCCGTAGTTTCTCCAGAGACTGCAATTGAAATTGGACGACTTGGTGGGCTTGGTGTTCTCAACCTTGAAGGTCTATGGACTCGTTATGAAGATCCACGTATTCCTCTAGGTGAAATTGCATCGATGCCAGATAAGAATGCAACCAAGCGCATGCAGGAGATCTATAACGAACCAATTAAGCCAGCGTTAATTAAGGCTCGCATCGCACAAATCCGTGATGCTGGTGTTACCGTTGCAGCTTCACTTTCTCCAGCTAGAACAGCTGAGCTTCACAAAGCAGTCATTGATGCCGGAGTTGATATTTTCGTTATTCGCGGAACAACCGTCAGTGCTGAGCATGTTGCCCCAGAAGATGAAGCGCTTAATTTAAAGAAGTTTATTTACGAACTAGATGTTCCTGTAATTGTTGGCGGCGTTGCAACTGCAACAGCTGCACTGCATTTAATGCGCGCTGGTGCGGCTGGCGTCCTTGTTGGTTTTGGTGGCGGAGCGGCACACACAACACGTAAAGTTTTAGGAATTGAAGTACCAATGGCTTCTGCAGTAGCTGAAGTTGCATCTGCCCGTCGTGAATATCTAGATGAATCAGGTGGACGCTACGTTCATGTGATTGCAGACGGAGCAGTTGGTCGTAGTGGTGATATTGCTAAAGCAATTGCATGCGGCGCCGATGCAGTGATGATGGGTTCACCACTAGCTAAAGCAACCCAAGCACCAGGACTTGGATGGCACTGGGGTTCAGAGGCCCATCACCAAGTCTTGCCACGTGGTGAGCGTGTGAACGTTGGAACTGTTGGAACGTTGGAAGAGATTTTACTTGGACCATCACACACATCTGATGGATCAATGAATTTATTTGGAGCTCTACGCCGCGCAATGGCTACATGTGGCTATTCAGATGTGAAGGAATTCCAGCGCGTAGAGGTACTTATTCACCGTGCCTAATGATCGCGGCGTACTTGTAGTCGATTTCGGGGCGCAGTATGCCCAGTTGATTGCACGTCGTGTTCGTGAAGCTAATGTTTATAGTGAAATTGTTCCGTCAACAATTACGGCAGCACAAGTACGCGAGAAGAATCCTTCGGCCATTATTTTATCTGGCGGGCCTTCAAGTGTTTACGCCGAAAATGCACCGCAATTTGATTCGGCAATTCTTAAGTTAGGAATTCCAACTTTCGGAATTTGTTATGGATTTCAAGTAATGGCCGCAGCTCTTGGCGGTGTTGTGAGTCAAACGGGTAAGTCAGAATTTGGCCGCACGGACATTAACGCTCAATCAAGTTCAAAGATTTTTAGCGGCTTGCCAGCCCAGCAAAAAGTATGGATGTCGCATGGGGATGCAGTAACTACCGCACCTGCAGGATTTAGCATATGTGCCGTTACTGCAGACACACCCATCGCAGCTTTTGAAGATGCAACAGGGCAAATGGCTGGAGTTCAATTTCACCCAGAGGTTTTGCATAGTGAACATGGCCAAGCGATATTGCGTAATTGGTTAATTAATACTGCAAAATGCGATGCAACATGGACAACTGGAAATATTGCACAGACTGAAGTAGCTAAAGCTAAGCAAGTTATTGGTGATAAAAGAGTCATTTGTGGTTTATCTGGCGGAGTAGATTCGGCCGTTGCTGCAGCGATCATCCAAAAAGCAGTCGGCAAGCAGTTAACGTGTGTGTTTGTAGATCATGGATTATTGCGCAAAGGTGAAGCTGAACAAGTCGAGCGAGATTTCGTAGCTTCAACTGGCGTGCAATTAGTAGTCGTAGATGCAAAGAGGCAGTTTTTGGATGCACTCAAAGGCATAACTGATCCTGAAGAGAAGCGAAAGATCATTGGACGTGAGTTCATCCGATCTTTTGAAGCTGCTGCTCGCGATATTGCTGCCGGTGGAGATGTTGAATTCTTAGTGCAGGGCACGTTATATCCAGATGTTGTTGAATCTGGTGGTGGCACAGGAACTGCCAATATCAAATCCCATCACAATGTTGGTGGATTGCCAGATGATTTGAAATTCACTTTAGTTGAACCACTTCGAACCCTCTTTAAAGATGAAGTTCGACAAGTGGGCCTTGAACTAGGCTTGCCTGAAGAAATTGTCTGGCGCCAACCTTTCCCAGGCCCAGGTCTTGGAATTCGCATCGTTGGAGAAGTAACACAAGAACGTCTAGATTTATTGCGCGAAGCCGATGCAATTGCCCGCTTTGAGTTAAAGGCTGCTGGTCTTGATCGCGATATTTGGCAGTGTCCAGTTGTGCTTTTGGCAGATGTGCGAAGTGTTGGCGTGCAGGGAGATGGTCGAACATATGGGCATCCAATTGTGTTGCGTCCGGTGTCTAGTGAAGATGCAATGACTGCTGATTGGTCTCGCGTACCATATGAAGTTCTTGAAAAGATTTCGACTCGTATTACAAACGAAGTTCGTGAAGTTAATAGAGTCGTATTGGATGTGACAAGTAAGCCGCCGGGAACGATTGAATGGGAATAATAATGAAGAGACTAATTGCACTAATGAGCATTCTTGCTGTTTCAATGGCCATGATTGCGCCTGCGCAAGCTGCAACTAAGGTCAAGTGCACTTCTACCAAGGCTGTGGGACATACACCAAAAAGTGTTACACCTCTTCAAAAGCCTCTAACCAAACTGGCTAAAACATTTACATTAACTACTAACTGTGGCGTCATTACTATTCAAACGGTTGGAAATAAAGCTCCATGGACACTTACCGAGCTAGCAACCTTGGCTAAGGGAAATTACTTTGATAACTCGCTTTGCCACCGCTTAACTACTGCTGGGATCTTTGTACTTCAATGTGGAGATCCAACAGCAACTGGAACAGGTGGACCTGGTTTTCAGTATCCAGATGAGAACCTTCCTGCCAATGCACTCAACAATTACCCAGCGGGAACAGTGGCTATGGCTAACTCCGGGCCTGGCACCAATGGCTCACAATTCTTTCTTGTCTATGCAGATACAACCCTTGGTCCGGATTACACAATTTGGGGAAAAATCACCAAAGGATTAGATATTGTGCAGGCAATTGCAAAAGCTGGTGTTAAAGGTGGAGGCGCTGATGGCACACCATCACAAACTATTGCTTTGTTAAAAGTAACTACGAGTTAATTCGTATTAACTATTTTAAAAGCTTCAGCGATACGTCCTTCAGGCAATCCGCCCATTCCTGCATTTCGCTGACCCCACTCACGAACCATATTTTCTAATTCTGGGTTGTGAGCTGTTTGTGATGCATGCGCATGTAATGCCTTCATCTTCAAATCAAATGTATCTGTGATATCTACGAAGTGATCTGGGTGCGCATAGGCACTTACCCAGACTTCTTTTACTCGCCAAGGATGTAAACCTTCTTGATCAAGTAAATCTGTAAATGCAAATGGATTTCGAGCATCTGGATAGACAGCTTGAATGGCAGCTTCACCTGCTGCTAAATGATCTGGATGACTTGCACCAATGCGATCCCAGTTTCTTTCAGGACTTTGACAAACCATTCGATCTGGTTGTGATTTTCGAATCTGACGAACTAAATCTTTTCTCAGACCAATCGTTGCCTCAAGATGCCCATCAACGTAATTAAGAAAAGTAATATCGGTAACGCCAATGGCTGCACCAGCTGCGCGTTGTTCACGTTGGCGAATTGCGGGCATCTCCTCTTTTGTGAAACCAGATTCTTCGCCACCTTGATCGCCATTAGTGCAAAAAACATAGGCAACTTCAATGCCCTTCTTCACCCACTGGGCAATGGTTCCTGATGCTCCAAAATCTGAATCATCTGGGTGGGCACTAACGACCAAGACGCGCTTGATCTCACTATCGGCAATGGGTTCCATGTCGCTTAGCCTAATAGACTCACCACCATGACGAGTACTGATCCGCTGCTAGCTGGGCTCAACCCTCAGCAAGCAGAAGCAGTCACTCATGCAGGTGGCCCATTACTTGTTGTGGCTGGTGCTGGTTCAGGTAAAACTCGTGTTTTAACGCGTCGAATCGCATATTTAATGTCTAGACGCAACGTTGCGCCGTATCAGATTCTTGCAATTACTTTCACCAATAAAGCAGCCGGAGAAATGAAAGAGCGGGTTGCTGAATTGGTAGGACCCATTGCAAAATCAATGTGGGTCTCCACATTTCACTCAGCTTGCGTTCGCATCTTGCGCCAAGAGGCGATGCGCCTTGGCTATAGCAATTCATTCTCAATTTATGACTCAGCAGATTCACTTCGCCTCATCACAATTGTTGCTAAAGAACTCAACTTAGATACCAAGCGTTATCCAGCACGCCAGTTTCAAGCAATGATTTCTAATGCCAAAAACGAACTCCTAGGACCACAAGATTACATAAACGCTGCAAGCAATCAATTTGAACAAGTAGTTGCTGATGTTTATACGATTTATCAACAACGTTTACAGCGTGCGAATGCAATGGATTTCGATGACTTGATTCTAAAAACAGTTGAAGTACTACAGCGATACCCAGAGGCAAAGGCGCGCTTTAGATCACGCTTTCGCCATGTGTTGGTAGATGAGTATCAGGACACAAATCATGCCCAATACATATTGGTTAAAGAGCTAGTTGGCACAGAAGCCGAAGGTATTCCATTAGCCGAGCTATGTGTTGTGGGGGATGCTGACCAAAGTATCTATGGTTTTCGCGGTGCCACGATTCGTAATATCTTGCAATTTGAACTTGATTACCCAAATGCCACAACAGTATTGCTTGAACAAAACTATCGTTCCACTCAAAACATCCTAAATGCAGCTAATGCAGTAATTACTCGCAATGAAAGCCGCAAAGAAAAGAATTTGTGGTCAGATGCCGGATCTGGCGCACCTCTTGTCGGCTATGTGGCCGAGAGTGAACATGATGAAGCAGTTTTTATTGCTGATGAAATTCGTCAGCTGCAGAAGGAATCAAAATCGCAACCCGGGGATACTGCAATCTTCTATAGAACTAATGCCCAGTCACGTGTTTTTGAAGAAGTATTCATGCGAAATGCCCTTCCCTATAAGGTCGTTGGCGGTTTGCGCTTCTATGAGCGCCGAGAAGTCAAAGACTTGCTTGCCTATTTGCGCGTCTTGGCCAACCTAGAAGATGAGATTTCTCTGCGCCGTATTATCAATGTTCCAAAGCGTGGAATTGGTGATACATCTTTAGATTATGTAGATGCATTTGCAAACGCGAACTCCATTTCATTTTGGCAAGGTTTGCTTCGTTGCGCAGAAGCTCCAGGATTACCCTCACGTGCTGCGCAAGCGATTAATGATTTCACCTCCATGATTAGCGCCTTAAATGTCTTAGTTGAGGCTAAAACCAGACCATCAGTCATTGTTGAAGCAGCCCTTGAACAATCTGGGTTGCTAAAAGAATTAGCCGATAGCGTTGATCCACAAGATGAAGTGCGAGTTGAAAACTTAAAGGAATTAGTCGCAGTTTCAATGGAATATGAAGAGCGACCAATTGAGGAATTAGGCGAAGATGAAGAAATCTCATTAGCTGGTTTTCTAGAAAAGGTTTCTTTGGTCGCTGATGCTGATGAGATTCCAGAAGGTGAAGACCATGGTGGTGTTGTAACAATGATGACTTTGCATACTGCTAAAGGTCTTGAGTTCCCAACTGTTTTTCTAACTGGAATGGAAGATGGAATATTTCCTCATTCACGAACACTTGGTGAAAAAGATGAGATTGAAGAAGAGCGCCGGCTTGCCTATGTTGGTTTAACTCGTGCACGTCAACGTTTGTATATCTCACGTGCTGAATATCGTTCAACTTGGGGTGCACCAAATTACAATCCGCCTTCACGTTTTCTAGATGAAATTCCAGAAGATGTCATTGAGTGGCGCAATCAAGGTGGTGCATCTTTAACTCCATCGCTAGTGCGCAAATCACGTGTAGCAACTGCTCCACCACCACGAGCGACGGGTAAGAAGATTTCAGTAATGGAGCTGCAAATTGGAGATCGTGTGTCACATGACACATTTGGCTTAGGCTCTGTTGTTGCAGTTGCAGGCGAGGCAGAAAAGGCTGAAGCCACAATTAACTTTGGCCAGTACGGAGAGAAGCGATTACTACTGCGCTATGCACCCGTTGAGAAGCTCTAGGATTAGGGCCTAATTAGGATGTGGAGCACCAGTGGATCTCTTTGAATATCAAGCTCGCGATCTCTTTGAAAAACATGGCGTACCTGTTTTGGCAGCTGCAATTGCAACAACTGCAGACGAAGCAGAAGCTGCCGCTACAAAGATCGGTGGCAAAGTAGTTGTTAAGGCCCAAGTAAAAGTTGGTGGCCGAGGAAAAGCAGGCGGCGTAAAGCTTGCAGAGAACCCAACAGATGCTCGTGAAAAAGCTGGCGCAATTCTTGGAATGGACATCAAAGGTCATGTAGTTCGCACAGTAATGATTGCTGCGGCTGCCCCAATTGAATCTGAATACTACTTAGCAATTTTGCTTGATCGTTCTAACCGCACATTTCTAGTTATGGCATCAGTATCTGGTGGAATGGATATTGAAGAAGTAGCGCACACTGCTCCTGAAAAGCTAGCAAAGATCCCAGTATCTGCAGTTGATGGAATTAGCGCAGCTAAGGCTAAAGAAATTATTAGTGCAGCAAATTTCCCAGCAGATGTTGCCGATCAAGTTGCCAACGTCCTTGTGAAATTGTGGGAAGTCTTCCAGTCAGAAGATGCAACTTTGGTTGAAGTTAACCCATTAGTTAAAACTAAAGATGGCAAAGTTATTGCACTCGATGGCAAAGTAACTCTTGATGACAATGCAGATTTTCGTCAACCAGATCATGAAGCACTCATAGATCAAGCCGCTGAAAATCCACTAGAAGCAGCAGCTAAGGAAAAAGGTCTTAACTACGTCAAGCTAGATGGCGAAGTTGGAATCATTGGTAATGGTGCTGGTTTGGTCATGAGCACACTAGATGTTGTTGCTTATGCTGGTGAAAAGCATGGCGGAGTCCGCCCAGCCAACTTCCTTGATATTGGTGGCGGTGCATCAGCACAAGTAATGGCTGACGGACTTTCAATCATTTTGGGTGATAAAGACGTAAAGAGCGTTTTTGTAAATGTATTCGGTGGAATCACTGCGTGTGACGCCGTGGCCACAGGAATCGTTCAAGCCCTTGAATTACTTGGCTCAAAGGCAACTAAACCAATCGTTGTTCGCCTTGATGGCAATAACGTGATGGAAGGCCGAGCAATTTTGAATAAAGCAGCACACCCACTGGTGCAGCAGCTAGACACAATGGATGGTGCAGCTGATCGTGCTGCAGAATTGGCGGCTAAATAAATGTCTATCTTCTTAAATGAGAACACCAAGGTAATTGTTCAGGGCATGACTGGTTCTGAAGGAACTAAGCACACTCGCCGTATGTTGGCATCTGGCACAAAGATTGTTGGCGGAGTTACACCTGGTAAAGGTGGACAGGTTGTCGATATTGATGGCCACCAACTTCCAGTCTTTAACACCGTTGCCGAAGCAATGAGTGCAACTGGTGCTAATGCTTCAGTAGTTTTTGTTCCACCTAAGTTTGCTAAAGCTGCAGTTATCGATGCCATTGATGCTGCGATGCCTTTAGTAGTTGTTATTACTGAAGGAATTCCAGTTCACGACTCTGCTAGTTTCTACGCTTATTCACTCACTAAGGGCACAACTCGCATTGTTGGACCGAACTGCCCTGGCTTAATTAGCCCAGGAAAATCTAACATTGGAATTATTCCAGCAGATATCACTGGTGCAGGCCCAATTGGTTTGGTTTCAAAATCAGGAACTCTTACTTACCAAATGATGTATGAACTAAGAGATATTGGATTTAGTACAGCAGTAGGTATCGGTGGAGATCCAGTTATAGGAACTACACACATTGATTGCCTTCGTGCTTTCCAAGATGACCCTGATACACAAGCAATTGTGATGATTGGTGAAATCGGTGGCGATGCTGAAGAGCGCGCCGCTGCATTTATTGCTGAGTATGTAACAAAGCCAGTTGTTGGTTACGTCGCAGGCTTTACAGCACCTGAAGGAAAAACGATGGGTCATGCTGGTGCGATTGTTTCTGGATCTTCAGGAACTGCTCAAGGAAAGAAAGATGCCCTTGAAGCAGCTGGTGTGAAAGTTGGCCAAACTCCAAGTGAAACCGCGCGTTTATTGCGCGCGATACTAGGCCGCTAAGACCATGTTTGGCCGCGTACTTGGAACCACTGTGGTCCAAGTCGCGCGCAGCATTGCCTTTGTTCTATTCCCAATATCTTTCATTGCCCTCCTTGCTTGGGCAACTGCTGGAAGTGCAACTGGAAATACAGGAGATCCGCTGCGCGCAGCGCTATGGATTTGGCTGGGCGCACACCAGGTTCCATTTTCTTTAGCGCTACCACCAGCAAATATCGCTGGATATCTTTCCTACTTGCCTTTAGGTGCAATAGTTCTACCAATTTTTGCTATAAGAAGTGGAATTAATCGAGTCATAGATCGCTTAGATAATGACACGTCATTATTGCCATTAGCACGTCTTCTTTTTGCCATTGAGTACAGCGTTGCCGCAATGCTTCTTTCTTATTTTTCATCAACACAATCGGTTAAGCCGGTTTGGTATTTGGCACCGGTTTTTGTCTTTCCACTAGTACTAGTCACTGCTGCAACAGTTGGGCGCCGTCTGGTTTTTGGTCAGGCGGTTTTATATGGTTCCAGAGCTTTAGCGCTATTACTCGGCATTTCTTCAATTATTTTAGGAATATCAATTTTCACTCATCTCTCAACAGTTAAGAACCTCACTACAGTTTTAGAGCCTGGAATATTAGGTGGACTGCTATTACTTCTTCTTAACATTCTCTATATTCCAAATGCTGTAGTAGCAACCTTGGGTTATTTCGCTGGTGCTGGCTTTGCAGTGGGATCGGGCACAATGGTTGCGCCATGGAAGTTGGACCTTAATTCGATTCCAGCTTTTCCTTTGCTCGGTGCGTTGCCAACTGGTAAGTCACTTTTTGCACTCTTTGGAATCGTGCTAGTAATTCTGACGGGAGCGCTGTTGGCTAGTTGGACTATTGATTTGAATATGAAAATCTTGGTTCAGAGTTTGGTTGTTAGTGCGCTTATGTGTGTAGTGATTGGAATTGCTGGAAGCGGTGCTCTTTTAACTGATGCGATGTCTGCAGTAGGCGTATCACCATGGAAATTCACTTTGACTCTTAGCGCTGAACTATCTCTGGGTGCATTTCTGGCTCTGTATTTGCCTCGCCTTGGAAGGCGCTAATGGCTGCTCGTGTTGTGCTGTTGGCTTCAGGTTCAGGAACTCTTGCCCAAGCAATAATTGATGCAGTAGAACTTGATATTGAAATCGTTGCTCTTATTAGCGATAACCCAGATTCGAAAGCTTTAACACGGGCAAAGGAAGCTAATATCCAGACCTTTGTCCTACCTATGACGCATTCGCGCGATGAGTGGAACCAAGGAATAATTCAAACCGTAGTTTCACTCTCAGTCGATCTAGTTGTGAGTGCTGGCTTTATGCGAATTCTGCCCCCAGATTTTGTGAATCGCTTTCCAACTATCAATTCTCACCCAGCACTTCTGCCACAGTTTCCCGGTGCGCATGCCGTTCGTGATGCGCTGGCAGCTGGAGTTTCAGTAACTGGGACCACGGTTCATTGGGTTGATGATGGCGTTGATACAGGCCCAATCATTACTCAGATGGAAGTACCAGTGCTGCCAGGAGATGATGAGGCCACACTTCATGAGAGAATTAAGAAAGTTGAACGCGGTCTCATTGTTGCGACCATCGCCCTGATTATTCCAACTTTGGAGCGCAATGTCTGATCGAAAATCTGTACGTCGAGCACTGGTCAGTGTCTATGACAAAGATCGCTTGCTAGAAATAGGAAATGCTTTAAGCGTTGCAGGTGTTGAGATTCTCTCAACTGGCTCAACTGCAAAAACATTACAAGCTGCTGGTATTGCAGTCACAGAAGTAAGTGCGTACACGGGTTTTCCTGAGATTATGGGTGGGCGAGTAAAGACTCTGCACCCACGTGTTCATTCAGGAATCTTGGCAGACCAAAACAATCCAGAACATTTAGATGCGATTAAAGATTTAGATATCAAACCCTTTGATTTAGTAATTATTAACCTCTATCCCTTTGCAGCCACAATCGCATCAGGTGCTGACTTTGCTGAATGCATAGAACAAATTGATATTGGTGGTCCTTCTATGCTGCGAGGGGCTGCTAAAAACCACGGTTCTGTTGCTGTTATTTGTAAGCCAGCACAATATGACCAGTTGCTCTCTGCAATTAAGGCCGGGGGATTTACCCAAGCCGAGCGCAAGCAATTAGCACTCGAGGTGTTTAGAACTACCGCTGAATACGATTTAACGATTGCTAATTGGCTGGGTCAAAATGATGAACTGCCTGAATGGTTTGGACGAATTTGGCATCGTGAGAATGTTTTGCGCTATGGAGAGAATCCACATCAAAGCGCAGCTATCTATTCTGGTGGCCCTGTTGGAATTGTGAATGCAGTTCAACTGCATGGAAAAGAAATGTCTTTTAATAACTACACAGATGCTGAATCTGCATGGCGGGCAGTACTCGATCATCGTGATCCAGCGGTTGCAATTATGAAACACGCTAACCCTTGTGGCATTGCAGTGTGTGCTCTAGGTGTTGCAGTTGCTTATAAGCATGCCCATGAGTGCGATCCAGTTTCAGCCTTTGGCGGAGTAGTGGCGGCAAATCGTAAAGTGGATCTTGCAATGGCAACTCCGCTTTCAGATATTTTCACCGAAGTATTGATTGCCCCTGATTATGATCAGGATGCCCTAGATCTACTAATGAAAAAGCCTTCAATTCGAATTCTTAAATGTGCAATACCAATGGTTGCTCCACTTGAACTGCGTCCTGTATCAGGCGGAATACTTGTGCAAGAGACTGATTTAATTGATGCGCCAGGTGATTCACCAAGTAATTGGAAGCAAGTAAGTGGTGGACCAGTTGATGAACAAAGTATGAAAGATCTCGAGTTTGCGTGGCGAAGTGTGAGAAGTGTGAAGAGCAATGCAATTTTGCTAGCTAAAAATACGGCATCTGTTGGAATTGGAATGGGTCAAGTAAACCGTGTTGATTCTGCGAAACTAGCAGTTGATAGAGCGGGTGAGAGAGTCAAAGGCTCCGTTGCTGCTAGTGATGCCTTCTTCCCATTTGCTGATGGGCTCCAGATTTTGATTGACGCTGGAGTGATTGCAATAGTGCAACCAGGCGGAAGTGTTCGTGATGAAGAGGTAATTGCAGCGGCAAAAAAGGCCGGCATTGCGATGTTCTTCACAGGCGTACGCCATTTCTCTCACGCCTAAACGGCTATTAGGATGAGCGCTATGAGCGCACAAATTCTGGATGGAAAAGCTTTAGCCGCAAAAATCAAAGGCGAGTTAGCTATTCGCGTTACAGAACTTAAATCGCGTGGAATTACTCCAGGTCTTGGAACAGTTCTAGTTGGTGATGATCCAGGATCACATTCATACGTTGGTGGAAAACATCGCGACTGCCAAGAAATTGGAATCAATTCAATTCGTGTGGATCTACCAGAGAGTGCAAGTGAAGCCGATGTTATGGCGGCAATCAAAGATTTGAATTCATCGCCTGAGTGCACCGGCTATATCGTGCAACTTCCATTGCCTAAAGGAATTAACACTCAAAGAGTTCTAGAAGCAATTGATCCATCAAAGGATGCTGATGGCTTGCACCCTATGAACTTAGGCCGTTTGGTTTCAGGTTATGACGCACCGCTACCTTGCACACCCCATGGAATTGTTGAACTCTTAACACACTACGGAATTAGTACAAAAGGTGCCGAAGTAACTGTCATTGGTCGTGGATTAACTGTTGGCCGACCACTTGGATTATTGCTAACGCGCAAGCAAGAAAATGCCACAGTGACTTTGACTCATACCGGAACTAAAGATTTAACATTGCACACCAAAAATGCCGACATCATTGTTGCCGCAATTGGGCAGGCACATTTCCTTAAAGCCTCAATGATTAAGCCAGGCGCTGTTGTGATTGATGTTGGTATTTCACGTACTGATCAGGGATTACTTGGTGACGTTGATCCATCTGTTATGGATGTTGCTTCATGGGTTGCGCCAATGCCAGGTGGCGTTGGACCAATGACTAGAGCGATGTTAGTTAAGAATATTGTTGATGCATGCGGATAAATGATCGGCTTCTAACTCTTGCCAGCAATGTCGTAATCCTGATTGGAATTGCATTAGGCATATTTGGGATAGTGCGAGGTGCGTCACTATTTATTGCTGTTGGCACTGCAGGAATGGCAATAAAGGCTCGGCATCAACGTAAATTCGACTTCTATTTCCCACTTCTAATAGCTGTAGCCCTTTTTGCTCTGGCAATTGCACTTCCTCGCGGACGGTAGAGTTGGCTTATTGTCGAATGTAAGGAGTACGCCATGGGCGGAAAAGTCACTGTAGTTGGTGCAGGTTTTTATGGTTCAACAACTGCGCTTCGTTTAGCTGAATACAACATCTTCGACACCGTCGTTTTAACCGACATTCTTGAAGGTAAGCCTGAAGGTCTAGCCCTTGATATGAACCAATCTCGTTCAATCGAAGGCTTTGAGACAAAGATAATTGGCGCAACAACATCACCTGAAGGCGCTGGTTATGAAGCAACAGCTAACTCTGATGTTGTTGTCATTACTGCAGGACTTCCACGTAAGCCCGGCATGAGCCGTATGGATCTCATCGGTGTTAATGCAGGAATCGTTCGAGGAGTTGCTGAAAATATTGCTAAGCATTCTCCTAATGCAGTAATTATCGTGGTTTCAAATCCATTGGATGAAATGACTGCACTTGCACAGATAGCAACGAAGTTTCCAAAAAACCGAGTTATGGGCCAAGCAGGAATGCTTGATACGGCTCGCTTCACTAACTTTGTTGCAGAAAAGCTGAATGTAAAGGTTGGTTCAGTTAAGACTCTCACCCTGGGTTCACACGGTGACACGATGGTTCCAGTGCCAAGTCGTTGCACAGTAGATGGCAAGCCACTGAGTGATTTGCTATCACAAGTTGAAATTGATGAATTAGTTGATCGCACACGCAATGGTGGCGCCGAAGTTGTTGCACTTCTTAAGACAGGGTCTGCTTACTACGCACCTTCTGCAGCAGCTGCCAGAATGGCAAAAGCTGTTATCGAAGATTCAGGTGCGGTAATGCCAGTGTGCGCATGGGTCGATGGCGAGTATGGAATTTCAGGTGTCTATCTAGGTGTTGAAGCCCAGATTGGCCGAAATGGAATTAAGAAAGTTGTTGAAAGTAAGTTGACCGATTCTGAAGTTGAAGCCCTTAAGGCGGCAGCTGAAGCGGTTCGTGCAAAGCAAGCAGACGTACAAACACTCTAAGGGAGCGCATCAGATGGCCAAGATT
>Ga0214919_10003547_pt1 | contig 23486 bp, 18 predicted proteins | sample LL1503_MetaG_FD_177994 | JGI IMG/M metagenome (GOLD analysis project Ga0214919, IMG submission 177994) | Freshwater microbial communities from Lake Lanier, Atlanta, Georgia, United States - LL-1503 | ecosystem: Environmental > Aquatic > Freshwater > Lake | place: USA: Georgia | collected... | reverse complement strand
AAAATCAAGCAAACAGTCTTAGCATCTCCATTCTTTCAACCTTATATTGGCAAAGACACTGAACTTGAAATGCGATTCTTTACTGAAAATGACCGTAAAGAAAATGAAAGAAGAGATACAGCCGGACTTAATTTATTTTCTGGTTCATTAGTTTTAAAATGCGGTTCTAGTAGTGCTTCTGGTCTCGTTGGTCTTACTTGTTGGTGTGTAATCATGGACGAAATTGCTGCTATGGCTGGTGATAATCCTGATTCTGGACTTGATTACGATTTATATAATGACCTAAAACCTTCTCTTGCAACTTTTGGTAGAGATGGAAAGATGATGATGCTTTCCAACCCTAAAGGACCTATTGGATTGCTTTATGATTTGCATGAAAATAGACAAGACGACCCTTCAACTCTTGTTATGCGTGGTCCTACTTGGCTTGTAAATCCAAATATTGATAGAGACTTTCTAGAATCTGAAAAACTTAAAAATGGCACTGAATATCAAATGCAATATGGTGCTGAGTTTGGTGCTTCATCCTCAGATCCTATGTTTTCCGAAGATTCAGTTAATAGGATGTTTTCATCTTCTTCTATGGTTAAAAGAAGAGAAGAAGGGAATGGATTCTATGATTATTTCTGCCATATAGACCCAGCAAGAACTTCAGACTATTATGCTTTAGCTGTTGGTCACTGTGAAATCATGTATGGAACTAATGGTCAAGACGGTAGACCTTTGAGAAGAGTTGTTATAGACCATATTCATTTCTGGAATCCTAAAACCAAAAATCAACCAGTACCAGAAAAAGAAGTAGAAGACTATATTCTTTCACTTCATAAAAGATTTAGATTTAAACAAGTAAGTATAGACCAATGGAATTCTCAATCTTCAGTTATCAAATTAAGAAATATGAGAATACCAATTGTCGAAAAAACATTCAATAAGCAATATAAAGAAGGCATATATACGGAACTAGCAACTTTATTGAGAGAAGACCGAATTGATATTTATGATATTTCGGGTGGAACTTATATTGATGCTAGGGGAAATGAAATGCCTCTAGATGAGATTAAAGAGGCTAAAACTCAGTTCTTATTTCTTCAAAAGAAATGGAAAGGCAATAGATTTATTATCGAATCTTTAAAAGGGTATCACGATGATATTTGCGATGCTATTGCAGCAGTAGCTTATGAAGCATTCTTTTCTAAGATTATTGTCAACCTACCTAAGTCAAGGTTAATCAATACAGGCACAAGAATAAGATAACAATATTTCTAGTATTTTGGGGATAAAAATGGCCAATCAAAATAAAAATATCAGAACAGCGGCAGGTTTTGGTGGTGTAGGTGGTGCTGGATCTGGTGCTTGGGCTCCTGGTGGGAATCCAATTGGTAAAGGCGGACAAACTCAAGGTAATTTTAACCAGTTTGTTGACGATGCTAGTTTTGAAGCTATTTTATCAAGAATTCATCAAGATGCACCAGATGACCCAGAAAGAAATATGGAAGCAAGATTAGTTCCTCAGCATACCCTCAAAGAAGATGATGCTGTTAACAATCTTGATATTTTGGATGTGGATGAAAGAAATGCTTTTAAATTGAGAACCAAGCTACGTGCTCATAAGCATATGTTAGAAAAAGCAGCAACTCAAATGAAAGCTAATCCACATCATCAAAAAATCCAACATTCTACGATGGAAGATTCATTACAATCTCGTAGAAAATACAAAGATGGACAAAAGTTTGATTATGAAGATGATGTCCCAGCTCAAATCAAACCAGAAAGAACTCATTCCATTTATTCAAGCACAAAAAATGAAAGAGTAGCTATTGATTTCACTTATAGAAGAAGAGATCAAATTAATGAAGCAGAACCAGGCGATGCAGATGCTTGGTGGAAGGCTACTAAACAACAAGTTCCTATGGGCAAGGCTCCATTATTAACAAATGGTGCTGAAATTGACAAATATTTTGATGAATTATTGAATGAAAATAATCCAAACCCAAGTGGTATGTGGAATGAAGAAAATATTCAAAATGAAGAAATAGTTGACCCTGATACAAAGCCAAACTTCAGTGGCAATAGTTCTGCAAAAAACTATGACCCTAAAAACAATTCCGAAATGTCATTAGAGCAACAGCTTCATGCAGATTCTTATCCAAAAAATCAATATGATAGAAATAACTTTGGAAATGAACCTATTGGATTTGATGATGATCCATTGATGCAAGGTCAAGGAAACTATCCAAGAGTTCCATGGGCATAAAATCTGTAAAATAATCATATGCCAAAATATGATTATCTTGTTGTTGGAGCCGGTTTATTCGGCTCCATTTTTGCATATGAAGCAAAAAAACTTAATAAAAAAGTATTAGTAATTGACAAAAGAAATCATATAGGTGGAAACTGTTATTCAGAACCATATGAAGACTATCACATTCACAAATATGGTCCTCACATTTTTCATACTTCTTTAAAATATGTCTGGGATTATATAAATCAATTTGCAACTTTCAATAATTTTACATTGAGAAATAAAGCAAATATCAATAACACAATATATTCTCTGCCAATCAACTTAAGCACAATACAACAAGTATGGCCTGATGCATATAATCCACAAAATGCAATCAATAAAATCAATCAAGATAAAATAAATATTCCAAACCCACAAAACTTTGAAGAATATTGCTTAAGCACTATGGGTAAAACTTTGTACGAAATGTTTTTTTATGGATATACAAAAAAGCAATGGGGAAGAGATCCAAAACACTTACCAGCATCAATCGCACAAAGAATACCACTCAGATTAAACTATAACGATAGATATTATTCTGATGCTGATATTTATGAAGGTGTGCCAATTGATGGATACACAGCTATATTTAAAAACCTATTAAAAGATATTGAAGTTAATTTAGATTGTGATTATTTCAGTGATAAATCTTATTTTAATTCATTAGCAGAAAAAGTTGTTTATACTGGCCCTATAGATAAACTTTTTGAATATAGATTTGGTGATTTAGAATACAGAACTTTAACTCATAAACACTATGAAATTAACTCAGATTTTCAAGGAACTGCTCTCGTTACATATCCTTCATTAAATATTGAATGGACAAGAATAATACAGCATAAATATTTCACTTTTAGTAAGTCAGAAAAGGATTATATTACTTTCGAATATTCTAAATCTTATGACAAAAACTTTTCTGAAGAACCTTATTATCCTATTAATGATTATTTAAATAATGAAAGATATGAAAAATATCGCATTGAAGCAGATGGACTAAAGAATCTTATTATTGGTGGAAGATTAGGAAGCTATAAATATTATGATATGGACAAGACTATTGTTAATGCATTAGATGTTTGTAAAAAAGAATTAGCAGGAAAATAAATCTAAAATTAATAAAAAACCAATTATGAAAAGTAAATTTGTTGCTTCAAAAATAAAACTTGCCTATGATTTAGATAAGGCAGGTTTTTATAGAGAATCAGATAGTGTTTTTTCTGAGCTGTTAAAATTTGCACAAATTACTCCACAATTTTCTGTTACTAAGCACGATTATGTTGGCAAAGTCCCATATAAAGATTTAGAAGATGAGTTTGAAGAAGCTGATCACGCAAGGTTAGATAAACAGGATCGTTTTAGATCACCAGATTATTATGATGATGGTGAAAGTGATGAACCTGATGAGCAAAATACTGAAGCTAAACTTCATGGACCTTCTGGTACTGGTATTGCTTATGTCGATCCAGGTCCAACAACAAAATCAGTAGGTATGGATGAAAGTGCCAATGATGGTACTTTAGATAATTTTACTTTCGAAAACACTTATGAACAAAATGTTGCTGATGGCAAGGGCTATCTCAACAGAATACCAAGATAGGAGAAAACAATGCCTTTACCAATTCAATCATTAAATAACTGGAATGATGACAACAACGACAAAGTTTCAATGGAAGGATTAGGTTTATCTGATATCCAACTTATGTTACTTGGTGGCAGTACTAACACAAGAGAAGCAAAAGTTACAGTAAGCCAAAGACATATCGATTTGCTTAAGATTATTGAGCAAAATCAAGACGAAATTGTCACTGCTGCTAATATTGTAAATAACATCAAAGATGGGAAAACATTTGTCGTTCCAAAAAATATTGATGACAATTCACTTTTAGCACTTAAGACTGCTGGACTTATTTCTGGTCACGGTAGATCAGTAACTTTAACAGACAGAGGAAGAGTTGCATTGAGAGATGCTTACTTGAAAGATCCTGTTAATGAGTTTAGAAAAGCTAGAAAGAAAGATAAGTTTGATTTAAATGCAGCTAAAGAAGTTAAAGTTGCAAGCAAAAAGAGTAAGTTTACAAAAACTTGACTCACAGATGATTTTGATGGAAAGTTTTCTGTCAGATTTGTAGCTGATAATAATGCAACTCTTTCTAAAGGTTTAATGCATGCAGAGCCTTTAGAAGAATTTGAAACTGCATTTTTTATCTTTCCAGAAATAGGAAATTATTCATTCTGGAATAAAAATGTTTCTTTCCCTTTGACATTAGCATTTTTAGATAATAATTTTAAAATTGTTGATTTTAAAGATATGGAAGCAGAGCAAACAAAAAGTGTCTATCCTAAATCTAACAATGTCAAATATGTTGTAGAAGCAAATAAAGACACATTTAAAAAACTAGATATAGAAATTGGAGATTTTTTAATCCACAAGGGTGATGATTTAGTTTTGCGTAAAAGTAAACAATAAGCTTTTTAAAGGTTTTTTATAAGTAAATATAGAAAGGTTTTATAAGTTTCATCCAGTTTAATAACTGAATGTGGATTGAAATATGAAGGATTGAACTTGAGAGGTAATTAAAATAATGGCCGATAGAATTTTCCCTAATAAGTTTCAAGAATCAGGATTGGATTCTGAACTTGTTTTTACAGGTATTAACTGGGACACATTCAATGAGAGATTAGCCGCTGTCAAAGATGGCGAAGGTGATAAGAAAGTTCCACATGAGCTTTTAGACGCTTTAAATGATAAGTATCCAGAAGAATTTGATGAAGAAGCTGAATCCAACGACAGAGAAGGTGGCAATAAATGGGCCGCTTATGCTGAGGATGAAGACGATGAAGATATGGAAGATGAAGATGAGTCTGAAGAAGACGAATCTGATGAAGAAGATGAAGAAGATGAAGATGAAGAAGCTGAAATGAAAAAGACAGCAAAAATCATTTTCAATCACCCATCACAACTTTCAGCTGATGCAGTAGAAGCAGCTATCGCTTCTGGTGATAAGAGACTTGCTAACACAATTTTAGCAGCTCGCCATGAAAGAAGAGTTAGATTAGCTACTCAAATTGAAACCAACATTAAGACTGCACAAGCTCATCAAGCTACTTTGAATCAAAGAAGAGCTTACAGAGAAAACCTTGTAAAGGTTGCTGCAAAGAATGAAGCAAGAACTGCAGTTGCTCAAAAGACTGCTTCAAAGAATACTCAACCAACATTTGTAAAGGCTTCTGCTCTTAACAACAATGCAAAGAAAGCATTTGCTGCAAAAGCCATTGCTTCTGGTTTCCCAGCTGAATATGTTGAAGCTATGCTCAATACTCCTGTTACTGAAGCTCCACAAGTTGTTGAAATCAAGCAAGTTATGGCTTCTAACCTCAATGTTAGCACCAAGAAGCAAGTTGTTGCAAGCATTATCAAAGTCGCTGAACTTGATTCTGCAAACATCAACAGATGCAAAGATTACTGGAAAAATGAGCTTGGCTATGGCGATCCAGAATGGGTTGACGAATTATTTAATAGCAAAAACTAATAACTAACCTCAAGTTCAAAATATCCCAGGGCGAAAGTCCTGGGATATAGCCTTGAGGAAAAATATAGGAAAGAAAATGAGCAAATTCAAGAAAGTTTCAGAAATCGAAAATATTCCATCTTTTATTGAAAAGAAATTTGTTGGCGCAAGCTATGATGTTGTTGAAGATCCTTATGCTGAGTTAAAGAACAACTCTGCAAACAACAGAAATAAGATTGCAAAGCAAACTGTTGGAATGCAAAAAGAAGCTCAATCTTTTGACAGATCTTGGGAAACAATTCAAGGCCCTTCCGTTTATGCAGAGCCTACTTATTCATTTAGACAAGAATCAGAAGATAGCTTAAATCCTAATGCAATCAGAAGAGCAGGTTCCACATTTGATGATGGCTTGAATGCTAGAACAACTACAAGTGGCCTCAAAGCTTATTCTGCAGATGAATATATGAATGCAATGCTTTCCAGATCAGCTTCTATTTTCAATCCTGACATGATTGCAATCTCAGAAGAGTTTTTAAATAGCCAAGAATCATCCAGCCAACAAGCTATGGTAAATGATGCACAAAGAAGAGAAGCTAGAGCTTCTAAGCATAGTTCATGGCAAGAAGAAAAACTCAATTCTCTTAGAAAGTCTAGTGTTGTTTCAAATAGAGCACATTCTGTTTTAAGAACAAGCAATGAATCTGAATATTCCTCACAATGGGGAATGATTGATCCAGACCAACTTGATCAAAGAGAATTCCAAAAAGTCGCTATGCAAGAAAAATCAAGACAAAACAGAATGGGTGTTAAGAAAAACCATACTGAAGACATTGAAAATAGAGCAGTTAATAAAGCGCAAACTATTCACGATATTTACAACAATATCAATATCAACTTAGATATTGATAAATTCTAATATGGACAAAAAGTTTTCTTTTTCTGGTATTGCATCTAATCCAGCTTCAGGAATCAATAATATTGATTTAAATGTTGCTGGAGCAGATGGTTCTGGCATGAGTTCAGACTCATCTGGTGTTACTAAAAAGGAAATGATTGCTTTACTTAGAAAAGTTGTCCAATCAGAAAATGAAACTCTTAAAGAATATAAATCTGATCTTGAAGAGATTATTGAAAGAATAACAAGACCAGAATATAAAAAGAGAGTTTCACAAATTATAACTGCAATCGATATGGCTCAAGATCCAAGAAAAAGGACTAAAGATCCAAGCACTGGTGAATATGATCCAACTGCACAACAGTTAGCAGAAAGGATGATGAATAAACTTAGCCATCTAGAGCATGAAGAAAAGCACAATAATCATCATACAGCGGGTACCAAAACTATGTCATTTAATAACAGAGAAGCACAAATTAAAAAGAAAAAGAAGACTAGAGGTAATCCTTTCCGTGTTTTAATGGGGAAAGTAGGTAAGTTATTAGATCATGGTATCGAAAAGAAAGATATTGTTAGATATTTAGCAAAACAAAAGTTCTGGGGTAATGAAACCATTGAAAGAGCTGTTGATATCGTTAGAGATTATAACAAGAAGAAAAAACAAGATAGTAATGATGATAAAAAAGTAAAAGAAGAAAAAGAAGAAAAAGAAGAAAAGAAAGCATCTGCAGAAGTCAATGTTAAAACTGCTGCATATGACTACGATACAGAACCAAATTGGGAAAAGAGATCTACTGCTGAACTTATCTACAATGCTTACTATCTCGATGGTCTTTTGGATGACAAAGATGCAGCCAGTAAAGATGGTGCTGCAGCAGAGTTGAAAAAGATTAAAACAGAATTGAAAAATAGAGGGGAGAGCCTTGAGGAACTAGACTTAGGTTAATAACTATGGATAATAAAAACTATACTATAAAAACAAAATTACACTCTCATAACCCTAAAGTTGTAGATAAGCTTATTGGTGGTAATGGAATTTTAAATATGCTCAATGATGTAATGAGTAATATTCCAAAAGCACCAACCATGGAAACCCCTTTTCACTTACTTAATGACCATGATTTTGACCATTCAGATCCAATCGTAGATAAGTTTATGAATATGGGCGGTCCTAAGCATGTAGTTAAGATTTTCAAGATTGATTCACCAGATGATATTTCTAAAGCAATGCATCATCTTGCAAGTACTTTACAAGAAACAAGATTAGCATTAGTAAGAAAAGAACTTAGAAATATTTTTGCATCTTTACAATCTGCTTTGGATATTAACAATGAAGCAGTAAAACTTGAAAGAACTGCATCCAAAATGAGAACTTCTTCAAGAGGATTCCACCAAGGAGAATCTCTTTGTGGTGTTGAGTCCCTTATGAAGATTGCAAACAAGAAAGAAATGGTTGCACTTGATGATGTTGAAAAAATGATTAGCGCTGGTGGATATGTATTTTTATCCCGTGCTGCAGAAATCGTTAAGAATATGTACGAATCTTATTCAACTCCAAGAAATACCAGAGTTGCATATACCACTTTAGCTACACAAGATGGCGAGCCTTATTTAATGTGCCCTAAAGGTATTTACATTAATGGTCAAGCAGTGCCAATGGAAGTTTCAAAATGTAGACATAACTGCATTGATTCAAAAGTATCTAAAGATGGTTCAGTTTCTTGTAACTATCAAACTTGGATTAAAAAATCATTCCAAACTCATGATGTTGTTATGGGTAGATTGGACACCACAAGACATCCTGATAATGAAGCCAATCTTTTAAATATTGAAGAAGGCAAGAGAAAGAGACATGATGATGAAGTTGGCTATGAAAGATTATTTGAAGAAAGTGATCTCGAAGCAGCTAAACTTAGAAAGAAAGATGTCAATCAAACAGATAATAGAGAAAAACAACTCTCTGATTTAAAAGCTGTTCAATATGGCCATACAGTTGATGATAAGAAATTAAATCAACATGTAAAGCTTTCTCAAACAAATCATACTAAAACTATTGAAGAACAACTCCCAAATAGAGAAGAAGTTAAGAAATCTTTATTTGATAGACTTGTTGAAAAATACAATAACAAAGTTGAAGAAACAGATGTTATTGAAGATAATTTATCTGATAATGCTGGCCTTTATGATCAAAAAGGTGACCAAGAAGATTCCACCCTTCATATGGTTAATGAAATGAAAGAAAAACCAGTACATGTTATTAAAGAAATTAATGACGATGCTGGTGATGGTGCTGATGATTCTATCTCCCATACATTGAACAAAACAGCTAAAAAAAAGGATGATTTAAAGTCATTTGATTCACATTTAGAAGAGAAGAGAACTAATAAAGATATTGATAAGAATATCGAAACTCTTTTGGGTGAAGATGCTGATTGGGGACATCAATTTGCAGATGAAGATTTAAAACATTTTGCTGATCAGTTAGGTTTAGACTATATCTTAGAACAATCAAGAGAAGACTAAAATGTGGTACAGATTATCCCAACAAAATATCGGAGGAGGAGCAATAAAAGCTGCTCCTCTTCTTCCAGTTAATGATGGTGGAAATCCATTAGAACAAGTTGAAACATTTGTTCCTCAACATAATGGTTATGAAGCTTTAAACACTGAACTTCGATTCATCTTAGAAGAAATGGGGCAGACATTAGAAGATTATTATGAAATGTCTGTAGATCAACAAAAAGAACTCTGGGATATCTTAATCAAAAGGCCTCATCATATTGGTGGTAGTGAAGCTTCTGATGATTCTAATTCTGGCACTTTTGGAGATCAAATGTCTTCAAACTCTCATAGAAGGCAATCTCCATTCCATCATGCTCCAGAAAATACATCTATTGAAGAGCAATTAGAAGGGTCAAGACATCAAAATAATAATGTAGAGCCTATAAATATGCAATCCCAAGCAGCACAAACAGGTAAACCATTACAAACAGGTATTGGACAACCAGCTGCATTTGCTTCTGGCAAAGGAGCTGCTTTATTCATGGGAGACTTACCTGCAAATCAAACATTAATTTAAAAATGTAGGTATAAATTAGATCATGAGTTCCAAAGATTCGCCTTCATTAGCCAAAGTTCTTAAAACAGCAGCACATAACGTAACTGGAGAAAGAGTATTAGGTTCAGCTGAGTTTGACAGACAATATGCAAACTCAAGGATTACTTCAGGCTTAGGACCTTCAGTAAATCAAAAAACTGCATCCGGTGGTAATAATACAATGACCACCGCACCTAACTTTTACTCACCATTTCTTACTCCTTCTTCATTCCAGATTCCAAATGCTCGCCGTGAAGTTTATTTATGGGCTAACTGGTGGAGAAATAACGAACCAAAAATCTCTGCTGCAATCAACTTCTATACCAACTATCCTTTCTCTGGATGGAAGTTAGAATGTTCATCTTCATATGTTAAAGACTATTTTGAAAAACTAACTCAAAGACTTAACTTTCAAAAATGGTTGCCAGAAATATCCAAGGTTTATCACTTACTTGGAGATGCTTTTGTACTTCTCTCTATTGACTGTGAACATTGCCATGGCTCTAACTGGGATGAAGAGAAGAATGAAGAATGTAAACATGATGGAGCTTCTTGGAGATCCGTTTCTATTCTTAACCCTGATGCAGTTTTAAAATCTCCAGGTCTTATTGATCAACCAGGAATGTATGTCTATCGTCCATCTCCTGAAGAAATGAAGATTGTTAACGAAAGACAACCAAAAGAACTTTATGATGCTATTCCTGATAGTGTAAAGAAACTTATAATCAGAGGAGAGCCAATCAAGCTTAATCCGATTTCTATTCATCACTTTAAGCATGGTTCAAATCCATGGGAAGACTATGGAACTCCTTTGATTCGTCCATTGTTCCCTACATTAGCATATAAAGATAAGTTAAGACAATCTCAATGGATTGTTGCAGAAAGACATATCCTCCCTGTTAAAGTTGTCAAAGTAGGAAATGATCAAAGACCAGCATCACAAGAAGACCTCGACTCTGTCCAAGATGAATTGGCTGCAATTGCTAACGACCCTAACCTTACTCTTGTCACTCACCATGCTTTTGACTTTGATTACGTTGGAGCTTCTGGAAAAGTACTTCAATTAACTAATGAATATGAGCTTATTGACCAAGAAATCTTAGATGGTGTTATGCTTAATAAAGCTCTTCTTAATGGTGAAGGTCCAACATATGGTAATGCTCAAGTTGGTCTTCTTGCAATGGCTCAAAGACTAGAGACATTCAGAAGAGAAGTAGCAAGATGGGTTGAGGAATGTGTTTTCAAACCAGTAGCTGAATGGAATGGTTTTACTATTGAAGGTGAAAGAGGGCAAGAAGAAATCATCTTTCCTACTATCAAATTCGATGATCTTCAATTAAGAGATGATACTGGCAAACTTCAAATGATGGTTACTGCTAATACCAATGGAGTTATTTCCAATATGACTCTTATTGAAGCATTTGGATTAGACCCAGACCAAGAAATTGAAAGGTTAAGATTTGAGCAAGGAGCTAACTTTGTTCAAAATCCAGCCCTTGGAAATACTGATTTAAATACTGGCTTTCAATCTGGTGACGTAACTGGTCAAGGTTTTGGTGCTCCTGGTGCTGGTGGCGATATGGGAATGGGTGCTCCAGGTATGGGATTAACACCACCGCCTCCAGGTGGGATGGCAGCTCCTCCAATGGGTGGAATGCCTATGGCATCAAGTCCAACTGATAACTATAGATTAGCATCAACCATCGTAAATGATATCTACACAGAAAGATTAAATTCTTCTTCAAAACTTATGAACATGAGGATTGCTGGAAGAAGATTTAAATCAGCAGCGCATGAAGGTTTTATTAGAAGCTTAACTCCCGTTTCTGGTCGTGCTTATTTAGGCTCATTACCTGAAGAATATGATGGTTTTGGTGGCATTATTATTCCACAGCCATTTGGAGGAGATAACTGTACTCCTGTTAACTATTATGCTCAACAAGAAATGCATTATATTCAATCAGCTCCAGAAACAAGAGAGGTATTTGCTAAGAAAAAATTTGAAAAACCAGCACCTCAAATGTTTACTTCTATCGAAAAGAAACTTTATGGTTTGATGCTTTCTTTAAATATGCCTTATCCATTATATGCACAATATGCTGCAGGACCAACAATGGATTACCAACTTGATGCAGCTATTCCTAATCTTAAAATTGGAATTGAAGCTGATGGTGAAATTTGGCATAACAATCCTGAAAAAATCGCCAAAGATAAGAGAAGAGACATCGAACTTGCATCTAATGGTTGGATTATTTTAAGATTCACAGACAAAGAATTAAATGACCATCCACAAGATGTATTAAATGTAATAATGCAAGCTATTAGAAAGAAAACTGGTGCTTCAAAAAATGCAAACCCAGAAGAAGAAAAGATTTAAACTCTCAAATCTTCTGTACAAAAAACCTATCGTCGAGATAGGTTTTTTCTTTTAAACAGGAAATTTAAGCATTTATTCAGAACAAAAACCAATAATAATGTCTAATTATTTCAGCATAAAAATGATTGCAGGAGAAATTTTTACTTATGTATAGAGTTGCCAAAGGTGGTCCTATTACAATTAATAGTTTTTTAACCACCGAAGACAGAAATACTGCAAGAGAACATATGCTTAAAACTGCTTCCAAACAGATGAGAGAAGCAGCTAAAATCGGATTACAATCTCTTTACGCAGATCCTTCAGACGTACTTGAAAAATACAAAGATTTCGATATTGTCAAAGAAATGAAGGCACGTAAGGATGCCAAACTTCTATGGGTTCGTGCCAGAGCTATTGATGCTGATACTGTCAATCATAATGGCGACTATTTTTCAAAAGAAGAACTATTAAAAGAAGCAGAAATTAAAGGCGAAAAAATCCCAGCATATAAAACTTTTGAAGGCGTTCCAATTTATACCAACCACAAAAATGATGATATTGAACAAGCTAAAGGTATGGTGGTTTATGCTGAATGGGACGAAAAAGAAAACTGTGTCTATTGTACTTTCTTTGTAGACGAAGAAGCTTATCCTGATATTGCAAGAAACATTCGTACTGGTGTTATTCACGATGTTTCTATGGGATGTTCTGTTGCTTATGGTACTTGTTCAAAATGTGGAAACAAGGCATACACAGAGAAAGAATATTGTTCCTGTCTTAAAAAATGGAAAGGTAAAAAAGACCCAGATAATAACAAGCCTATTTTTGAATACAACTATGATTTAAAATTTATCGAACTTTCTTGTGTTGGTGATGGAGCTTTTGATACTTGCGAAATCCAAGAGATTTATGATGTTGATGAAGTTTTAAGTGCAGCCGGTGAAGTTGAAAAGAAAGCAAGTGAGATTCTTTCAAACATTGTTATAGCTCAACAAGGCGCACCAGTACATTATAGAAGTGAATATGAGAATTCTTTAAGAGTTGCAGAAAGTACTACAAAAACTGCTCTTAGATTAGCACAAACAGCTGGAACACTTGTGGGTGGTCCTTTGATGGCTGGAGAAGGAGCTAATCAAAATTCTACAGTCAATGCAGTTTTAGGTGCTTTAGGTATCGATCCAAGAACTGGTTTAAATATCTTGGATATGATTAATCTTTCACTCAATTTCTTAGAAGTTGCTGTGATGAATATGTTTGCCAGAAAAGATAATGTTGACTTAGCCCATGTAGGCAAAATCACTAAGTCTATGGCAGACCTCCAATCAACCATGCAAGACATGATTGATGATGGTATTGATGTCGGTTCAGGTCAAGCACCACAGGCATTAAACCAACAACAGCTACAACAGCAACAAGCTCAACAACCTGCAGCTAATGTCCAACAAGCAAACTATATGCCTGCTGGAAATGTAGGAAAAATGGTTGAGCCTTCTATGTTTGATAATGCTGTGGGAAGTGGAGTTGCATTAGCTTCTTCTAGATCACATCATTTGGTATGGGCTTCTCGTGATGGTAGAAGAGAAGTTTTTGCAAGCACTAACTCGAGAAAAGAATCAAATTTTGAAAAGTTTTCAAAAAGTTTAGTGAATCTTAAAGAAGCTTTAGGTGATAAGTCAGCTACTGCTTCTGTTACTCAGGACGTTATTAGATTAGCTAATGAACGAAACAAAAATATTAGAAATAATACGCCCCATTCGTTAAGGGCGGAGGGAAATAATCAAATGGATCATTTTGCTAAAATAGCGCAAGAACAGCGCAAAAAATTAGCAGCCGCCGTGACAATCGATTTTAAGGTTGAAGATGGGGCTGGAAACCGTGTAGTTCTTTCTACAGATGGAACTATTGCAGGTTTTAGAGATGGTAAAAAAGTTAGCTGGGAACCAATCTTAAATGAAAACCAACTCGTTGCAATGGAAAGCGGACAAGGCGCTAGAGTTGCAGCAGATCTTCTTAAGGATCTTTCTGGTTTTGTTAAGACTGCACTCAAGGCTCCTAGCATTTCACACGAAGTAAAGGAAGTTGAACTTGAGAGTGATCGCAAAGGTGTTAGCTATAAGTCTTTAGGCGAAGGTGTTGCATCACATCACAAAACTAACGATGGTATGACTGTGAGAGAAGAAGAGCTTGATGGTAACTTCTATAGCTCAAGATCAGATGATGCTGAGTTTGGCGAAGCTGCTTTATCAACAGCTGGCCTCTATGGTCATAAAGTTAATGATGCTGAAGTAAAGCAAGCATTATCAAAATTAGTTGCACAAGCTCATAAGGGTGTTTCTGAAGAAGGCCTTAATGAAAGAATTCAAAAGTGTAGAGTAGAAGGAACAGCTGCAGCTCATGAAGTTATGGCATCTACAATCAAAGCTTTAGGAAGAGCTGTTGTTGCATCTTATTCCACTCCTGATGAAATCATTGAAGCATCTGCAAAGCTTGTTAAGATTGCTCAACTTCCAGAAATGGTTGAAACTTCAGCTGCTGGTGCAGATGTTCGTGAAGATGATGCTGCAAGAGCTGATTTCTTCAAGAAAGACATGGAGCCTTCAAGTCCTGTATCAGCTGTTTTAGAACAACTTGGTTCTGAAGTTTCTTCAACAATCTCTGCTGCTGATTTATCTGAAGCACTTAAGGTTGCAGTTGAAGAAAACGAAATGACAAAAGAAGGCGTTACAAGAATGGCTGAACTTCTTATGGGTGGAGCTGCTGGCTCACCAGACGAAGCAATGGGTGCTCCTTCTAAATCAGAAGAACTCAAGGCTGCTCTTCAATCCGCTGTTGATGGTGATGAAAATCTTATTTCCAAAGAAGACCTCAAATCAGCTGTTTCTGCTATGGCAATGTCAGCTGAAGAAAGTGGTGCAACTCCTGATGAAGTTGTTGATGAAGTTGATGGGATGGATGAAAAGTCTCTTGTTGCTGCTGTTAATAAGGCAAGAACTGCAAGTGCTACAAAGGCAAGACTCAAGTCAAGAGCAAGAAGAGAATTCTGGGGCGAAAGAGTTGCATCAAAAACAGACATTTCAACAAATGTTATCGGCTGGTTAGCTGATTATGCTACTAATTTCAACCTTTCAACAAAATCAATCGTGACTGCAGCTAAGAAACTCTGTTCAGATGCTGATTTAGCAGAAAGATTGGTTGTTAAGGCTGTTGAAACAAAGCAAAACTCTGAAAGAACAGCTGCTATGACTGTTACTCAAGAAAAGTCTGACACTATCAGATTTGTCTGCAGAGAAGAAGATCTTGGCGGTGTTAAGCCAGCCGATGAAGGCTTTGAGGATGCATTCAGACAAAAAGCAATGGAAGTTCTTCAAGGACATGGTTTTCAAGTAGACCCTAATACATTCTCTTTCACAGACCTTAACGTTTCTGCATTTGGAGATATTACAGCTTCTGTTTCTTCCAGATCATCTAAATCCTTTAATGCTGAATCAACAATGGGTGGCGAAATGGCAGAGGAAGGCCCGATGGAAGAACCTGTAATCATGTCTGATGCTGCCAGAATGGCAAAAGTTCAAAGAAGAAATAATATTTTAAATAGATATGCACAAATGGCTGCACCAGGTGGAGCACCAGGAATGGGCGGAGCTCCTATGGGTGGTGAAATGGGTGCAGATCCTAACGCATTTGCTGGTCCAGGTTTGAGTGCCATGACAACAGACCCAATGGCAGCTCCTGGTGGAGAAGCCGGTGGCGAAGATTTAGACGCAGTTTCTGAGCCTGGTGATAAGAAGCCTTGGGGTTCTGTATGCCCAGTTTGTGGTTCAGATGATGTTAATATATCTGATTCAAATGCTGACTGTCAATCATGTGGTGCTGCATACAAAATTCTCCAATCACTTGAACTTATTTCAAATGGTAAGGAAGAAGGCGCAAAGCCTGAAGGTGAAGAAGAAATGGGTGCTGCTCCTGAGGCTGCTGGCGCAATGCCTCCAATGCCTCCAGCCGGTGCTCCAGTAGGCGGTCCAATGGGCGCTCCTGCACCAGGCGCACCAGCTCCAGCTGGAATGCCAGCTATGGCTGAAGCAAGAGGATTATTTAGATTAGCAGCGACTGTTGATTCTGATGTTTATCTTAAGACTGCAATGCCAAACTTTGACAGAACAGCTGAATTAAGATTACCAGTTGGTATGGTTTGTCCTAAGTGTGGCAACAGAGAAGCAAACAAGGTTAAGGATACTACATTCTGTCATGGTTGTGGAAACATTGCTAAGACTACAGTGGCTCAAAACCGCAAGAATCCATCAAAATTAGACGTTACCATCACTTGGATCGACTAATTTGATATAAAAATGGGAAGAGAGCTAATCTCTTCCCATTTAATGTGTAAAAGAAATGAATATTAATGCAGGATAAAACAGCATATATTCAGAAGAATTTTAACAAATACAATCAAGACATTGATCGTAAGTTAAAAATGAGGGAAGCAGCAGACAAATGAAAAACAATAAGAAGACAGCTTTATCTCAAGATAAGTTTGCAGCACTTCGTTTAGCCGAACTTCAAATGACAGATAAGGAAGATTTTGATTCCTGTGTAGCAGACATGCAACGCACAGCTTCATTGAACAGTGATGAAGCCGTTGTGGTTGCTAAAGCTATCAGAGCTAAGTATCTTCCAGGTCTTGCAAGAGAAGCCGGTTTTTCCGAAGATGTTACAAGCAAATTTGTAAATCTTGAAGATGGGCATGAAACTGCAGACTTCGCAAAAGAAACTCACAACGAAGAAGACGAAGATTTGTCAGATGATGACACTGATGATTTAACCGACGACATGGAAGACATGGATGACATGGACGAAATGGATGACGAAGATAGCGAAGTAGAAGATGACGATATCGCAACTTTTGAAATAGAAGTCCCCGCTGAAATGGTTGAGGCCGCACAAAAGGCAGTGCAAGAGGCGCTTGACAAGGTTTTAGGCGGAAATGATTCTGATGATGAAGTCACACATTTTAATGATGACGAATCAGATGAAGATGAAATGGAAGATGATTCCGAAGAGCACCAAATGCATAAATCTAGTAGGAGAGAAAAAACAATGACAAGACAAGCTTTAGCTGCTCGTCGTGCGGAAAGAGAACAAATCCTTCGTAGAACTGAAAGAGAGCAAATTCTTAATAAATTTGCTTCAGTTGATGGCGAAGAATCCTATCCAGCGTCAGCAGGTTTCCAACACAGTAGTGAGAACCAATACCACGGAGAAATGGACTATCCAACAATGAAGTTTACTGGCCATACTAAATTAGATGGTCAAGAAGCTATCGACGAGCAAGATGTTACATTTGAAAAGGGTAAGGTTCCAACAAAGAATCCTAACTACCTTCAATTGGGTGATTCCATTGAAGCAACAAGATTCGAAGGTTCTGAAGACGGTTCTTTAGATTATGAGTTAGATTTAGATAGATTGAGCAATATTCCATCTAACAATGAAGCAAACTTAGAGCATTTTGCAATCCCAACAGATGCTGATCAAGTTGCTCGCAACACAACCAGAGTATCCACTGCTTCTAAGAAGTGTGAATGCTGTGGGATGTCCACTGCTAGGATGGCAGCAAATGGCAACAAGTTGCATTCAGTTAAATGCGAAAAATGTGCATCAAAAATGAGTGTTTGCAGCAAGTGTATCGATAAAGATGCTGATTGCCCACATTGCGACAGCAAGAAAGCAGAAGATGAAGGTGATGACAAGAGAGAAGCAGGTACCTCAGGTCCAGCAGGAGATCAAGCTTCACCTGATCAAACTGCAGAAGATGCAACTGTTGTTAAAACTAAAGTAGAAGATTTAGTTGGAAGTGCTAATGCAGCTCAAAATGCCCTCTCTTCAATCTCCAATGCTCGCATCAAGGCTGCATATTCCTGTGCAACAAAGTTAGCTTTAGCTGGAATTATCAACTCTGACGAATGCGATTCTTATGCCGATCAACTTCTTGAAGATGGTTTGAGAGCTGATGTAATGATCAAGAATACTCAACTTCTTCTCAGATCTGCACAAGCATCTGCAGAACGTGTAGCTGCTGCAGCTGCACAAAAACTCAATACAAGAACTGCTTCAGCGATGAGTATTTCTACTTCCCCTGCATTATCTGGTTCTGCCAATAGTGCAGCTCTCGACATCCAAAGTGCTCTTAAGGGTACTTGGACAATGCCAAAAATCGAGGATTAGTTTCCTCACATTAATTTTAGGAGAATAAAACAATGGCAATTCGTGCATTAAATTCAGTCATCGTTGCAAACTATGATACACTCGCAACTGCTTCCTGGCAAGCAGGTGCTTGTTTAGCAATCAATAGCTCAACTGGTAACGTTCAATTAGCATCCAGAGCTTCTGGTGCAGATACATTAAACTTTGCAACATTCGTTGGTTTTTCATCTGATGACACTGCTAGAAGTGGCAACACAATGATTCTTGCAGACCCAGTTGGTTCAAACTACATCGACGGCTCTGGTGTTTTCCAATCAAACAACAACGGTTTCTACGTTGCTGCTAAGAGAGCTATTGGTGATTTCCAATCTGAAATCGTTAACGGTGTAACAAACCTTTCTGCACAGTCTTCTGGTTATGAAGGCCCACGCAGAGGCGTTGGTGTTTACAACACCCCAGGTGGCCAATTTGTAACCGACCAAGTTTCCTTGGTTGTTTCATCTGCAGCTACAGCTGACGCTGGTGGAACTTGGACCCCAGCACCTGGCGATGCTTGTACATTCGCTGCAGATGGCTCAGGTAAGTTAGTTAAGCTTGCTACAATTGGAACAGACGGCCCTATGGTTGCTAGAGTTGACAAGTATGACTCAGCTGCTGGTCTTCTTTACTTTACAATGGTACTCCAAGTAAGCTAATAGGAATTGATTAAGGAGAAAATAAAATGTCAATGATTAAGAGAAATTCAAATGAGCAAAGAGAGACCGTCATTGCGATGGCACTCGAGACCGCTGAAGGTCGCACAGCTCTTGCACAAGCAATGGTCGAGCCAATCAAGACCTCCCTTATGTACCAAGCAATTGGTCGTAAGTTGTTCATGGTTGACGAGCTCCCACAAGGTGCTCTTGCTCGCTATGAGAGAGATGTAGCAGTTAAATCCTACGTCATTCCTAAGCGTGGTGGTGTTCCTTCCGCTGAAGTTGAAGCAGAAGAACTCCTCGTCCCAACCATCGAGTTGGCTGCACACCCACAAATCAGATTAAATGAGATCAGACAAAGAAGATTCTACATTGTCGATAGAGCTCAAGTCCGTGCTAAGGACTCCCTCCAAAGACAAGAAGATACCGAAGTCTTCAAGGTCCTCAACGCCGGTGTTCCAACCGACCAATCCATCAGTGTTTCCGGTACTCTTCAACCAGAGAACATCAACCTTGCGTTGACCCTCATTGAAGAGCACGAACTCATTGGTGCTAAGGTTGTTCTTCACCCACAACGCTACAAGGATATCAGAAACTGGGGTAAGGAATTCTTCGATGAGGCAACTCAAAGAGATATCCTCATGACTGGTCTCTATGGCCACATCTACTCCGCAGACATCCACGTCAGCACCATGGTTCCTAAGAACGCTGTCTACGTCCTTGCACCAGCCCAATTCGTTGGCGCTCTCCCAATCAGACAAGACATCACCGTTCTCCCAGCTGACGATCCAAAGAGACTTCGTCTCGGATGGGTTGTTTACGAAGAGCTCGGATTTGCGCTCATCAATGACTTCGCAGTCTCAAAGATCACCGTTTCCTAATTTTAGTTTAACGGATCTTTAAAAAAAGAGTCCTCTCTTGTAGAGGGCTCTTTTTTCTTTTATCAGTATAATTTGACTAGAGGTATCAAAAATGACCATACAAGATGTAATTGATAATGATTTAACAAACGATATTAGAACTGGTACTGCAGCAGATGATTCAGTTGAGATGATTGATTTTCCTGGAACTGTTTTGCCTAATTTTGAATATTCTAACTGTAATAGAAGCTGGTTTGGTTTTAACTTCGAACCTTACAGTCATTGCTTTTCAGTGTTAGAATTTGGTGCTTGGAAAGATGGTTTTAGATCAGCTACTCGTATTATTTTAGAAAGTAAGTCAGCTGATACTAAATATTTTGGAGTTAGTGAAGTCGATATCACAGATTTAAATAATGACAATGATATTTATACTATGCAAAGAAATCAAGCAGATTATGGTGAAATCATTTCATTAGCATCAAGCAAAGGTGTAACTGCATTTGATGTTATTATTTTTGATGTTGAAGCATCTATTAATCAAATGTTAGACCTCTGGACAAATACAAGTTTATTATCACCTGGTGGAATGATTGTTGTTCACGATGTGCATTATCATCCAGGCCCTAAAACTCTAATAGAAAACTTAGATCCTGATAAGTTTTTAGTAGAAATTAGATGTGTTGATAAAAAAATGGATTATGGTATAGCTTTCATTAAAAGAAAGTAATAAAAAGGAGGATTAAAAACCCTCCTTTTTATTTTGTTATAATACTGGTATGTCTAAGCTTATTATTTTTGATTTAGATGGAGTATTAGTAGAAGCAAAAGAAATTCATTTTGATGCATTGAATTTGGCATTAAGAGATATTGGTGAAGAATTTGTTATTAGTTGGGAAGAGCATTTAAAAACATATGATGGTTTAAAGACATATGACAAGTTGAATCTTCTTGCAAAATATAAAGGTTTGCCGACAGATAAAGACACATCAGAAAAAATATTTCAAAACAAGCAGACATACACTTTAAATGCCTTGTCAAATTTAAGCAGAAATCAAAAGTTTATTAGATTATTTGAACAACTGAAGGCTAATGGGTATATTATTGCTTGTTGTTCAAATTCAATAGAAAAAACGGTACATCTTTCATTAACTAACTTGGGTATTATTAATTTCTTTGATTTAATTTTATCCAATGAAGATGTTAAATATTCTAAGCCTCATCCAGAAATTTATTGGAAAGCTATGTCTTATTTTGGGGCTTTACCTGAAACAACTTTAATTGTTGAAGATTCGCCTACGGGTTTAACTGCTGCTTTTAAATCTGGAGCTAAAGTATTGAGAGTGAAAAATACGAATGATTTTGATTTTGAAAAACTAAACAATTCATTTCATTCCAATAAGCAGCATAAAGAAAGGTGGGTAGATAAGAAGATGAATGTTTTAATTCCTATGGCTGGTAATGGAAGTAGATTTGCACAAGCTGGATATACATTTCCAAAACCATTAATTGAAGTGCATGGAAAGCCTATGATTCAGGTAGTTGTTGAAAATCTTGCTGTAGATGCTAACTTTATTTTTGTTGTTCAGAAATCCCATAGAGAAAAATACAATCTTGATTCTATGCTTTCTTTAATTTGCCCCGGTTGTAAGATTGTAGAAGTTGATGGTGTAACTGAGGGAGCTGCTTGTACTGTTCTTTTGGCTAAGGAATTTATTGATAATGATGAGCCTTTAGTCATTGCAAATTCTGATCAGTTTATTGAATGGAATAGTTTAGAGTTTTTCTACAAAATGAATGAGCAGAACTTGGATGCTGGGATTGTATCTTTCAGAGCAACACATCCTAAATGGTCATATGCAAAAGTTGATGATAATGGTTTCGTGACTGAGGTTGCTGAAAAGAATCCTATTTCTGATATTGCTACAGTTGGGGTTTATTATTGGAAGCAAGGTAAAGATTTTGTTAAATATGCTGAGAGTATGATTTCAAAAGATATCAGAGTAAATAATGAATTTTATGTTTGTCCAGTATTCAATGAAGCTTTGTTAGATGGTTTGAAGATAAAGACATTTGATGTTCCTAAAATGTGGGGAATTGGAACTCCTGAAGATTTAAACTATTTTCTTGAGAACTATAAATAAAAAAGAGGCCTTGAGCCTCTTTTTTATTTAGAATGGAACTTTGCCTCTCAGTATATCCCAAAGCATAATCCAGTCGCTTATCTTTGCTTTTATTGGATCCTTGAATGCTGCTGGTTTGTTTTTCTCAAAAAAGAAATGTCCAGACCAAGCAAAAGGGTAAACAATAAATGGTGTTAGGATCAAAAACCAATAATATCCATACCACAAACATCCAGCAATCCATAGAAGAGTCATTAGTTGTCCTAAAACATGTAATCTTCTGCAGATTTTATTTTGATGTAAGGTTAAATACATCTCATAATATTCTTTCATATTCATAAATTTATTCCTTAATAAATGCACTGAGCAAATGTCTATTTACAATATCTTCGTCAACAATGTCAAAAAACATATTTTTATTCAACATATTTTCTGCATCATTATTTCTGTAAAAATTATTATTTTTATGGAGAGTGTATCTAGACCAAAAAAGTAATCTTTCTCCAGAATTTAACGGTTGTCCATGGTGTAATGCAAATGTGTCTCCAATAATTGCAGTTCCAGCTTTCCCTTTAATTACAACTTTTTCACTCATATCTTCAGATCCTTTATGAGTATTTTTGTAATATACGTGTGGTCCGTTATTGTCATCTACATCTGATAAGTAAATAAAAAATGCTAAAAACTTAAAATCGTCATAATCTCTGTGAAGTTTTTGAGTATGAAATTCTTGTCCAGTGTATTTACTCCACCACATACTAACAGAAGTTATTGTTGGTACACATCCTAAATAAGCTTGCATCAAAGATACAATATCTTTTCTAGTAATAATATTTAAAATTGTTGGATTTGATAAAAGATGATTCATTTTGTAAGCGCACACATTCCAATTTAAATCATCTGTGTAAAATTCAGGACTTGTATTAAATGCTCTGCCTGGGACGTGGAAATTGTATCCCTTAACTGTTTTGCTTAGTTCAACAATTTTATCAATTTGTTCTTCAGTTAGGAAGTTTTCAATAACTGCATAACCTTCAGTTTCAATTTGAGATAGAGCCTTTGAATCATAAGGATGCTCTGTTTTTGGGATATAAGAATTTACAATTTCATTTATTCTTTTTGTGTAATATTCTTTATTTTCCAATGATTTATAAATTGATAGATCGTCACAAGCTGGTAAGTTAAGTTCTTTTCTGATAATGTTTTCTATATCTGGGTATTCAATCATTTTATATTGTGCAAACTCCTTTTTTTTGTACTACTTTTGTTGCACATTCTTGAGCAAATAAAATAGCTTTAATTATATCTTTTGTTAAAACATATTCACACACTAATCCAGAAATAAATGTATCACCAGCACCGGATACATCTCTGATATTAACTTTTTCCACTGGATATGTGATTCCCTGATATTCACAACCTTCATCAGATTTAGTTATAATCATTTGATTAATAATATTCAGTTGGTCAAT
>Ga0214919_10003546_pt1 | contig 23489 bp, 24 predicted proteins | sample LL1503_MetaG_FD_177994 | JGI IMG/M metagenome (GOLD analysis project Ga0214919, IMG submission 177994) | Freshwater microbial communities from Lake Lanier, Atlanta, Georgia, United States - LL-1503 | ecosystem: Environmental > Aquatic > Freshwater > Lake | place: USA: Georgia | collected... | reverse complement strand
TTGATAGGCATGCCAATAAGACTCGCAAGCTACGAGTCAAAATTTTTATTGATTGCAAATACTGATGTCCAAAATTAAATTTTGTAAGCGCTGTTTATATGCAACTTCACACCCTTTGGGACTAGCTTTAGATGATGAAAGTATCTGCTCTGGTTGTCGAATTCATGAGGAAAAGGATAAGCTCGATTGGATTAAGCGATGGGAAAAGCTTGAAAGCTTAGTTAAGCCTTATCGTAATAAAGATGGAAAAAATTATGACTGCATTATTCCAGTTACAGGAGCACAAGACTCTTATTATATTGTTTATTTAAGTAAAGTTCGTCTAGGTTTAAATCCACTGCTGGTAACATACAATAAGTATTTCAACACGCCATTAGGGATAAAAAATTTAGCAAATTTAAGAATTCGTTTTAACTGCGATATTTTGTATCAAAATGTCAATCCAATCTCAGTTAAAAATATAACACGAAGCACTTTGCGCCAGTTCGGAAGTATTTACTGGCCGATTCTAGCAGGCCAAACGGTCTTTCCTGTTCAAACTGCTGTTCGATACAAGATACCATTAATTATTTGGGGGGCGCATCAAGGTGTTGAGCAGGTTGGAATGTTTTCTCATGAGCACGAAGTAGAGATGACCCGTCGTTACCGCAAAGACCATGATTTAATGGGTTACGAAGCTGACGATTTGCTTTCGATATTTGATACGCTTAAAGATGAGGATATTTGGCAATACCGCTACCCTGATGATAGTCACTTAAATTCCGTAGGAGTTAGAGGTATTTATCTAGGTAATTATGTTCGGTGGGATCCAAAAGCTCAGCACGAGGAAATGATTACTAATTTTGGGTACCGTACCTCTAAATTTTTACGTACTTTTGACACTTATGATTACGTAGACTGTTTTAATTATATGGATCTTCATGATCAGTTGAAGCTCTATAAGCATGGATTTTCCAAGGTTACTGATCATGCTTGCCGAGAAATTCGTCACAAACGCCTCTCTCGAAAAGATGGACTTATGCTAATTAAAAAATATGAGCAAATACGCCCTAATTACTCAAAGTTATTTTTGGAATGGCTGGGAATAAATGAACGCTCATTTGAATTTATTATTGACCAGCATAGAAATCCAAAATTTTGGACACAATCTCAATTTGGCCAATGGGAATTTAATGGTTGGAGTATGCAGAATTATGATAACAATTTAGATTTAACACAAAACTCTGACCCACCTGAAATTTTTAAAATTAATGACTCGCTTGAGTCCGATAAGGAATCGAAATACATCACTATTGGCAAGGGCTGGCCATAATCAAACGAAATAGCCCAGCTCCACCAATTAAATTTTTACGGCTTCTAGTTCCCAAACTAAATGGGACTCTAAACCTTTTAATTTATCATTTAATTTTCTAAGTTTTTGCGTTAAATTGAGCTTTGTAGGTTCAAAAAGATACTTAGGCCTCACTCTCTTAATCCGAATTATTTTAAATGAGCCATTAAAGCCATACATTCTTGCTCCAAGCGAGGGCGTGCAAAAATAATAATGCGTTTTATCAGTTATAAAATTAACGTGAGTAGGGTCCACAAATGCAGAAGGATGTGGGTATGCAGGAGTCACGGCGTAGAATCTTCCTTGATGTTTTAGTACTCGGAATATTTCATTCATTAGCTCAACAAATGCATAATGAGTTGCTTGACCCTTAGAGCTTGTTATTCTAGGGATATGCTCTAAAAAATCAAAAGCTGAAACAGAATCGAAGAAATTATTTTTATAAGGTATTTTCTCAAAAACTAAATTAGCTTTTTTAATTTCTACAACATTTTCATTCTTTATATTTTTGCTATTAAGATCAAGTCCATAAAGTTTTTCTTGGTTATATGGATTTTTTAGTTTATTGCCACATCCTAAGTCTAAGTGTTTCGTATATGTTTTTTTATTTTTCAATTTGTTTGATAATTCAGTGTATTAAACAATATAGTATAAAGCTATTAAGTAACCAAAGTGTTTATTTTAATCGCAAGAGTTCCATAATCAGACTTACAAATGCATTCAGTTCTCAAAATATACAAACAGCTAATATTTAATATTAGCCAGAAACTATCCTTATGTCACATTTTTTTGCCAAAATCCATGAGCTCATATTAGGTTCAATGCAGAATGCTTTTAGAGCTTTAAGAGATTTGTATTAAAACTAAATAAGTTTGTAAAATTTGAGAATTTAAAAAAAATAATTTGAAATAGATACTATTTAAAACAAAGTTTTCGCTAGTTAATTTTAAAGATCATGACGCAACCATAAATAAAGACCAGGAAGCCCAGTGATCAATTGTAACAAACCAAAAGCAATTGAAATTGACAGGGCGCTTTCGCTATTAATTGAGATAAATGAGAGTCCTGTAATCATGGCATTTTCTCTAATGCCCCATCCTGCCAGAGATATAGGCAAAGCTGAGACGAATAGGATCATTGGAATAATGATAAAGCCATAGGTAATAGGCAGCCCTATATTTAATGATGTAGCAATAAGATAAAAAACTATTACATTTGTAATTTGTATTAAAAAAGAAAACAAGATAATTATAAATTTCTGATTGCTTACAAATAAAATATTACTTAAATCGAGCATTATTTGGTTGATATAAATCATTAATTTATATTTCTTTATATTTATTTTTTTAAATAAATATAAAGAAATGAGACTGGCCAAAGCAAACCAAGCCATTATTTGCGAGCTTTTATAAGTTATATAAAAATTAAATTTTGATGATTCGCTTATCAGAACGTAAGTGGTGTAAGGGATGCTAAATGAAACCAATAAACCAATTAATCGGTCAGATATGACAATAGATAGAGCCTTGCTTGTTGGGACATTTTTTTTTATTGATAATAAAACTCTTGAAATATCTCCTCCCAATGAAGAAGGCAATATTTGATTAAAAAATTGCCCTATAAACAAGAATTTAAGGTTATTTCTAAGGCTTAGTTTTGCATTAACAGCAATGCTTACAAAAAAAGATCTGATACCGCACATTAGATGAGACGTTCCAAGCGCCAAGAGAGCTAAAGAAATATAAAAAATATTAATATTTTTTAATATATAAAGTGAATTTTTAAGGTCAACTTTATACATTAAAAAATAAAGTAATAAAAAGGAAATGGTTATTTTCAATAAAGCATAAAAATTAATCTTTATTTTATTTTTCATGCGTTTTTTTTTGATTTTGAAGAGCTTCTTCTAGTAGCCATTTAGTGTTTGTTAGAGGGGTTATTTTATAGAGACTTTGATAAGAAAATATTCCAGGCATAAGCATTATTAATATTCGATTTACAAATATAAGGCTTTTTGAAAGCCTATTAAGTCCAATGGCCAAGGGGTATGGTCCTGGGATATATTTTGTAGCCTCAATTCGGTAGCCAGCATACCTAATAAGTCTTTTTAAAGATCCTATAGTAAATAAGCGGGTATGAGTAATATCGAGAATTCCTCTGGGACCATAATTGAATTCTCCAAATAGCATCATTAGCCGTGTAATAAAAAAGCAAACATTACCCGAACTTACGATGAGGCTAACTTTTTGATTTTCGCTTAATGCAAAACGAAGTTTCTCTAAAAATTGTTCCGGATTATTTAAGTGTTCTATGATGTCTAATAAAATAATCGTGTCAATTTTATCCCAAGGCACCTCAGGTAAATCTTTATTTAGGTCACACGAAATGTAGGCGCATCCCTTAATGCTTTTGAATTTATCTTTGTCAACAGAAATAACTTTACATTTTTTTTCTTTTCGAAGCTCCTTTGAAATTAAGCCATCGGCACATCCCAAATCTAAGATCATTGTTTTTGGTTTTATTAAATTAAATGCTACTTGATGCGTGCTATAGAAATTTAATTTATTTTCATACTGAAAAGTAGTTGAATTTTTTGGAACAAACTTAGGGTCATAGAAAATCCCCATTTTAATTAATCTAGCTTTTATTGAAGCTTTGATAACGTCGCAAGCATACCTTAGACCGTTAACGTGACATATCTCGTCCCCGTAATGCGTTGAGATAGGTAATTCGATAATTGTGGCATTTGATGCAAATAATTGTACGATGATTTCAGTATCAAAATGAAAATCATTTGTATTGAGTTCGAAAGAAATATTTTTTAAGGCACATACCGAATATATTCTATATCCTGTGTGAAACTCAGTAAGGTTAGACATTAAAAGTTTATTTTGAATGTGGGTAAGTATTTTATTTCCAAAATATTTATAAAGTGGCATTCCTCCTTTAAGAGCATCACGTGAGTTCATCATTCTAGAGCCGAAAACTGCATCCGGCGGATTTTTTTTTGCAAAAGGACTCAGAAGAAATGGGAGATGTTCTGGAGCGTACTGCTCATCTCCATGAAGAAGTATTACAACATCAAATTTATTTTTAATTGCAAATTCGTAGCCAATTTTTTGATTGCCACCATACCCCTGATTTCTGCTATTTTTTAAAACAAAGTATTTTTCCCATAAGCTTGTTTCAAGAGCTTCGATAGCTAGTTCTTCAGTTTTGTCATTGCTACAATCGTCGATTATGAGTAAAGTAGAGTCGTAATCCCTCATGATCTGAGAGGGAATTCTATAAATTAAATTTTTTATTGTTTTTTCTGCGTTGTAAGCAACTATAAAGATAAGTAGTTTTAAGGAAGATTTTTTAGAAGTTTTCATTTGGCGGAATCAACAATTGAATTTGAAAAGAGTATGAGTATTTTTAGACTTTATCATTTAAAGAAGATTTTATATCAAAATAATTCCTTAATAGTAAAAATTGGGTTTTTTTGTTTCGTTTTACTATTAATACATTATCAAGTTTCGCTTCTTAGTTTCAAAGAGTGGGGAGATGAGTCAGAAACGATCGTTGCAGCTAATATGATAAAGGCTGGCTACAGGCTTTATAATGAAATATTTGAGCCTCATGGCCCGCTCATATTTCTTCCTGGCTTATTTCTTGCTCATTTTGGCGGGCTTAAAGTTTTAACATATAGAATTTTTATTGCACTTTTTCAATTGTTTGCAATTTTTTCTATTTTTAACTCACCCCTTTTAGGAAGATTTAATCAAAAGATACGCATACTTTATTTTATTTTTGCCTCTTCATTCCTATTTTTGTATTACCCAAAATTTTATAGCCATACTTTTTTATATCAAAATTTGACAGGCATTCTTTTGGTTTTTATCCTTACCAACTATACATTGCCGTCTATTGCAAATTTAAAGATTAAATTAAGAGCAATAATTATTGGTAACTCATTGATTGCCTCCATTCCTTTCCTGGGGATATCTTTTATTCCCCTATCGTTTTTTCTATTTTTTGCTTCTATAAAGCGAGAATATTTTAAGTTAGCGCTCATTGTATCTTTCTGTGCATTTATTATTAATGTACTTTTCATTGTTGCGATCGGCTCTATAAAAGGCTTTTATACATTTCATATTTACTTAAACACTCATATTGTTTCATTTTTCCACCTATCAATTTACTACCCTAAAAATTATCTCGATTTTTTTTATAATATTTTTAAAAGTTCTACTACTAATCTTGCTGGAGTTATAACCCTCATATGGTTACTTTTATTTTGCGCAAATATATTTTTTAAAGAAAGATTTTTTTCATGGAAATATTTGATTAATTGGAGAAGTATTTTTCTTATTCTAGGTTTGTTAACGATCCTTGCTCGAGGATCTGATACTCATGGATTGCCATATTACTATGCTTGTTTGGTCTTATTCTCCACAATGAATCTTAATAAAATTTTATTGCCAAGGTTTTGTAACTATTTATGTAGTTTTTTACTTATTTTTATTTTATTAAAATTTGTACATTTTTTTGAGTCTGATAGGCTAAAATTCGAAACAAAAAGGATTTCTTACGATACGGATTTTTCAAGGATAGTAAAATCTGTAACAGAAAAGAATGATAAGGTTATTGCGTATAGCTGGCAAAATTTCGAATATATAGCTTCTGACAGGCTGCCTATTTCCGGAGCTTTTACATACTTTCCCTGGCAGGTTAAGTATAGTGAAAGTCCAATTTTTGGTTTAAATATAGATGGATGTCGAGATATTGAACTTCTTAAACCAAAAGTCATGCTGATTGATAAGCTTAATGTTTATGGTATGCATCCTTGGTCATCTTATGGGAGCTGTATTGATAATCAATTGAAGCTTAATTATAAAAAAGTGCAAGATAAGCTTATTTACATAAGAAAAGATATTGCTAAGAAATATTTAAATCAATTTGTTTTTGATAGATAATTTTATTAGGCCACATTTTTCAAGGGTAAAAAAATTGAAAAAAAATTGCGCGCTAATTTTTATTTGCGGTTTTTTTAAACTTATTAAACCTTTTTTCATCATAAAGCTTAAGGATTGCTAAATGGTGTTAGCAAACCTAGGCTTAACCCTCTATTTACATCCCTTTTAAGTTAAAATTCTACCCATATGACTATCCTCGTCACAGGTGCAGCGGGCTTTATTGGATCTAACTTCGTCTTAGACTGGTTTGACCATGCGAAAGAGGATGTGGTGTCTCTCGATCTCTTAACCTACGCCGGCAACCTAGAAAATCTTTCCTCATTAAACAATAACTCTCATCATCACTTTGTGAGGGGTAATATTGGCGATCGTGAGCTTATTTCAGAGCTCCTAAAAAAACATCAGGTGAGTGCGGTGGTGAACTTTGCGGCCGAGAGTCATGTGGATCGTTCCATCCATGGGCCGGGTGACTTTATCGAGACCAATATTGTCGGCACCTATCATTTACTGGAATCCGTTCGCGCATATTGGGATAACTTAGACGAGATATCCAAAAAGTCATTCAGGTTCTTACATGTTTCGACCGACGAGGTTTACGGCTCATTAGAAAAATCAGATCCTGCTTTTAGTGAGTCAAATTGTTACGAACCCAATAGTCCTTATAGTGCAAGTAAGGCGGCGAGTGATCACTTAGTCCGGGCTTGGCACCATACCTATGGACTGCCTGTAGTAACAACGAATTGTTCCAATAATTATGGACCCTATCACTTCCCAGAAAAATTAATCCCGCTCTGTATCTTGAATGCATTGAACGGTAAGCCGCTTCCTATCTATGGGGATGGCCAACAGATTCGTGATTGGTTGTACGTGAAGGATCATTGCAGTGCGATACGTCGCGTTTTAGATAAAGGAAAATTGGGTGAGACCTACAACGTCGGTGGGTGGAATGAGAAAGCAAATTTAGATGTTGTTAAAACCTTGTGCGGTATCTTGGATGAATTGAAACCTAAGTCAGATGGCACAAAATATGAATCACAAATTACCTATGTCAAAGACCGTCCGGGCCACGACAGACGCTATGCGATTGACGCGACTAAGTTAGAGCGTGAACTCGGTTGGAAACCAGAGGAGACCTTCGAGACAGGCATCCGTAAAACGGTTGAGTGGTATCTCACGAATGAAACGTGGGTGAACCATGTCGTGAGTGGCGACTATAAAAACTGGGTACAAAAACAGTACGCATGAAGATCTTACTCACAGGATCGAACGGTCAAGTCGGCTTTGAATTAAACAAAAAATTAAGCGCATTGGGTGAAGTGATTGCGACCGACCGTGAGGAGTTAGATTTAACTAACCTTAATGCAATTAGAACTTTCATTGATCAAATAAAACCCGACATCATTATCAATCCGGCGGCCTATACCGTGGTCGATAAGGCCGAATCCGAACCTGAAATTGCACACCTTATTAATGTAAGTGCTCCCGAAGTTTTAGCGGAAAAGGCGACAGAATTAGATATCCCGTTGATACATTTTTCCACGGACTATGTCTTTGATGGACTAAAAAAAGATGCGTACATCGAGACGGACAAGACCAACCCGCAATCGGTTTACGGTAAAACAAAATGTGATGGCGAAGAAAAAATTCGCAAACATGCAAAGCACATCATATTGCGAACGAGCTGGGTATTTGGAAGTCACGGCAATAATTTTTTAAAGACGATACTGCGACTCACTCAAGAAAAAGATTCTCTTAACATTGTAGGTGACCAAACAGGAAGTCCGGCATCAGCTTCCATGTTAGCTGATGTGACTTTAAAGATTGCAGATACGATTTTTAAAGATAAAAATTTTAGTGGTTACGGGACTTACCACTTGACGAATGAAGGCGTAACCAACTGGTATGAATACGCAAGCTTTATTGCAATTGAAGCAATTCGATTAGGACTTAAAACTAAATGCGAGCCTAATCATATTCGCTCTATTCTTACATCAGAATACCCAACAGCAGCCAAGCGACCCCTTAATTCAAGATTGAATTGCGATAAAATAAAAAAAACCTTCGTGCTAGAATTACCTCACTGGGAATCGGAAGTTAAAAAAGTGTTAAGGGATGTTATCTAAATTGGCGAATATAAAAAAAAGAAAAGGCATCATACTCGCGGGTGGTTCGGGCACACGTTTGTATCCCGTGACGCAGAGCATCTCAAAGCAGTTGCTCCCCGTGTACGACAAGCCCATGATTTATTATCCGTTATCCACCTTAATGCTAGCGGGTATCCAAGATATCTTAATTATCTCAACACCCGATGACACACCGCGCTTTGAATCACTCCTTGGCGATGGAAGTCAGTGGGGTTTAAATATTTCGTACAAGCTGCAACCATCTCCCGATGGTTTAGCGCAAGCCTTTATCTTAGGCGATACATTTATTGGGAATGATTTATCGGCTTTAGTCTTGGGCGACAATATTTTTTATGGCCACGACTTTAATGAATTATTAGGTAATGCGATGACACGAGAAAGTGGCGCGACAGTATTTGCTTACCACGTGCAAGATCCTGAGCGTTATGGTGTCGCTGAATTTGATAAGACCAATAAAGTGTTGTCTTTAGAAGAAAAACCAAAGAACCCAAAATCAAACTACGCTGTGACAGGACTTTATTTCTACGATAAAGATGTGGTCGCGATGGCAAAAATTTTAAAACCATCGGCACGGGGTGAATTAGAGATCACGGATCTTAATCGACTTTACTTAGAAAAACAAAAATTGAATGTGGAAATTATGGGCCGCGGTTACGCATGGCTCGATACGGGAACACATGATTCTCTCCTCGAAGCGAGTCAATTCATTGCCACACTCGAGAATCGTCAGGGATTGAAAGTGTCATGTCCTGAAGAGATCGGTTATCGTCGTGGGTGGATTAACGCTACTCAATTAGAGAAATTAGCCGCACCTCTGTCCAAAAATGGTTACGGCCAATACCTGCAACGCATCTTAAAAGAAAAAATCCTCTAACACATGAAGGTCACACCCTTAAGTATTCCTGATGTGTTACTTATTGAGCCGCAAGTGTTTGGTGATGATAGGGGATTCTTCTTTGAGAGCTTTAACCAAAATAAATTTGAAGAAGTGATTGGTAAAAAAATAAATTTTGTGCAGGACAATCACTCAAAATCTATAAAAGGCGTTTTAAGAGGCCTTCATTACCAACTGCCACCCAAGGCGCAGGGTAAGTTAGTTCGCGTGACTCGGGGTGAGGTATTTGACGTTGCTGTTGACTTAAGAAAATCTTCACCCACATTCGGCAAATGGGCCGGTGAAATTTTATCTGCCGATAATAAAAAACAAATGTGGATTCCAGAAGGTTTCGCTCACGGATTTGTGACCTTAAGTGACACCGCAGAATTTTTATACAAGACAACAGATTTTTATAGCAAGGAACATGAACAGGCTATTCATTGGAATGATGAAACGATTGGCATCCAATGGCCTATAAAAGATATATCACTATCCGCTAAAGATGAAACTGCTCAATCTTTCAAAGAGGCGAGTTACTTTAATTAAATCACCAAGCTTGATGATCTAAACGAATCACTTGGTTGGTGAGTTTAGAGATAAGATCTTCAGAATGAGATGCGATCACTAAAATCGAAGTCTCTTGAATATACGTCCAATTTGAGAAGCGTTTAAATTAGGCTTCACTTTCTCAGCAGCCGAAATACTTCTAAATAATTTACCAGACTCAATACGTGACTTTTTAATCCAATCTTCAAGTGCTATCTTAGCGGCATTGCTTAAATAAAGAAATCGTCCAGTTGAATATGGATCTGTTTTACTTTTTCTTAGTTTCAGTCTAATACTTTTGTTAACAATTAAAACATCTTCAAATTCGAGGGATACTAACTCACCCCTCCTGCATAAGCTATCGTAAGCCACTAAAATAATTGCGCGGTCACGAATACCTCGAAGAGAGTTGTCTGTGGCTAATGCCATTTTATTCAGTAAATCTTTATTGATTCCATAGGCTTGTTTTGCATATTGTCCGAGTCTTCTATACATTCGTCGCATCTCAATTTTTGCATCAGAGTGTTGGGTTGGATCTGATATAGAGTTCAGATTGTGAATGGCCGCAATAGATGCCACAGCAATCTTAATGGATGACGACTTAAGGTGCCCATCCGACAATTTTCTGATGTACTGGGCGACAGTTTCAGGATGAGCGGGAAGGGCGGTGACGTTATTTTCATCGCAATACTTGATGAAGACCTCAAAGTTAGACCTGTAGGCCTTTATGGTCGAAGGTGCGTAGGCGCCCTCAATCTTCTCGACGGTCTTTATTAAGATTTCTTTTGCTGTATGATTCATATATCTTCTTTAAGGATGTATATTTGTACTAATAGTACAATTTTATATGCAAAAAGCACTTATTACAACACCTCAAATTCGCGCAGCTCGAGCTTTATTAAGATGGTCAGCAAATGATTTATCAGATAAATCGGGAGTTGGTATCTCAACTATCAAGCGATTAGAGGTCATGGATGGTGTGCCTGCTATTAATATAAGTACGATGGTGGCTATTCAGAGTGCCCTCGAGAATGCAGGAGTTGAATTCGTTGGGTCACCCGACGACAGGCCTGGGGTGCGCCTAAAGTGAATAACCATAATAAAATAATGGGTATAAAAAAGTTAATTGTATTTCGCTGTAACTCATTGAATTTATTAGGAGTAGGGGAGCTGACTCCCTATGATGAAAGTTCGCTAACGCCCGTTAGCGAAAATACAAATTTAAGCAGCGCAACATTTTGAAAATGTGAGTAGTACTTACACTAGTAGATTACTAAATTTATAAGTGTTAAATTGGTAAGAGTTCCGCAGGTAGTGATTCAAATACTACCTCTAACATTTTGGGTTCCAACCCATAAAATGTTTAAAAATAAAGACTCGCCGAACCATCCAATCAGAAAAACCAAGGAACGATATGAGAGAGAGAAAGAGAAAGCAAGAATTAAGCCATAAAGATGTAATTCTGAAATACTCAAAATCTTCTGATTTTTATCTACAAACCAAAAAAGATTTTTTCAGTGAAAACGACTCATTGTTATTAGAGTCTGTAAAACAAAACCAACTATATGCATCGCAGCCGAAGAGGGAGTCATGCAAGATTTGTGAAAATACACTTCCTGACACCACAGATTTTAATTCGCATGGTGTTGACTATGTTTTTTGCGGTGAATGCAATCATTTAAATGGAAAGTTTATTGATACTGAAGACTTTTATCTAAAACTTTATACAAGTGCTGGCGGTGTTGAATATAACTCAGGCGGGTATATTGATAGCAATTTCCATCAAAGAACATTAGACATATACATTCCCAAAGTAGACTTCCTTATCAGTGCCCTGCCCTCAAAAAACTATCAAATACTTGATGTCGGTTGCGGTGGAGGTTATTTTGTATATGCTGCTTTGCTAAGAAATTTAACTGCACATGGCATTGATGTAAGTAAAACTAGTATTGAATTCGGAAATAAACAGTTATCGCATCTAATAAAATTAGCCCCCCCTAGAATTAAAAAATGAAGACGACTTCTATTACGAAGTAATAAATTCAGATGCTGAAATTATTTCTGCTATCGGTGTATTAGAACACTTGCGTGAACCGCAGAGATTTTTTGATGCTTTCAAAAAGAGCAAGGCCAATTATTTATATTATTCGGTTCCAATGTTTTCTTTCTCTGTGATTTTAGAAAATATATTCAAAGAAGTATTTCCTAGACAACTTTCTGTTGACCACACACATTTATTTACAGAAGATTCGATTCAAAAAATGAATGCTTTAATTGGTGTCAATTCTATTGCAGAGTGGCGTTTTGGAACGGATGTAGTGGACTTATTCCGCCACTCGCTAATTTCCCTTCATAAAAACAATGTCTCACAAAAATTGAAAGACTATTTAAATTCAGGGCTTGGAGATATAAAAGATGAACTTCAAGAAATTTTTGACAAGCATCATTTTTGCTCTGAAATTCATTGTGTTGCTTCAAAAATATAAACCATCAACGATTCGATTATCAAAGTTGTATGGAGATAAATTTACTACTTTTTACTTGACGCAATCAAGCCTTTAGTATTGTTAGAAACAGTAATAAAGCACTTTTTCTTTTTCGCTTCTTAAAAAGGATTGCAAAGTCAAAAAATTCGAGTCTTTATCTCCCACCGCTTCCGCCAAGTCAATAGGTTTATGCGGGTTTGGCAGGCTTTGATGTCAAATTACCACATCTGTTACCACAAAGCCTGAAATTCGGCCTCCTTTCGAGGCCGTTTTTCATTTTTAGGACCAACTATTGAAGTCAGTATCAACTGACCAACTTCAACATTCAGTTAGATGGCCCGCCTCAACAGAATTTTCTTTAAAGCATTTGATTCAGACCTAACAATTTAAGTGGCCTTTGTTCTTATCAAGTGGTTATGGCTTAACGCCCTTTAGCGTTGATTAAATCTTGGCAATTAGAATAGACAAGTAAAGCGCTATTTGACCTAAAAGAGATTGGCGATAAATACCTAGATTAAGATAGGTATTAAGTTGTGCAAAGGTGGATTTCTTTCGTGCGGCAATCAATTAGTCTACGATGGCTTTGGATGATTGAGGCATGTTATTCAAAGACGATAAAGTGACTAAATTATTGCTATTCCATTCTTTGAGCCTTCCGCTTAGTATTAAGAAAAAATGCTTATATGTGCCTTTAAGGCCTGTACTCATGCCAATCGCATTTTTGCTATGTTGCCGATAGTTGATTTGAGGTATTGGATCATAAAATAAGTTTCCATGGAATGCAGTGGTAATTTGATAAAGAAGCCAATCATGGGTAACAATATAGCCTGAGCTATTCAGACCAACTAATTGATCTTTTAGAGGTTCGTTGAAAGCCATAGTATTGCCACTCCCAATATTTTGGATGATAGCATTTTTAAAACTTGGAGGCTTTTTGAATAGAGGCGAAAGGCCGATGATTTTATTATGACTGTTGGATAAATAAGACCTTCCGCAATATAGATTCGGTATCAGTGGGGATTGTTTTTGAAGTCAAGACAGCGCTATCTCAATTTTTTTAGGGCGCCATACATCATCCTGATCAGACCAAAAATAATAATGTGCGGAAACATGCTTTGTGATAAATATAAAATTCTCAACATAACCTTTTTGAGGCCCCTTTAAAAGAATAAGTTTTTTACCTAAAGTTTTTTTGAATGAATGAATAATTTCAATTGTTTTATCTTTGGAGCCATCGTCCGAAATGTAAAGAGCCCACTTTTTAAAGGTTTGATTTTGTATTGATTCAATTTGAGCTTTTAAAAATTTTCCGCCGTTATAGGTACACATAAGTATGGCAACTGTAGGCATAGACAAATTTTTGGTTGAATCGGACATAGGTTTCTATTTTAACTTAGTAAATCCAATTTAAAACTATTCATAAGCCTATATAAATCCTTTTGAAGCATTGAGTATACTGGCTATATATTTCAATTATAATAAGACTTTATTTTTTATAATGGCGCGTAATGAAGGATACTTTTTTTATTCAATTTTATAAAAGCTTTGTCGGAAATCGTCGGATAGATCGATTATCAAAAATTATTAGCCATTCCCTTCCTGATGATGTTAAAAACCTGCTTGATCTTGGGGCAGGTACAGGGCAGATCGCCTTTAATATTCTAAAAAAAAAGCCTAATTTAAAAGTTCTAGGTGTTGATACTTTGATTCGATCTGATACCTTTATTTCGATTAAACCTTATGACGGTAAAAAGCTGCCATTTAAAGACAATAAATTTGATTGTGTAATGACTATCGATGTTCTTCATCATACCGACAATCCTATTGAGGTATTGAAGGAAATGAAGAGGGCAAGTAATAAGTATATTTTAATTAAAGATCATATTGCTAATAGCACTTTTGATAGATTCGTTTTAAAGGTAATGGATTATATTGGAAATAGGCTTTATGGCGTTGTTCTTCCATACAACTATCTGTCAAATGATTTATGGTTAAATGCTTTTAAGCAAACAAATTTAGAAATTGTTAAAGAAGTTAAACAATTCAATTTATATCCCTGGCCTTTCGATTTAATTTTTGGTAGAAAACTTCATTGTCTCTATCTTTTAAAGAAAAAAAAGCTATGAAGAATCTCAAGCTTACTATTTTAATGCCCTGCCTTAATGAAGAAGAAACTCTTGCAAAGTGCATAAATAAAGCAAATAAATGGATTGTTCAGCATAAATATTCAGCCGAGATTTTAATCGCAGATAATGGAAGTACAGATAAATCTCAATCGATAGCTTCGTCGTTAGGCGCAAGAGTAATAAATGTTAAAAAACGGGGCTATGGAAATGCTATATTCTTTGGAGCTATTGAGGCTAAAGGTGAATTTATTATTATGGGGGATGCAGATGACTCTTATGATTTTAATAATCTAAATCTTTTTGTAGAAAAATTAGAGGATGGATTTGATTTTGTTATTGGCAATAGATTTGCTGGGGGGATAATGGAAGGAGCAATGCCTTGGAAAAACAAATTTATTGGAAACCCAATACTATCTTGGTTCGGCCGATTATTCTTCAAAAGTAAAATCAGAGATTTTCACTGTGGGTTGAGAGGGTTTACTAAAGAGGCTTTTTTAAAAATGGATTTAAGGACTACTGGGATGGAATTTGCATCTGAGATGGTAATTAAGGCCATTATCTTTAAGATGAAAATTACAGAAGTTCCCACAATTCTTTATAAAGATGGCAGATCTAGACTGCCGCATTTAAGACCGTGGCGAGACGGTTGGCGTCATTTAAGATTTATGCTCTTATTTTGCCCTAGATGGCTTTTTGTTATCCCTGGAATTATTGTTGCATTACTCAGCAGCTTTCTTTATTTTTCTTTGCTAATTGGGCCATTAAAATTTGGAAAAATTAATTTTGATATTCATACATTATTTTACGCAGAGTCTGGCATCGTTGTTGGGGTTCTTGCCTTGTTTTTTGGTTTAATCACTCGACTGTTTGCTTCAAGAGAGGGGCTTATGAATGAGCATAAGTTATATGAGATTATTTCCCAAAAGCCTATTTTAGAAACTGGAGTTATTTTAGGAGTCATTGCAATATTACTAGGAATTTATTTTGGATTTTTTGCCTTAACTTCATGGGAGCAGTTTAATTTTGGTGATTTACCTAAAGACAAATTTTTACGAATTGTAAGCTTTTCAAGTTTATTAATTGTTCTTGGAGGTATCACTATACTTTCCTCTCTCTTGATGGGTTTTGTTACATTACCAACAAGAGAAAAGCGCTGATTTTATTATCATACAGGATAGCAATTTATTTTTTTACTAAAACAAAAAAATCTTTACTTCTTAATTCCAATTTTTTTCGGCTTATGGTCAATGTTTCTTGGGCAGGATCGAAACTTTGATTTAGCTAATTATCATCTTTACAATGGTTTTTCATTTTTAAACAATAAACTTTCGATTGATATTGCAGCAGCAGGGGTTCAGACATACCTTAATCCACTTTTAGATGTATTTTTTTATTATTTAAATACTCATTTAAATCCACATTTTTTTGGTTTTTTAATGGGAGCCCTCCACAGCATAAATATTATTTTACTACTTGAGATTATTATCTCCATGCTTCCGTTGGCCTATAAATTCAACACATATAGTAAAATTTTACTTATTTTCTTCGCTGGTTCTTTTTCCCCTAATTTTTTAGCTGGCCTTGGCTCATCCATGGGCGACAATACAACATCTATATTTGTATTAAGCGCTCTACTTTTGATTTTGAAAAATTGGATTTCTTTCGAAAGACATGATCCTAAAATGTTATTTATTGTTTTTCTATCAGGAATTCTCATGGGTTCAGCAAGCTCCTTAAAACTAACAAATGCTGTATTTATGTTGAGCTTATTCTTATCATTTTTTTGCATCAAAATTAGTTTTAAAAAAAAATTAACATACCTTACTTTCTTTTCTTTTGGTGCTTTATTTGGATTAATGATTTTCGGATATTTTTGGTATTTCAAGATGTGGGAGATGTTTCATAATCCTATTTTCCCTTATTTAAGTAACATTTTTACTAATAGTAACTCAACATATAGTAATCCGACATTAGCATGGCTACCGAAGGGTTTAATCGAAAATATTTTTTGGCCCTATTTTTTCACTATAAATTATCACAGAGTTGGGGAGGGCAGTTTTCATCAGATACTATGGCCTTTATTTTATAGCCTTCTAATTTTATTTTTATTTTTTTATTTTTATAGCATTGTAAAGCGAGAAAAATTTAGCGATAGATTCCCTATACCTGAAATACATTTATTTCTTATTGTATATATAACTATTTCATATTTTATTTGGATGAGAGTTTTTAGCGTTCTGCGCTACATGATTTCAATTGAAATATTATTGCCCTTAGCTTCATACTTGCTTTTTATATGCTTATTTAAGCATAAAGACTTCATGGCTAGGAGGGTTTTATTTTTTTCTATTGTTCTTACTCTCTTCGGAGGGTTCAGTTCGTGGGGCCATTCTCGGTGGACAGACCCCCCATTTAATGTTGAACTCCCTAATGATTTAAAAAGTGAGGCTATTGTAATATTAGCAGGATCATCTCCAATTACTTGGATGGCTTCTCAATATCCAAAAAATATTTCATTTGTAAAATTTGGCCCACCATTTAATTTTGATAATCAAATTCGCAAAAAAATATCCTTAAAATCTGATAAAACTTATGTAATGTTCGGTGGTTTTTATAACTGGAGAGAAGATAACACTAGAAGATGGAGTGAATTACTTCACAAAATAGGGCTATTAAAAAGTATAAAATCCTGCAAATTTTTCACTCAATTTATAGAAGCCATTAATTTTAGAGGCAAAATATATCCTATCGAAGGCTCAAAATACGCTTGTAGAATAGGTATTCATGAAAGAGATTTTATTGATCCCAATAAGGGCAACCAATTTTTCATTGACGATGCAAATAGAGATCTTACGCGCGTCGGATTTTATTTGATTGAAAATAGCTGTGAAAAGCATTCTGCTAATATAGGTAGCCAAAATTGGAAATACATCTGGTGTAGAGTCCAACCAATTAACTAAACTTTATTTATAAATGTTGCAATATAAAATACAAATGTCTCTTTTATGCTTTGCCTATGTATTCTTAAACTCAAAAATAATCTAATTTTTTTGTATTTATTTGCATTTAACGCCTTGTAAAATTTAGAGAATTTTATTCTGTTAGTGGTATCTAGGTCTTCTTTTATATTTAAAATACACCTAGCATTTTTATGCATATTTTTTTCTAATTTACCTTTAAATAAATCAATTATTCTTTTCGCCGCCTCCCAAAATGAATTATTGGAGCCGATTAAATTCTTTCCGTGCTGCCTATACCTAACAGATGGAAGTTCATCATAAAAAAAATAGCCACCGACACCCTTAGTAATAATGTACATTAACCAATCATGCGATGTTATATCTTGATTATATGATGCCTTATTAAATAAAACTCTGGCTGACTCATTGAATACCATTGTATTTCCTCCAGCAATACTTTGAACCAATGCATTTTCGAATGATGGCTTGTAATTATGTTTTTTAGACAGCCTTAATTCCTTGTTACTTTCATCAGTTACTATGGTTCTTGAGCAGTAAACTGCCGGCTTCCTCGGATCAGCCGTATTTAATCTACTTAATGCTCTTTCTAATTTGGAATCTAGCCAAATATCATCCTGGTCGGACCATGCATAAAAATCCGATTTAAGACCCCGTCTGGATGTGATAAAAACAAAATTAGAGCTAAATCCCTTCGTGGCTTGTCTAAAAAAAATTTTCATCGGAAGATTACTTTTCTTTTTAAAATGTTTTAATATTTTTATTGTCCCATCTTTAGAGCCGTCGTCAGAAATTAATAAATGCAAATGGCTTGCAATGGTTTGGTTTTCAAAAGACTTTAATTGGTCCTTCAGGAATTTTTCTCCGTTATAAGTGCATAATAAAACTGAAATTTTAGGATTTTTTATATAATTCATGGAGGTAAATTAGGATAATTAATGGAGAAATTAGCGAGTAAAAAAAGGCTTTAAATGAAATAATTGCAAAAAATTAATTAGATTAATTTTTGCTAAATAAAAGTTTAGGATAAGAAGATAGAATTGCATTTATATTTTTACAACAAAAATAAATTGTGAACATAATCTCATCGGATAAATTTTCTGAAATAATTTTTTTGGATTTTTTTTTGAAAACAAGTAGCGCAATGTAAGGTTATTTATATTAATTTCTCTGAAAAAATCATAAAAGCTAACAGGAGAAAACCAATGCAAATGACTTTCGTCAAAATATCCATGATGTTCTTTTGGTAGCACCCCTCTAATCCAGGCAAATAACATTCTTAGAGATAAAAAATTTGGACAGCTAATAATGATAACTGCATTTTTTTTTGCATACTTAGTCAGATTTGTTAAGAAGTCCATTGGATCATTCAAATGTTCCAGAACGTCTAAAAGTAAAAAATAATCCGTTTTATTAAGAATTTTTTTGTATTTGATAAACTTAAACCGATTTAAATCTTCTTTGAATATTCCATGGCCATCGTTAGCTGGTTCAATATCGAATCCGTAAACTTCAGAATTTGTATATTTTTTTTTATTCCCTTTAGGGTTAATCCTGATCCAGCCCCGAACTCTACAAAAGTTAAATTTTTATTCTTTTTTTCAATTAAGTCTAAAAAATCGTGGAGTCTATTTTCAGAAAATTCTTCGTATTTATTTTTTTTTAAGGTGTACATTTTTTAAATTTTGTAAATAACATATTGAATTATATACTTAAATTTATAAACAACTATTGCTTTAATTAATACCTAAATAAATTGTCGGCTTAGTCAATGAGGTATAATTTAATTTGTCTTTTATAAATGCGATTGAATGAAAACCCTAAGAAATGACTAAACTTAAGTTAATCTTTAGATTATGGGGGTTTTTATCCAATCCCCGAAAAAAGCAATTTGTATTATTATTTATTTTAATGATTTTTGGGTCTTTAGCAGAGTCTTTAAGTGTGGGTTCAGCTTTGCCATTTTTGACTTCACTCACGGATCCGAAACGAATATTTGCTAATCCCCATATCAATTTCGTTTTACAGTCTTTTGGCATTTCAAATTCGATGAATCTGATTTTTTTTGCAACATTCTCTTTTTGTATGCTTTTAATCTTTTCTGCAGTTATTCGCTTGTCATTATTGTGGCTGAGTAGCAAAGTTTCTTTTTTAGCTTGTTCTGAGTTCAGCTCTCGGATGTATAAAAATTATTTATTTCTTCCTTACAAAGACCACATTCAAAATCATAGCAGTAATACTATAAATGACATTATTGTTAAAACAGACATTCTAATTTATCAGATTGTTATGCCTTTTGTTGTTCTCATAAGCTCCTTTTTTATTTCAGCAATGATTTTGTCAGTTTTGTTTTTTATTAATACTTATATTACTCTAATGTCCTTATTGTTTTTTGTTGGAATATATGTATTTATAGCGCACTTTTCACATAAGCGACTGTTAAAGAACAGTATAGATATTTCAATCAAGTCATCACATGCAATCAAGTCTATTCAAGAGGGGCTTGGTGCAATTCGCGATGTTATAATAGACGGTTCTCAGCTTGTTTTTTTAAACAAATATCAAGAATCAGATAAATCTTTAAGGTCATCGCAATCGAGCAATATGTTTGTTGCTCAAAGCCCAAGATTTGCTATTGAGTCCCTAGGAATGCTTTTTTTTGCCGGCTCTTCATATTATTACTTCAAAAAGTTTGGATCAATAATTGATATATTGCCCCTTTTAGGAATCTTTATTTTAGCTTCTCAGCGCCTTCTCCCTCTCTTCCAGCAAATTTATCACTCATGGTCAAGTATATCGGGGAACATTAAAACTTTAGAAGATGTTTTAATGATACTTGATAAAGCTCCTTTAGGTGATATTGATTATAAAAATCATGTTCGTTTTCAATTTAATAAAAATATTAAAGCCGTAAATCTTGGATTTAGGTACGATAGAAGTTCCCCTTGGATTTTTAAAAATTTAAACTTTGAGATTGTTAAAGGCTCAAGGATTGGTATTATTGGAACTACTGGCAGCGGAAAAAGTACTTTGATTGACATAATTATGGGTTTATTAAGTCCATCCGAAGGGGCTATTAAAATTGATGATCAAATTCTTAAGAAAAATAATTACCAGTCTTGGTATAAGCGAATATCACACGTACCACAATCAATTTTTTTAACAGATTCATCAATTGCAGAAAATATTGCTTTTGGTGAAAATAAAAAAGATTGGGACTATGGCAGAATTTTAAGGGTTTCGAGCTTAGCTCAACTTTCAAAGTTTATTGAAAGTTTACCTAAAAAATATGACACTTTGACTGGGGAAAGGGGTGTTCTCTTGTCCGGAGGGCAGTTACAAAGAATTGGCATAGCCCGAGCCTTATATAAAAATGCAGATACTATAATTTTAGATGAAGCAACAAGTGCGCTTGATATAAAAACAGAAGCCGAAATCACGAAAGCAATAGAGTTATTAGGAAAAGAATTTACAGTCATTATAATTGCGCATCGCTTAAGCGCTCTTAAAATTTGTTCTCAAATTTTACAGCTAGAAAATGGCAGTATAAAAGCCATAAAAAATTATAACTCAACTTTAAGGGCCAATAAAAAAGCCAATAAATAAAAATTTATGTTAAAAAACTCTTCTATTCTTATCACTGGTGGAGCTGGATCTTTTGGCCATTCCTTTGTTCCAATGACGCTCAAGAAATTTAAACCTAAAAGGCTTGTTGTATTATCACGTGATGAAATGAAGCAGTGGGAAATGGCTAAAAATTTTTCGAATGATTCGCGTGTTCGATTTTTTATTGGAGATGTTCGGGATAAAGATCGTTTAGTGCGTGCGCTTGATGGTATTGATTATGTAGTTCATGCAGCAGCTACTAAAATTGTCCCAACAGCAGAATATAATCCTTTTGAATGTCTTAAAACGAATATAAATGGGGCTATGAACTTAATTGATGCAGCAATTGATAAAAAAGTGAAAAGAGTTGTTGCTTTGTCGACCGATAAAGCAAATAGCCCAGATATTTTATTCTGAAAAAAATCTTTTAATAATAATGCTTATGCAATCTGCAAAAATGTATTTTGCTGCTCAAACAGCCACTCAAAAAAATTTAAAAAATTTATATTTAAATGCATCTTGGACCCATGGGGCAGATCATGTTTTTTTTAAAAAGAATTTTGCTGAGACTTATATTCATTATCATGAATTTAAATTAAATATTCATTTGGTCGCGAACGAAGAAACCGTTAAATTTACTAACATGTCTAACTTTCAAGTAATTCCTGTTGGAGTTCCATTTGTCTACACTTATCCAACCAAGAAGAATAGATTTAGTAGCAGTTTTAAGAGAGTATATTTTCCAACTCACGGAATTGAAGGATACGATTTAAATTCATCTTATTTAAATTGGTTGAATCTAGCAATTAAATATAAATGCGATGCTATATGCCTTGGTGGCCATGACTTTATTTTATTTAAAGAAACTACGAAAAATGTACTGCCCGGTAATATTTCTCTTTTGTGTGGTGCAATAATTGATGAGCCATATACCTTAGTAAAAATGAGAAATATTTTTTATTCTATAGAAGAATGCCTTGTTGATTTTGCTGGGTCTCATATTGTTTATGCTCTAATTTGTGGTTGTAAAATTAGGATAATTGATGAGGATACGAATGAGAATTTTATGCTTCAGAATACTCAAGCTCTCGTAAAAAACTTCCCAAGTCGTTTACATCCATTTTTTATTGAGAATTTTAATTCAAGATTGAAATTAATTGAATTAAGGAATTTTTTTAAAGGGATATCGCATAGAGGATTGGTTGAGCTTGCTGAATCTACATGCGGACTTCGGTATAGAAAAAAAATAGATGAATTGGAAAAGCTTTTAATTCCAAAAAATACAAAAGAGAATATTTTTAACTTTTCCAAAATTGGTTTTGCAAAAATGCAACATAAGCTGTTCAATAATGTTCTTTAGCTTTTTAGCTTGATGTATTGCTAAGAAGAATTGCCAATATGAGTTCGACCTCTTTGTTTTGCTAATATTACTTGTTTTTGTCGCTCAGTAAGGCTTTTTAATTTTTCAGTTGTGTGTTTATTGAAACAATTTGAGCATGAAATTCCTGGTGTGTATTTTTCACTTTTCATATCTGCCTGCGATAGGGGATAGCGACAGGCATAGCACTGATCATAGCCACCAACCTCAAGCCCATGCTTAATGGCGACCCTTTGGTCAAATACAAAGCATTCACCCTGCCATAAACTATTCTCTGGTTTCACTTCTTCAAGGTATTTGAGGATGCCACCCTCTAAGTGATAGACTTCATCAAAACCTTCGCTCATCATGAAAGAGGAGGCTTTTTCACAACGAATACCGCCGGTACAAAACATCGCGACCTTCTTATGTTTTTTAGGATCAAAATGTGTTTTTATATACTCTGGAAACTCACGAAAGGTATTCGTTTTAGGATTAATGGCATTTTTAAAAGACCCAATGGCATATTCGTAATCATTGCGTGTATCAATTAATATAACTTCGGGGTCTGAAATGATTGAGTTCCAGTCTTGAGGTTTCACATACTGACCCACAACTTTAGTAGGCGACACTCCCGGAACACCTAAGGTCACAATTTCTTTCTTTAATTTCACCTTCATGCGATAAAAGGGATGCTTATCTGACCATGATTCTTTGTGGCTTAAGTTTTTAAAGTTGCCCTCAAAGAGTGGATCTGTTTTTAAGTAATTGAGTAATTCGAGGATAAATTTTTCTGTTCCCGCGACGGTGCCATTAATACCTTCGTCGGCTAAAAGAAAAGTGCCCTTAATCTTTCGGCTCACACAAAATTGAAGTAGGGGTTCCCGTAAAGTTTTGAAGTGCGGGAGACTCACAAAATGATACATCGCAGTGGTTAAATAGGTGTCTTGCATAGCGAATTGTTATTTATTAATCCCTCTAAAAATGTTATTTTATCAGTCTTTTCAACGATCTTAAATCTTACGGAGTCTATACAATGGCAATTGAACAAACCTTATCGATTATTAAACCTGATGCAGTT
>Ga0214919_10003545_pt1 | contig 23494 bp, 17 predicted proteins | sample LL1503_MetaG_FD_177994 | JGI IMG/M metagenome (GOLD analysis project Ga0214919, IMG submission 177994) | Freshwater microbial communities from Lake Lanier, Atlanta, Georgia, United States - LL-1503 | ecosystem: Environmental > Aquatic > Freshwater > Lake | place: USA: Georgia | collected... | reverse complement strand
ATGTTATACGTTATACTTCTTTATGTAATAAAGTCAAAGAAATATTAGAAAATAAAGTTGAAAAAGTTGTAATTTCTAATCGTCTTACAACATCACCTTGTTGTGTAGTATCGTCTCAGTATGGTTGGTCTGCTAATATGGAACGAATTATGAAAGCACAAACATTGAGAGACACATCTTCTATGAACTATATGATTGGTAAGAAGCATCTTGAATTAAATCCTAATCACGATATAGTTAAAACTTTATTAGAAAAAGTTGAATCAGATACTGATATCAAAGATGTTGTATTATTATTATATGAAACTTCGTTGTTATCTTCTGGTTTTACATTAGACGATATGACTAATCATTCTGATCGTATTTATGATATGATTAAACTTGGTTTACAAGTAAAAATGGATTGAATTCAAACAATTTTGTAAAACATACTAAAAAAGTATGTTTTAATTAATTATTCTAGTTCCAATCTGGTACAAGAAACATTTTATCAAGTCCATGATGTAGATACACATGGTTTTAAAAAGCTTTTTTCTCAAGAGTTTGATTTTTATACTAATTTGTACCTAAGATAGCTGAAAAAACAAGTTTTGTTTAATCATAAATTTGAAAAGGATATTCAAATGGGCATTCGTTTAAAAATACAACTGTGTTATAATAATAATCTGATAAAATTCTTGATCTTTCTATACCATATTGAGACAAAATATACGAAGTTAACCTTTGATGACGAATTTCTTTTCTGGTTTCACAAAAAGGTATGATATCTTTTATCTCTTTCATCTCAAGACCATTTTCTCTTAAATAACTCTCAATTATCTCTTCTTTCTGCATTTATGCTTTTTTATTGTTCGATAAAGAAAATTTCAAATTAAATTTTATATTTCAAAAATAATTGATTTTATGAGATAGAAAACGAGTGTAAATTTATGGATTTTTTGAAGAAACTATTTTTTCATCTCTTTTAAAATTCTTGTTTTGAGTAATTATAAAAATGATTTTGGTTATAAAATTGTATATTATATATAAACTTTGATATAGATCATTGAAGAACACATTCGACGATATACAAAATATATTAATGAAGACTTATCAGCTATTAAAATTGACACAGCTACATATAAAGATCATTTACATAAATCATTTGAATGGTTTGCATGTATAGAACTTAGTAAAAAATATAATTCTATCTTTCTTTCTTGGAAAGACGTCCCACCCAATTTAAGAGAAGAAAAAGGTATGTCCCGTGATATGGGGATCGATGCTTGGAATATTGAAGGAAATCGTGTAGCACAAATGAAATTATATCAAGGATCTATATCATGGAGAAACTTTTCAACATTTCTTAGTTGTTGTGACGTATTTGAAAATCCGGAAAAAATTCTATATCGTACAAAACAATCATCTGTTTGTGATATGATACAGTTTCGGATTGATAGAAAGATGATTACAGATATTACTGTAACGGACTCTACATTTAGAGAAGAGTGTAAGAAAATACAAAAATTAACATTTGCATCACATACATTACCAGAAGAAACAATTCTCCGTCCTTACCAAATCGAATCTATTGCAGTTTTGGAAAAAGGAAAAGATACTAAAAAGAATGTGTATTTATGCATTCCAACTGGAGGAGGTAAAACTATGATTATTTTACACAATCACATTAATAATATATCGGAACGATTACTTGTGTTAGTTCCTCGTATTGTATTAATGGAACAATGGGGTGAAGAGTGCACAAAACTTGGTATCAAGCCTTACCTTATTGGAACAGGACAACATCATAATATGGAAAAAATTAAAGACGAAACCATTGTTATTTGCGTATATGATTCTTTCCCAAATATATATGAACACAAAGATAAATTTCAGCGATACTGTATTGACGAAGCACATAATATTAAAATACCAGAAAGATATATGGATACTCAAATAGATAATGATATTGAAATAGATGATGATACAGATGATGAAGAACTATCTTATATGGAATGTATTCAATCTTTATCTGATAGTAAACAAGCCATTTACATTTCGGCAACACTTGATAAACCTAAAGATGGATCTCTCTTTTATGAATACAAACTTCGTCAAGCTATTAATGAAGGATATTTGTGCGATTATCAGTTTGTGTTCCCTATATTTGAGCAAGAAAATGTAAGTAATAATCATCTTGCACATTACTTGCTTCATAAAGAACATACATCCCATTGTGTGATTTATGCTTCATCTTGTAAAGAAGGTAAAGAATTTACACAAATTTTAAATAAGTTACAAAAAGGATGTGCTGGATATATTGATGCACATACACCATATAAAAAACGTAAACAATTATTTGCTGATTTTGAATCTGGAAAAATACAATTTTTGATAAATATTCGTGTCTTGACAGAGGGATTTAATGCACCTCATATTCGTTCTATCTTCTTTCTCCGTATATCAACCTCAGATATCTTTACCATTCAAGTCATTGGAAGAGCATTACGTGTGCATCAAGATAAATCAATTGCAACTATCTATTTTCCTTTCACGCAAGAGAGTGATTTGGAACGAATACAGACGTTTCTTCATCAATTATCTACATATGACGAACGCATAAATCAGACTATTTCTGAAAAGAAAATTGGTGGATATATATCAATAGAACACGGAGACATGAAAGATGATGATGCTGAAGAAGATGAAAACATAGAAGATGTATTTACATTCAAATATAATTTAATCGTAAATAGTATGGGTAAATGTGATAAAATAGAAGAAATGATGAAAAAGAAAGCTGACGCATTAATCGAGTTTGTTAATATTAACGATGAGGTACCAAAACGCAGTGACGTTGTACAAATGGTTGACTGTGCGGATTTTAATGTAGGAGTGTTCTGGCAGAGTATCAAACAAGGACAATGCCCTGACCTTTACATAAATGTGTTGTCAAAAAATGAGATACTGCGTGCAGATTATGAGAAGACAAAAAAAATTAGAGAGGAACGTATGTATATTAAAGTGATGAGCGTTGAAGACAAAGGAAACTATCTTTTTGCCTTAACTAAAGTACCAAAAACAAGTGACGTTGTACAAATGGTTGGTTACTCTGACTTTAAGATAGGAACATTTTGGGCAAGTATCAAACAAGGAAAAAATCATAACCTTTACACAAATGTGTTGTCAAAAAATGAGATATTGCGTGAAGATTATGAGAAGACAAAAAAAAATAGAGAGGAAAGTATGAAAGTAATGAGCGTTGAAAACAAAGCAAACTATCTTTTTGCTTTAACCGAAGTACCAAAATACAATGAAGTTCTAAAAATTATTGGTTACGGGGACTTTAAAATAGGACAGTTTTGGAAAGATATCAAACAAGGAAAATATGCTCATCTTTACAGGGATGTGTTGTCAAAAAATGAGATACTGCGTGCAGATTATGAGAAAATACAAACAATCAAACAAAAAAAAATAGAATCAGAACAAATAAATGGTAAAATGAAAATTACAGATTTAAACAAGTTATGTAAAGATAGAAAAATAACAAGATATGCAGGAAAGAAGAAAGAAGAGCTCATTAATATGCTTAAACTAAGTGAAAAAATCAAAAAAGAAAAAATAGAACCAGAAAAAATATATGATGTACTTGATTATAATAAAATGAAAGTTGATGAGTTAAGAAAGTTATGTAAAGATAGAAACATAATAGGATGTTCAAAGATGAACAAAAAAGAGCTCAATAATATACTGTCTGCTGATTATGATAAAGTACAAAAAATCAAAGACGAACAAAAAATCAAAAAAGAACAAATAGAACCAGAACAAATATATGATGTACTTGATTATAATATCCTGAAGTTAAGAAAGTTATGTAAACATAGACAAATAAGAGGATATTCACGAAAGAATAAAGAAGAACTCATTATTATGCTTAAACTAACTGAAAAAATAGAACAAGATAGTAAACTTAATTATAATAAAATGATAGTTAAAGAGTTAATAAAATTATGTAAAGATAGAAACATAACAGGATATTCGAACAAGAGTAGAGTAGAACTCATTAGTATGCTTTCAAATCAACATAAACTAGCTGATAAATAAACTATATTAATTGTGTCTGTTTTTAAAAATTAAATTTTTAAAACGTAATTGGAAGCATATATTTTATCTTACATTCCTAGAACAATGATTATTGAGTTTAAAAAGGATTTAAAGTTAAATAGTCTATCATTATACAACTAATGTATGATGAATACATAGAATTATATAACATATATACCAAAAAGTATGGTGAAAAAACAGCCGTATTTATGCAGGTAGGATCGTTTTACGAATTATACGATATTCTCAACACTGAAACTGGCGAAACAAAATGCAACGTTCGTGAAATTGTTGATATTCTTGGTATACAATTATCTAATAAGAAAAAAGATTTTGGAAAGAATCACGATGCTTTATTTGCAGGGTTTCCGGATTATGTAATGCACAAGTGGGCTGGGAGATTAACGTCAATTGGATGGGTTGTAATTATTGTAGATCAAGTAAAGGATTCAAAAGGAAAGGTAAAAGAACGGAAGGTTTCACGTATTTTATCACCTAGTACTCATATTGAAAATATTCAGACTAATGAAACTCCTTATATTATAATATTTTATTTTCAAGGAGTTGCTAATCAAGCACCCCATTTTGGCGCGGCTATTCTAGATTTGACAACAGGAACAACGCATACTTATTTAGGTAAAGCTAGCGGAAGACCTGATATTTGGACTGCTGATGATTTATGTCAAATGATAAGTGTATTTCAACCAAAAGAAATTTTGGTCTATTGGAAATCTGATATACCAATCGAAGAATCCTATTTTAAGAGAGTATTTGGTCTTCAAAATACACCGATCCATATTCGTAATCTAGATAAAAATCATACTGATAATTTCTCAATTGAGTTGGTTCGTTCAGAGTATTTAAGAAAAATATATTCAATAAAATCTCTCTTACCCGAAAAGGTGTTCTTGGGATTACGTTCAGATTACGAAGAGTTAGCTTTATTATATTTACTACAATTTATCGAAGAGCATTATCCAAGTATAATGAAATCATTTCATAGAAACGAACCTTGGATTCCTGATGCAAAATTAATTTGTGGTAATCATGCTCTGACACAATTGCAAATGACTTCTGTAAATCAAAATGAATGTGTAATCGGTTTGTTTAATGCAGCAATAACTCCTATGGGAAAAAGAGCAATCAAACTCAGACTTTTATCACCTTATTCTCAAGCAAATGAAATTCGTGCAAGGCTCAACGAGGTGAAAGAACTGATGGAATGGCCAGAAAATACACAGAAAAAATTAGATAGACAACTTCGATTTATGTACGATCTTCCAAGACTTCATAGAAAATTGTTATGTGGATTAATAACACGTCAAGAAATTGCTGGTCTATTCCAAACATATAACTCTATAGAAAATATTATTCTTAATATTACACCAGATACAATATTAAAACAACCATTTACGTTTGAACAATGGACTACCTATATCACATCTTTTAAAGAAAATTTCTCTGAAGAAAAGGCATTACAAGATTCAAACGATATAACCGCTTTTAACACAGAGAAATATACTGAAATAGGTGCAGTTGAGAATAAAATACAAACGGTTCTGAATAATTTTCAATTGCTTATTAAGGAAGTTGCAGAAAATGCAGAAGTAAATGAAGATGCTCTTCGTCTAGAATCAAGAGAAAAAGAACCTTTCGGAATCAAATGTTCATTAGTTACATTACAAAAACTAAAGAAAAATACTAAAAATCTTCCAGATGGAGCTAAAGTAACAGAGTTAAAATCAGGTGGATGGTTTGATTGCAAACTACTACAAAATCTAAATCAACAACTGGTTAAACTAAGAGAAGAACTAAAATCCTTAATACACACTTATTTAATCGAAGCCTGTCATAATATATCAGAAGCCGGTGAAAAGATTTGGGTTTTAATGGAAGAATGGGTTCAGCATATTGATTGTACACAATGCATTGTACGAGTTTCAAATAAGCTAGGTTTTTCTTGTCCAAATATCGAAGATGTAACAGAAGAATCAGGATCTGGTTTTACAATTCAGAATATTCGTCATCCGTTAGTTGAAGCTACCGCTTCTCGTGTTTCATACGTAACACATGATGTTTCACTTGGTATGAATGGAATCAAAGGTTGGTTGGTCTATGGAATGAATGCAAGTGGAAAATCAACACTAATGAAAGCAACTGGTATTGCTATTCTTCTTGCACAAGCAGGTTGTTTTGTTCCGGCGACAGAGATGATATTAAGACCTTTCAAGGCTATTTATACAAGAATTTTAAATCAAGACAACTTATTCTCTGGTCTATCATCGTTTGCAGTCGAAATGTCTGAGCTAAGAGACATTTTGGTGAATGCAAATCAAAACACATTGGTATTGGGGGACGAATTATGTTCTGGAACGGAATCAACATCTGCACAAGCATTAGTATCTGCTGGTATTCAATATTTATCTGAAAAAAATGCTAAATTCATTTTCGCGACTCATTTGCACAATATTCCGAATGTAATTGATCTAAAATCTCTGTGTGTAGAAGTGTGGCATCTTCATGTTGACTATGATCCAATTAGTAAAGTTCTCAAGTATGATAGAAGTTTAAGAAAAGGTTCAGGATCAAGTTTGTACGGTTTAGAGGTTGCAAGAGCAATGGACCTGCCATTTGCTTTTATTGAACAAGCTTTAAAAAATAGGCACGTCATCGATGGTTCAACGGATGTTATAAATGCAAAAAACTCTTCATGGAATACTAGCATTATTCGTAAAGAGTGTGAAAATTGTGGGTTACAAATTACTAAAGAATTAGAAGTTCATCATATCAAAGAAAGGAATTCAGCTCTCAAAGGTATTTTAGAAAATGGAACGCATATGAATAATATAAGAAATTTAATAGTTGTTTGCCAAAAGTGTCACGATAACATTCATAACCACAGTATTGAAATTGGCTCTGTTATACAGACTTCAGAAGGTTCTGTACGAAGTAACGATGATAGCGAGGTTAGTTCTAAATCAAGTGAATCAAAGAAGAATAAAAAAGCTAAATGGTCTGATGAAGATTTAGAGATAATCTACTCCGTTATCGAAAAGTTTAAGACTTCAAGTCTTAAGGCAATTAGAGCCTATTTAGAGTCAAAACACCAAATTACTGTGAGCGAAGGTGTTTTGAGCAAAATGCGGAAAGGAGAGTATTGATTTAATTATCATAAATATGTGATAATTAAATTAAAAAATGAATGTACATTTATTTTTCATACTCAAGACCAATTTTTTTATAACAGCATTGGTTCCGAATTTTAGTTCTAAAGAAAAGTCTTTCGTCACAAAAAAAATATCAAATGATTTTTTTGTCTATATATTGATCATCACAATACTTATAAACGCCTCCTGAAAAATAGAATCTTCTATATCTTCACACTCAAATCTTACAGTGTCATTTGATTCTATTAACTCATGTGTTCTTTCTCTTACTGATTCAAATAACATCTTTAACAACATCGTTCCACCATAATCTGTTATTATATCACCTTTTCTATCCTTATACTTTATAAATGTAGGATTTGAATAATCTTCTTCTTCGATAAGCCGACCATTCAAAGGATAAGATAAAGCGTAATCCGCATATCCTTCTGGACCTCTTAACATATGTTCTATTGTTAAGAACTTTGCATTTTCTATTAACCATTCTTCCGTGATAGTCAAATCACTATTTGATTCTGATTTTACTAATAATGGTTTTGCACAGTTTTTTCCGGTAAGTTGTGCCATTGTTCTATTGAACAAACCGGGTTTTATTTCTAGTTCTCTGATAGAACTCTCATTCATAACAATATCTTTATAAGCAGTTGGATTTTTTACACATTCTTCTGATGCAAACTTACTTGCTTTTATCTTAAGAGGTAAATGTACTCTATCTATCAAATGAGCATTCTTATAATCAACAATGTGTTCACCATTAACGTCAATATGATGAAACGTACCACGTTCTGTGTCTGTACATACGATTTGAGATTTTCCTGAATCATCTGTGAGAATATGTTTATGAATTACCTGAGCAGCTCCTTTTTGACCTTCATAAAAATCGTTCTTTGTATATTTTTCATCTATTATACTATCAACACGAGCTTGAGACAGATCAAGAGGAGTAAGACTTGAGATCATTAAATTGTTCTGAATGTTTCTAGTACTGTTTTTCTGATAAGTCGGTCTTTTTGCTATTTCATCAATAGTAACCTGTGAGCGTTCGGCAGATGCTTTATATATCAAACTAATCTCTTCAGCTTTTTCAGTCTTCATTCTAGCAATCTCTTCATCTTTTTCAGCTTTCATTTTTAGCATAGCATTTTCTTCAATAAGAGATTGAATTTTCTTCTTACATGATAAACTATGTCTATTGAAATGAGAAGAAGAAAAATTCTTATTACAAAATTTGCATGTCACTAAAGCTACTATGATTTCTTCAGAATTTTGAGATTCTTGTATTTTTAGACAATATTTAGCTTGTGTCTGATGAATACGTAACAGATATTTTGTTTTAAACTCTTTATTACAAAACTGACAAGTTAATTCTTTAGCTATCTCTTTTAAAGCTTGTTCTTCTGCTTCTTTTCTCTCTTTGGCTTCAAGTTCTTTTTTCTCCTTTTCTTTAGCTTCAACAAAAGCTTCAAGAAGAGTTTTAGTTTTAGCATCTGCATCTTCTTTAGCTTGTTGTATTTTTAGACAATATTTTACCTTTAATTGATGATGATTTAGAATCTTTTTAGTTACAAAAATATTAGAGCAAAATTGGCATTGAAACATCTTTTAAAGGATTTAAATTAAATCCTTCAATCTTTAAATTTTAAATCCGGATAGCTTTCTTTATCATCAAAATATCACTTTTATCCTGATAAAATAAAAATGGCTAAAAAGGGTAAAAAATGGTATAAAAAGAATGAAAATAGTCACAAATCTCTGATTAAAGTCACTTTCTCAAAAAAATTTGAAATGTGTGTGTGTAAGACTCTTTTTAAAAATACTTGATCCTGAAAAAAATTTTTTGCGGTTTTCCTCCAAACTTTTGAAAAAGGCGGAGGAGCAAAAAAAGTTTTCCTTTTACTTTTTTGTTTTCTAAATAATTGTAGAAATTCGTAAAAAATTTCCTTTGGATTATCTTTTTTATTTTCCTCCTTCACCTCCGAATTTTAAAAAAGTTCGGAGGAAATCCGCAAAAATGTTCAGTTTATCTGACTATTTCGTCATACCATATTTATACACTCTTCTATCTCTTCAACAAACCTCTTCTTAGACAAAAATATATTAATTGTGTAAACACCTGTTATTTCTAATACAACCCATTTAATTAGAGCTAAATCTAGTTACAATATTAAGAGAATTTATGTTTGACAACATAGAAACAATATCTCGTCTCGTAATTCCTCCATCTTTCTTATATGCGGATGATAAAACACAATGTGTAATCTGTCTAGAAAAAAAAGATGTTCTTGTATGGCCTTGTCACACATCACATGTAACTTGCACCCAATGTACTATTGAATTATTATCTTTACAGGTTTCTTGTCCATTATGTCGTCAGTCAGTACGTTTTATATATGGAAAATGGTACCTTGATAATGATGATGACAATACATGGCTATTTGTTCTTCAGCATTTGTGGTATGAATGACACCTTAGAAATGAGAACTAATTATCCATATTCTTTACGTGAACAAGATTTTCTTTCGAGAGTAAACTAATAAAAATCAATTATTCATAATTGATTTTTAAACAAAAAACTATTCATAAACTCTGAAGTTCTATGACATTAAAGAATGTTTATCATCGCAAACAAGGTTAAATAAATTATTGAAATAACTTTTAAATTGATATATATTATACGCATCTATAGTATTTTTAGAAAGAGTACATACTTTATATATGTATTTTTCTAATTCTATTTTTAGCTCTTTAAAATTTCTTGTTTTATTCCTATAATCTCCTTCTGGATATCCATTTACAAATGTAAATTCGTCCATAATAGGACAATGATTCCATGATATTTTCCCTAAAACATTACAAGATACAAGATTGAGAGGATACCTTTCTTGTGGAAGATAAATACAATGTTGTTCCATTGAAGTACCTTTAAAAATAATATTCAATAAATTAAATACATCAATAATTCCTAGTTCAGTAGAATGCCCTGGCGGATACGCATTACAAGAATCTCCAATTAACCATATATTAGAATTATTATGTTTTTTACAATATTGTAATTCATCTTTATCTAATTGAATGCCTTGAGGAGTAGATGATAGTTTTACAAAATGAGCCAAAAATTTTTGATATGGGTTTATTTTAGGATTTAAAAAATTTATAAGATTTATTAAAGTTTCATCTAGTTTTTGTGTATTTTTACATAATAGTATCATGTTAAGAGAAACTTCGGCTTCTTTAGAATCAAATATTTTATAAATAGGTTCCATATTGTTCTTGTTCTTTTTTATATATCTAATAGTATTTTCAAACACACTCACGTATTCATCAAGATTACTAAATCCAGACGCCCAATGGTCTACTTCTTCTCTGAATGGCCTAATAGGAAAAGAGTTGCTATATTTATGAAAATTATATGTAAATGATATTAAAGCTGACATGTTGTTAATGGCTTGATAATCTCCTGTTCCTACTTCTTTTTCAAGATCTTTTGGTTTAAATATCAAAGATTTTGGTAAATGATTACAATCTTCTGATATATCAGTAAATATCATAAAAACAAAAGAATTAAATCTAGTCACTAATTGTTTAATTTCCCCAAAAAAATGTTTTCTAGAAGCACTATGATATCCATCAGCACAAAATATATGGTTATATTTATTCATATTTTCGTGTTTTGACCATGGACCCTTAATATTTAATGATAATTTTAATTTATCATACAAAATAAATTCAATACACTTTATTTGTACATTTGTAATTGTTTTTTGTTTATGAAAACACTCATTTGAACAATCCATAATTGATTCAAGATTTTCTATAATAGATGTGGATATCTGAAGTAATTGATTTCTTTCAAAAACAGCTCTTTTAATATATAATGTAATTTTTGCATTTAGACCCCTTGATATTAAATATAATAAATAAGTAGCAAGACATAAACCGATTGGACCTTCTCCAATAATAGCAATATTTAATTTACTACTATCTTTTTCACCAAAACCTTTATCTACAACTTTTGTATCAAGTAAATCTTTTTCTCTAAGAGCATGTGAGTTATAAAATTTGCGTGGATTAGACTTGGGCTTTCTTCGAACAGATTTGTGTTGATTAGACTTGGGCTTTCTTCGAACAGATTTGCGTGGATTAGACTTGGGCTTTCTTCGAACAGATTTGCGTGGATTAGACTTGGGCTTTCTTCGAACAGATTTGCGTGGATTAGACTTGGGCTTTCTTCGAACAGATTTGCGTGAATTAGACTTGGGCTTATCACCGGTTGAACTATTCATTTACTTTAAATAAAGATTAATTTTATAAAGATGTTTAGTCATGTTATTTAAAATAATAACATGATATTACTAAGAACTCAAATTATGTATGACAACAACTCTCAAGAAATGAAGATAGTATTGGAAGAAATATTTCAAACCAATTGTCCCGAATTGGATATTGGGAAAAGGTCAGGTTGGACTTCGTACATAGATTTTATCAAACCAGATGAGTTAGGCGAAGCTCGTGTTATGAAAGGAAAAGACTCGACAGGTAGGGAGTTTATTGTTTTCAAATCTGAAGTGCAAACTAACAGAGACAAAATACGTTTGTTTACTACTTTTTTCCAAAGATACAATTCAGAAGTAGTAGTATACCATTCGGCTGGACATTACGGAACAAATATGTTCTTGACCAGTGGTGGTGCATGCTTAATGCAAATGAAACTATTACGTGATTTGTTAGTAAATGGAAGTGTCGATTTGACAGTCGAAAAAATGAGAGAATGTCGGATAGGATACAGAGATTTCCTGGAATTAGAAAAGATAGATCCGAAATACATCGACACTATTGTACTAGGATGGTCTGATTAGCACAGTATGTATCAAAAAATATACATCAGTGATAATAACATTATATGTAGTAAAAATATTATACTACATATAATAAATGTGCTGAACAATCAGTTGTTTCATTGCTGCGGTTTTCTTAATTGCGATGATTTATTTTAACATATCAACGTTAAATAGTGACGTTGTGAATAAATACAAGGATTCTTTGTCACCGGATTTACAAGTTGTATACGACAAGATTGCCAAAGAGCGTTTATCAATAAGTATGTGTGGATACTCTCTTGGGTTAGTTCTTGAAAATTAATCATAAAATATGATAATAAAGAATTAATATATTTTAATATAAAATAATTTATAATAAATATTTATATATTAATAAAATGAATTTACCAGATTTGCGGCCTGCTTTACCAGAAATGCTTGATCCGACAAGTGCTGTTCCTCCATTTACGCGTCTAAATTGGCGTTATACAGATAGATGCCCTATATGTAAACTCAATAGAAAAACCCGACGTATGTCTTCTTGTCAAAAATGTATTGACAACAATCTTTATCAAGATAAATTTGATAATATTGATAGATTAAGACATGTTTATCAAAAACAAAAAACAATACACTCAGGTACAAAAGAATCTTTACAAACAATACTTGATGAAAACGAGGCACGACTTGCTATAGTTCGTGAAAAATATTCTAAAGAAGAATCTGAACTTCAGAAATTAGGGTATGCTTTAGATAAAGAAGAACAAAATATTATTTTGCAGGTAAACGTATTAAGTAATGATATTCGATTATATCATTCAACAAATACAAATTTTGAACTTGAAACGCACTGTACTATAGTTAGACCTCCCAACATTCATAAAGATATCTATTTTGGACATGTTACGTTAATTATAGCTGATAGTAATAGTGAATTAAGATGGCATTATGGGATTAAAACTGTAAACGGGTTGCCTGATAACTTAAATAATGTATTTTGGTCTACACCTTCAACTTTAAGCAAGTCGAACAATACTTTGATAGAAAAATATGGTGATTTTGGTTATCCGAAAGGTACAACACTTGAAAAAATAATGTTAAATCATTTTGGAGACTGTTTTAGTGTCTTCGATAAAACACAATGGACTAAACAGATATGGAATCGTGATGAAATCCAACAAGAAAGCAGAGAGTATAAAATTCTTAATCGTCTTAAAAAATTAGAACAAGATCGAAAGCTGTCTGATAAACAGAAAGTAATAATACAAAATCAAGAAGAAGAAGAAGAGCTAAGACGTGTTCGTCTAGAAAAACAAGAAGAGCTAAGACGTATTCGTCAAGAACAAGTAGAAGAGGCTGAACGTAATCGTCTAGAAGAAGAAAACGAGGAGAAAATTATTCGTCACGAAAGGATTAAAAAAAGAGATGAAGAAAATCTCAGACAACAAAAAGACAAAAAAGACAAAGAAGATGATGAAGAAATTGAAAAAGCGATAGAATTAGCTAATATAGAAAGGGCTGATATAAAAAGACAGAAAGATGCTAAAGAAATAGCTGATAAAGAAATAGCTGATATACAAAGAGAAAAAGTCAGAGAGATACTTTTGAACTTACAAAACGGGACAAATGAAATGAAAAAAGAAATCCAACAGATGATTGATGAAGATATACGAATATCTTCTTTGGACCAAAACAATCATGAGACTCATGCGGCTAGAGAAAGTCTGATTTCAGAGTATGAGCAACATAAGGAAACATTTAATAAATATATAGAGAATATGAGTAGAGTTCAAGATGTAAGGCCAGAACTAATCACGCAAATAATTAATAAATTACTTACAATTTACTCGTTTGAAAAAACAGACGAACGTATTAAAATCTTAAAATTGGAAAACGAATTATACAAAAATAGAAAAAATACAAATAAAGATGAATCTGACGACACTCTTATTAATATTTTAATGAAAGAAATATGTACTAATTGTTCATTACAGAGCGCTCATTCTTTAGTTCAGTCATTTAGAGAGAAGAACCCTGATGGAATATCAATTGAAAAATTCCTTCTTTTATTTAGAAACCATATTAACATAGAAGATACAATCAAGAAGAAAATAAATAGTATAAATAAACTTATTCCGTATGCAAATCATCTTGAAATAGAACTAATAAAAGAAGGTCAAGATGCTGTTAAACTTAAAGAGTATCGCGAACTACTAATTACCGGGTACAATTTTTATGTACCAGATATAAAAGAGATTGAGGAAAAATGGCAGACATTTGAACTATCAGAAGAGACTAATAAAAAAATCAAAGAATTCTTACAAAGCAGCGAAGCTATGGATTGGGAAAAACGATTAAGTAAGTTAACATCACCACCCCCTCCCCCTCCGGACGACGATTAAAATTTATTCTTTTTGGTTAAAAGCTCTACCGAAACAATTTGAGATCATTTTAACTTATAATATTTTATCTTTTTCTTTTTCTTATTAAAATTTGTATGGATAAGCATTTTAGTCAACTACATCTAAATTCTGTTATATTAATTTATAAATTAATATAACTTATTTCAATTTTTACATAGGAGGAGCTGCAGCTCCATCGCTTTCGTATTTTACCAAATCATCATCTTCTAATATAATAACGTCTCCGGAATCAACATCGTCTTGTAGCGTACGGATCCTGTAACCATTCCATCTTACCCCGCGTTCAGCGTCTCCCCATAACCTATCAAAATACTCTTTGACCTCGTTCTTGATAGGTAGAGACATATTTGGCCAACCTTCCTTGAACCATTCTTTGAACTGAGCATACATTTCTGTTATAGTTAGCGAAGCATTTCTGTCTTCGATGATAGACTCCTCAATAAATTGACGGTAAATATCGTTCTGGCGGCGATATATAGCAGTTGCTTCTCGTACTTTAGCTGGTTCAACGCGCACACTAACTTTTTGTCTCCATTGAAGCAAATACCACGCGAATGCAGATACCATATCTGGAATTTTCTTTCCAAATTCTTTGTCCATAGGAAAACGTTTTTGTCGAAGTTGTTCTTCAAGAGTAGATGGACATGGCTCGCTAGGTTCTACGAAAGTAGATTCAAACGGAATAACTCTAATACGATTCCATGTAGCCTTGTCAGAGTATTTTAATTTAGGAAGTTTATTACAGATAAAGGTGAGTGTGAACATTGGAAAAACCTCACGAGTACTCTTTCCACGTTCAAACAAATCACGGGCCCAGTAACTATCACCACCGCTTAGCTTTTTTAACTCACCAATATTGAGCTGTTCGTCCGCATCTGGTTCTTCCATTGTAGCATGACGAACAGGTGGTGCTGCACGCGACAACTCTGGGTTTGCAGAGCCGGACGCTACCTTTTTTCCTGTAAAGTATTGTGTATTAAACTTGATAGCCAACTCACCTAACATCAACTCAAAAAATTTTTGTGTTATAGACTTTGCATTATCACCCTCTCCTGTCCACATATATACTTTTTTCTGTTTATTTCCTCCGACAAAGATATCAGAATAAGTATCTAGAAAGTATGTTCGAATTGATTCGTCTGGGAAAACTTTTATCAGAAATTCGATTACGTTTTGTACAATCTCATCAGATTCGTTATACTCTTTGTATTCAATTGGCATGTTTTTGTTGACAAAATCTTCTGGTCTTCCGGGACGAAACTCGTTCAGTTTTAGATCATAAACTCCATTTTTGAATCCTATTATGTAAGGATTTTGATCCAATTTTTGCTTGAAACGTCTGTCGTAAAAAACTTCCATAGCCTCCTTCATGATATTACTCTTGTATGGAGAAGCCTTCAAGTTGTTTATAATCTTCTGTACTTGTTTTAATCGCGCATTAAACATAGCCTCTTCACCTTTATCATGATTACCAGCAAGTTTAGCAAAAAGATCTGATCCCATTTCTGAATACTTTAAAACAACATCTTCAGAAATTTTCTCTCTAAGAAATACTCCTTCTTCAATCTCCTCCCACCTATGGTCTCGAAATTGAAACCATGTCTTACCAGAAATTGATGCACAAACAAACTCTGTTCCGTACTCAGAAAATAAAACTTTAGCTACATCATTATGGGAACCATTCAAAGACTCTTTTACGTAGTGTTCAGCTTGTTCTTTCTTAAATTCTTTGTACAGCTGTGGACTGTCGATGCTTGCGAAATATTTAAGGGTTCCTAAAGTTAAATCTTTTTTAACCATTCTTTCCCATTCATATATACAGTTTGCTTCATCGTATTTTTCCTCGCAACGCGCTGAAAAATCCATCCACAAATCAAGAGCTTGAGGACTGGCGTCACCAATATTATATAGAATCCATCCAATTGTAACCCATTCGTTTCTCTCTTCTGCGCGAAAATCAGCAAGCATTGGTAAAATTTTCTCTGCCGTTTTAAGATCTTCTTCAACCGAAACTTTAAGAGGTTTCTTATTCTTAACTTTTTGTTCTTGTAGCTTTCCTTTAAGAGGAGAAATTAGACCCTGTACAACTTCTTGTGTAGGGCGACCATAAGGAATTATACTTAAAATCCTAGGAAGAAAAAATTTAACTCTATCTCTAATTGTAATAATCTTTTCTCTCATATCATAAATACGATAGTTTCTAAAAGCTTCTTCTAGAGAAATTTCAGAGCCGTCAGATATAAAAACCTTTGTAACCTTATAAGGATCCATATCTTCTGACTTTCGGCTTCCATAGATCAGCCATGGTACTGTACAACAGGCTTTGTCTATTACGACAGACGAATCTTCGTATCCTAGATCTCCGAATATTCTTAATTCTTGTGTTGCATCTTTTACTCGAGGGATTAGATGAACTTCCTGATCTATTTTGCTAAGAAAAAGATTCGGAAAGTGTAAATGAAATCCATTTTTTGCGTAAGATGTTGCACCTGCTGAAATATAATACATTGGTTTTTCTAAAAGGACGCAAAGAAGATGTTCATCAGTACATCCTTCCACAATATTCCTCAAAACAGATTGATATACATCAATTAACTGTTTAACATGAGATTCGTTATATAGGTGTTCCGCAAATTCTATATCGTCAGTTTCTTTAACTTTCAAATCTACATCGGCTAGTACGGGCATATAATGCTGTGGTTTTTCTGCGACTCCAACAATAGCGTCTTCGTTTTCGATAATTTTTTCACAATATACATCCCAAAAGCTCTCTAATTTCTCCCGATTAAACTGAAACTTCCCTCTGGGCTGAAGCATAGATACGTGAGTGTGAAACACTCCATCTACATAGTTTTCTCGGAGTATTTGTTCAACCGATGGATTCATTTATCTTATTATTCAACTCCATAAATGTTTTTTTCATTTTCTTATTTCTAGTTGTAGTTGTATTTGACTGTATCTTAATTTTATATTAATTTCTTATTTAAAAACTTTATCTTAACATATAAAGCTAAAAGATGACCAACCAAGAGATCAAGAATGATGAATCTGTAACGAATACAACAGACGGAGAAAATACGAAAGTTGACGATTCAGAATATATTACTAGTGAAGAGGGTTCTCAAGATAGTGATGAGAATACTCAAGAAAGTGATGAGAATACTCAAGATCAAGAAAGTGAGGAGAATACTCAAGATAGTGATAAGAATAACGAGGAGAGTTCGGATGGGCAGAATTTATTTTGTCTAAAACCTGAAACAGAAATCTTTGTTCTATCTATAGATGGAGTACCTCAATTTTACGCAAAGAGTGTTGATGTTGCGAGGGAAAGAATGTGGTATTTTGCGAGAACGCGCAGAATTCAAGAGACACATTACAATACCTACGTTCGAGGTTATGCTAATAAGAATCAAATTGAGGTTGTTGGATGTAATAAGTTTTCTGTGTTTTTTGTTGATCGTGTGATTTGTAGATTGGTTATTTCACAAATTCAAGAATTATCAAATTTGAAAGAAGATGATCCTGTAACATTTGCACCTCCTGAAGACGATGAACCAATTTCTCCACCTCCTAAAAGGGGATTTTTTAGTAGTTTATTTTGGTAAATTAAATATATTTTTTCAGAATCAAATGTAATCTTTACATTTGATTTATTCATATTGCTTAATTCAAATTGATTTGTCAATGTATACGAGTATTTTGAAAGCTTGTAATTGACATAGTACATCTGCCAAATCATCTCTTTTTCTAGCAGAAGTGATGGATGAGATAGTATCAGAGTCTTTTCTTTCATTTAGTATTGATATTGCCTTTTCCACACTCCATTTTTTTCTCGCTGTTTTGTCTATGCTATTATATTTAGAAGTACCTTTTTTTGTAATCTTTTCAATCTTTTTCGCTCCTAAAACTTGAGTTTTGTGATAAGCAGGAAATTCTATTATCTCCTTGAACCTTCCATACTTAAAAGCAAAGTATGACCAGCAATGCTGACCAAGCTTTAGAGCCATTGTATTGTGGCGTTTACCAAAAGACATTTGCTTTTCAATAACAAATGCATCGCATTGATCCCAGTAATCAACGTATTGGTCCAATAAGTCTGTCATATTGTGATAGGTTTCCGGATCTAGATAAGATCCTTTTTTACAACCTTCTGTAAGATCTTTGTTTTCAAATAAAATACATTTACCATTCAAACATACCTTTTTAACTATTTTCTCAAAATCAGGAGTTGTAGTACCATCAGCATTATACCTTTTTGTATTCGGTAGACGAGGTAATTTAATAATTTCTGATTTATCAAATTCCTCTATATAGAACGCAAAATTTTTCTTTCCTATATCAAAGCTTGCGATCCAGACAATATCAGACTCTCCCATTTTATGATAATATATTATTGGTTTTTAAATAGTTGTTATGTATCAATATCGGATTCTTTATTCGTATATCCATCTAATTTAGCAGTAATTATCTGTAATAATGTATCCATATCACAACAAAATTTAGTGTCTGCGATATAAGTAAACTTAAGATTCATAATACCGGTTGTCGCCTGTTGAAGGTCAACAAGTAGATGACTAAACAAAACATGCTCAGTATTATTTTCAGATCTTTCATAGGTTACAAGTAGTTCAAACGCTCGAGATATTGTTTCCTGGCAAAAATTTAAAACATTTCCTCTATTATCTTGATAAATAAAAGTTCGTATTATTGAAGTACCCAGCCCATCTGGCTGTACATACATATGACGAGTATTTATTTTTTCGCCTTTCTTAATTTTTCCAATAAACTTTAATTTGCTGATAATTTCTTGATTGCTGTCCATTCGATTAAGATTTGTTCCGATATCTTTAAGCGCATTGAATGCAATTGTAGCCATGTGAATGTACATACTTTATTAGACAAATTAAAATTAGATAAATCCATATTTACGATTTCAAAATACAATTAGAGTTAAACTTTGTTTCATATTATAATAATATGAAAACTATATTTAATCATAATCAGTCCAAAGACGGACGAATGTCCGCCAAACTTTTCAAAAAGAACCTGTGCATAAGATATGTCATTTTGCTGAAACTTCCTTTGGACGGATTATGATTAATTATGTGTATATCTGTTATCCTATTAGAATGAGCTTTGGTAACATCCATTCTATTAATTCGTTCTTTTGTTTTTTTATAGAAAAACCAGAGAGAGACTTTTCTCTACATATATCTTTCAATGCAATCATCGTTTTAGCTTCTAAAAAAGCTTTCGTAATAGTTGATTCGTTTTCAATTTTTACAATTGCTGTTTGAGGCTGCTTTACAACTGTTTTGGTAGGTGTGGATGGAGATATTTTTGCAACTGGTTTGGTAAGTATTGGGTGATGCTGCTTTACAACTGTTTTGGTAAGTGTGGATGGAGATATTTTTGCAACTGGTTTGGTAAGTATTGGTTGAGGTGGCTTTACAACTGTTTTGGTAAGTGTGGATTGAGGTGTTTTTGCAAGAGGTTTGGTAAGTAAAATATTCTCTGTGATTACTTCCGATTGTTTTGCAACAACAGAACATTCTGTTTTAATCATTTTTTCTAACTCAGATATACGAGCTAGAAGAAAAGTATTTTCTTTATCTTTCTTTTGAGTTTCTTCCAAGAGAAGAGAAATCTGTTCTTGTTTCTTTTCGTTTTTATCTTTATTTTTAAGTACAATTGCGTTATACTTTTTCACAACTGTATTATATTTGATTTTATATTCTCTAAATGATACAATTACTTCTTCAAGTTCAGCACCTTTCTTTTCGTACAATTCAGAAGATATACCAGTCTCCTTCATAATTCTAAGTTCTTCAGCAACGGCAGTCATACGTTTCTGCATTTTTCTCTTCTCTTCTTCCAACACAGAAATTTCATAAGTTGCATTTGCAATAGTTTTCCTCACAATGTTAAGACTCTTCTCTCGTTCTTCTACAGTTGTTTCTAATTCTACTATCTTCTCCAGAAGAGAATCAAGTTTATCTTGAAGTTCTTTATTCTCTTTTGAAATCTGTGTTATTTTTGTCTTATCTACACGCTGTTCAACCAAAACGTCCATTCGCTTCTTTGCATCTTCCTTATTCTCCTTGAGTTTACCAATGTTTGTAATAGCATTTACTCGTAATCTCTGAGCATAATCCAATGCTACATCGTGTACTTTGGCGAAAAACTTTCCTACTTGTTCAGTTCTTGGCTTTCGAGACACAATACATAAAGTATTGAAACATACTCTGGTCATTAGGATGATTTTCTTATTATGACCTCCGTTTCCTGTTTTCTTTTCTGTAGAAAGTTGCCCGGTCGGATCCGACCGGGCAACTTTTTGTATTTTCCAGTCTACATTCTCCTCAAAATGAGCAGAAGAAGTTAAAAATTTTCTTAACCTTTGATAATTCTCTTTTTTATCATATCCTAAGAAGTCTCCAACATCGCTCATATAATACCTAAATTTAGGATCACCTGTTTTGTTATCAAAGAACATCTTGATAAAATTCGGTTCGACTGTATTATCTTGCAAAATACGTATAAATTCTTCTTCATCAAATTCAAAGCTATAATCAGTTGTAAGTTCTTTGGCTAGGTCTCTGATAATTTTGGAGTACTTGACTGCAATTTCTTCAATATCTTGTTGTGTTGAAGCCCTCTTGACTGAAATATGGATCATTCTATTGTTGTATGCCTCAATAACAGACTGTCTTAACTTTTCGTTTTCCGGAGTGTACGATGCGTGTCCGTCCTCGTCGATCTCGACCACTATTGATGGTATATCTCCGTTAAAATTGTTCTTTAACTCAAGAATAAAGTCGGTTTGATAATTTAATATATTCTTTTGGTGCTTAAACACTAAGAGGTCCGACAAGCGTGTGAAGAGCTGAAATCCTAGTTCAAATTCAAACTTCTTTGTAGGTCTCTCTATAATATATTGATTATCAGTAAATATGTATCGTTGAGCAACGTACGTTTCAAAGAACTTTGGTTTCAGAGTCTTTAGGGACAATAAATTTTCTTCATTTAATAATATATAGATGTGTTCAGAAGTATCACCTCTAACATACGCAAAAATACTTGAAAATTCTTCACATTTGAAGTGAGTTTTCCAATCTGTATGCAATATTCCATAAGTCTTTTTCTTACATTGAGAAATAGATGTGATTTCAAACATTGAAAATTTACATACACGTGAAAAAGCCTCAATTATTATTCCTGAGATCTCTCCTATATTCGGACAAGTTGTTGTGACACTTGCATAATTAGTAACAGAATCGATATCAAACTCATCATCGTCATTGCTCATAGTTAAGTTAAAATTAAATTATAACTTTTATAATTTAGTTTCAATTTTAATTTATTATTCATGAATATTGTATCATTATTTACTCTTTTTATTCTCTCATAATATAAATAATGAAGTTTTTAACTCAACATGAAAAACAGACTCTTGTTTTTCTTACAACTGCCGCTTTGGCAACTACAGTTATAACAATATATTTTGCTCTAAATACACGTCAGGAAAATGAACAAGTTCTTTTTAGAAAGATTCATATTATTCATACCGGAGGAGAAATTAACTCTGATTTTAAGGAAATGTATGATTCTAATCAAGGAATGTATGATATCGACTATTATCAACCTTTAATAAAATCTTCGGACATCTCTCCAAAAGACTGGAATGTAATAGCGTCTGATATAGGGAAAAAATATAATAATTATGATGCTTTTGTCATAGTGTGCGGTAAAGATACTTTAGCTTACACAGCGTCCGCCTTGTCTTTTATGATTGAAAATTTAAGCAAGCCGATTATATTAAGCGATGGAGATGTCGAGGCTGCTCTCAAATTAGCTTCAAAAACTAAAATTCCGGAAGTTATGATTGCATCTGGCAAAAATTTACTAAGAGGTTGCCGTGCTGTTCATAAATCATCGGACTACTTTACATCTCCAAACTATCCTCCTCTCAATCTACAAAATTCTCTCGTCTTACCAAAAGAACCACCTCAAATAAAATTTGTTAGTCCAAATATTAGTGTATCTGTTATTAAAGTTTTTCCTGGTATGAGTGATGCACCTCTTCTGAATTTGCTTGATAATGAGAATACACAAGGTGTTGTTCTCGAAATGTACGGAGATGGACGCGGTCCTACAACAAAAGACTTTCTAAATGCTATTAGAAAACTAAATCAAAAAGGGGTTGTAATACTTGCTGTGTCACAGTGCGATGAAATATCAGAATTTAAACTTGATAATAGTCTGTTAAAAGCTGGAGTGCTTTCCGGAAACGACATGACAACTCCGGCCGCGTATGCAAAACTTTGCTTTCTTCTTAGCAATGTTGAAGATAAAACCTTGATTGAAAGGTTGATGGAAAAAACATTTAGAGGAGAAATGAGTATAAATTATCTTACCATATAATAAATGATTTGGGTAGTATATGAAATCAATGTTGCAACAAAAACGAGTAAATATGTGGGGATTTTGAAAAATCATACAGATATGAATAATTGGATCAAAACAAACGGCTATAAAGAGCACGTGTATGAGATTTGGAAGAGTTTACAAAGACATTCGAGCTGGTGTTGGAAAGAAAACAAAGAGAGATGGGGAAAAATGGCAACGCCTATTAAAAAGAAACAAGTAATTGAAGAAGAATGGGGTGTTCTTTTTCAAAAAAAATGATAATAAATATGTTTATGTGTATGTTTCTGTCGTTGTTTTTCTTTTTATAACAAATGATAAAATTTTCAATATCTATATATAATATCTCCTATATTTATTTTTTGATCGTCTTTAATCATAATTTTTGATATATCAGCTTCAAATCCCAAGTCAACTCTTGTTCCAAATTTTATAATACCTAAATAATCACCTGCCATCACTTTTTGCGGAACCGTTTCAGATGAGCTTATCCTTCTGCTGGTGATACAATTATATTGTTATCATATCTTTTAGAATGCGGTTTATATCGATAAAATACCACGAGTAATATTAATAG
>Ga0214919_10003544_pt1 | contig 23495 bp, 27 predicted proteins | sample LL1503_MetaG_FD_177994 | JGI IMG/M metagenome (GOLD analysis project Ga0214919, IMG submission 177994) | Freshwater microbial communities from Lake Lanier, Atlanta, Georgia, United States - LL-1503 | ecosystem: Environmental > Aquatic > Freshwater > Lake | place: USA: Georgia | collected... | reverse complement strand
ACTCTTGCATTGGGCCACCGATGAGCAGAAAGAAAAATATCTGCGACCACTTTGCGACGGTACTGCTCGCAGTTGCTTTGCGATGACAGAACCCGAGGTCGCCGGTAGCGACCCAACATTGATCAAAACCCAGGCCTACCAAGATGGCGACGAGTGGGTGATCAACGGTCACAAATGGTTTATCTCAGGTGCTCGAGGTGCTCAATTTGCGTTGTTGGTCGCGCGAACCGAAGACAACCCCGATATGCCCCAGGCAGCGAACTCGTGTTTCATCGTCGACATTCCGAGTGAAGGTTTCAATATTGTTCGTGATGTCGAGACAATGTCGGGTGGCCATAATCATTGCGAGATTTTGTTACAAGATCTTCGAGTGCCGGCAAAGAATATGTTGGGCGGTCGAGGGCAGGGTCATCTTTTGGGTCAATATCGACTCGGCCCTGCGCGACTTGCGCACTGCATGCGTTGGATTGGTCAGGCAGAAATCGCGCTCGACATGATGGTCGACCGAGCGTTGCAAAGATATTCACATGGTTCGATACTCGCCGAGAAGCAGGGCATTCAGTGGCTCATAGCCGACTCGTCAATGGAGCTCTATCAGTGCAAACTCATGGTTCTGCACGCGGCATACAAAATAGAGAAAGGGCAGAATTTCACGTCAGAAGTTTCAATGGCGAAACATTTTGTCGCAAATAGTTTGTGGAGAATTATTGATCGTGCGATTCAGGTTCACGGCGCGCTCGGTTATTCGACAGACACACCGCTTGCACACATGTTGCAACAAGCCCGCTGGAGTCGCTTCGCTGATGGCGCCGATGAGATTCACCAGATGCGAATCGCACAGCGCACAATTGCGGCGTTCAAAGATTACGGCTCAACCAAAGCAGCGACGGGAGACCTTCCACTATGACATCGAAGACTCACACGACGTTCGGAGTCTTTATTCCGCAAGGTTGGAAGATGGAACTGGTGTCGATCAATGACCCCGTCGCCAAATGGAACAAAGCCGTCGAAATCGCGCAGCTTGCAGAAAAACTTGGTTTTGATTCGATCTGGGTATACGACCATTTTCATAATGTGCCAAGACCGGCTCACGAAGCCGTTTTTGAATGCTGGACCGTAATGGCCGCTATCAGTCAACGCACGACAAAAATCAGGCTCGGTCAGATGGTTGGCTGCAACTTGTATCGCGAACCAAGTTTGTTGGCCAAGATCACCTCGACTCTCGACGTGATTTCTGGCGGTCGACTTGATTGGGGTATTGGTGCCGGTTGGTACGAGAACGAATGTCGTGGTTATGGCTACGACTTTCCCGAGCCCAAGGTGCGAATCGCCATGCTGCGCGAATGCGTCGAAATCGTTCGCTCGATGTGGACGCAAGAAGAGACAAACTATTCGGGCAAGTATTACAACTTGGTTCGCGGCAACTGTGACCCAAAGCCAATTCAGAAACCACACCCACCAATTTGGATAGGTGGAGGCGGTGAACAACTTACATTGCGAGTCGTCGCTCGCTATGCCGACTGTTCTAATTTTGGCGGCAGCCCCGAAGAATTCGCTCGCAAACGTGAAATTTTGAAAGGTCATTGCGCGGCTGTCGGTCGCGACGAATCTGAGATCCGCAAAACGTGGTCACCAGACATTTTCATTCGGCGCACCGAAAAAGAAATCAAAGCCGCTGGTTCGCTTAGTCTTCGTGCCGATCCGGTCGACGAATGGCAAAAGAACAATCTTGTCGGAACTGTCGAACAAGTTACAGAGAAGGTGCAGAAATATATCGACCTTGGTTGTAGCGGCTTTATTCCGTGGTGCGCCGACTACCCGAGCTCTGAAACAGTTGAACTATTCGCTGAAGTTATGAACAACTTCAGATAAACGGTGTTCGATTACAAGTAATAGCGAAAAACAACCTCTGCCACGCAAGAAGGTTTCTTGGCACCTTCGCATTCGAAAGTTGTTTCGAGCGTCACTTGCACGCCACCAGTTACATCTTCGACGCTCAACAGTTTGACCCCGGCGCGAAGTCTTGAGCCAACTGGCACTGGCGACGGGAATCGAACTTTGTTGGTGCCGTAATTGACCCCCATTGCGACGCCTTCAACTCCGAAAATTTGTGGCAAAAAAACTGGACCCAATGAAAGTGTCAAATAACCGTGGGCAATCGGCCCGCCGAACGGGCCGGCCTTTGCTCGGTCAACGTCTATATGTATCCATTGATGATCGCCGGTCGCATCGGCGAATAAATTGACTTGTTCTTGTGAGATTGTCAGATAGTCCGAGTAGCCAAGATGTTTGCCAACGTGGCTCTTGAGCTCATCGACACTTTTGATGATTAGTTTTGCCATGCACCTAGTTTGGCAGGCTGTTGCTCATCTTGGCGAACCGAGTCAGTGATACCAGATTTTTTGGTGGCTTCGACTTTGCGGATGCAAAATCAGCGCGCACAACGCAATCTCAAAAATCAAACTCAGGGTGCTGCCACCGCTCAATTTGCGATATAGCGATGTCGACATGCCGCTGATGTTCTCAAGATCGGTATAGGCCCAAAACCGCAGCACAAAAGGCGAAAATGCCGCAGCTATTGCGAATTTATAGCCAAGTTTCAGGTCGTTGGCCATGAACAAACCCGAGAGAGCGTGAAGTGCGACCACGACTAGGCCGACAATCAAGCCAATTGAAAATCGATTACGGATATATCCCAAATAATCGGTTGAGTCGATGACGCTAATCAGGGAGAAGAAACCGTTCAAATAGAGCAACATCGCAGCGATCTGCAAAGTTTGGGGTTGCATGCGGTCGAACCATTTGCGCCAATCGATATTTAGCATGTTTCAATTGTGGCAGATCGCTCGATCGCTTATCGGTAGCCTTCTCTCGTGCGCAGTGCCTTTATTTCTTTGGTTGGACGACCGAATGTCGGTAAGTCGACCCTACTCAATGCAATTATTGGCACGAAGGTAAGCATTGTTTCGAACAAACCACAAACAACGCGCACGCGCGTGCGTGGCATCTTGAACAAAAACGATACCCAATTGGTCTTCGTCGACACGCCAGGTTTGCACAAAGCCACAACTGCGCTTGGTGAGCGGGTCAATGCAACTGCGCTCGAATCGATGCGCGATGTCGACATCGTATGTTTATTGATTGACGCGACGCAGACCTTCGGCGCAGGTGACAGATGGGTGAGCGAACAACTGGATATTCGCAATGCGATAGTCGTGATCAATAAGATTGACGCCGTTTCGTCGGCAAAATTATTGGCCCAGTTAGGTGCAATCTCTTCGTTGGGTGCGGCCGAGTATTTTCCAGTCTCGGCGAAAACTGGAGAAGGCGTAGATCGCCTGCTGGCAGAACTCATCAAACGTGCGCCACTTGGCCAAGCAATGTATCCACCCGAGATGACATCTGAAACGCCCCAGGCTCAGTGGGTGGCCGAACTTGTGCGAGAACAATTGCTGTCGGTCACGCGTGACGAGTTGCCTTATTCGATCGCTACTCGGGTCACCGAGTGGGAGTGGCCTCGTGTGCGCTGTGAAATTGTTGTAGAGCGCGAAAGTCAAAAAGGCATGGTCATCGGCAAATCGGGCAGCGTTCTGAAATCGGTCGGTGTTGAAGTTCGCAAGCAAATGCCTGAGGGCGCTTTTTTGGAGCTCTTCGTGGTTGTCGACAAAGATTGGCAACATCGCGCCGACCGAGTCGAACGACTTGGTTATTAGTTCAGACTGTTATCCAGCGACTGCGACCAAGAGCGACGAGTAATCATCAAATGTAACTGGGGCTCCCGGCTTAGCGAGATCGCCTCGACCACGTGGCACCGCGACACTTTGTCCGTCTACGGTGAAAACAACTTGGCCGACACCGGGTCGACGCGTAAAGGTCAAAACTAACTGCGCTATTGCCAAGCGTTGGTCGACAGGTGAAAGAACATCCAGAAATTGAGATGTCGTGTCAATTTGGGCAACGCCCTTAGTAATATTTATCTCGGCATTCAGGTCGGCTGGTAGTGCGCTGCGTAGGCCCGAACCATTTTCGCCTGTCGGTGGACCGGCAATTAATGCGGCCAGAACTTGCGACGTCGTTGCGGGGCTCACAATTGACAAAGTGGTTGCGACAACTCGATTCGCGCTGATGTAATAAAGCTCGACTGGTTCGGCAAGAATTTCAGTTTGCGAGACCGCTCGATCTTTGACCGATTCATCGATTTCAATAGTCGTGGTCGTAGTGGTTGTCGTGGCTTGTTCATTGAGTTCGGATGGCAGTTCTGATGCAGACAGCTCAATAACTTTGCTTGTGCTTGGCACACCGCAACTCGCGACACCAATCAATAATGAGGCTGCGAGCAGTCTTTTCATGACATCGGCCTAGTCGATTCGTTTGAACTTTGACGAAGGATCGAAACAATGAATCGCGCGCCGCCGTTGCTGTTTGTTTCGACCCACGCATTTCCGCCCAAGGCGCGGGCATGTTCTTGTACGATCGCCAAGCCAAGTCCGCTACCGGTGCTGTTTCGCGAAGCGGTGCCGCGGGCGAATCGTTCGAAAATTCTTTCTCGCTCGCTTTGAGCGACACCCGCGCCACCATCGTCGACACTGATACGAAGGTTGTTTTCATCGGCGGTAATCGAGATTGCAGTTGCACCGCCAGCATGATCGCGCGCATTTTCGAGCAGGTTCAAGACGATTCTTTCAATTCGACGCTTGTCGAGCACGGTCTCATCGTCGGCATTGAGGGTGGTGGTGAATGCAACTTCACCAAAACCATGCCGTTGTGCAACTCTTTTAACCAGATCTGCGAGATTCACAGATTCTTCTTGAGATTTGCCGGCGCCGGCATCAAGCCTTGAAAGTTCAAGTAGATCGAGCACCGTGCGATCGAAACGTCGAACTTGACTGGCAATAATGTCGAAGGCCTGCTTGTTGCGATCGCTGAGTTCGTCGCGACGGCTTTGCATAACCTCGACGGCCGCGGCCAGAGCAGTAATCGGTGATCGAAGCTCATGGCTCACATCGCTTGCAAATCTTGTTTCTCGCTGGATGCGTGTCTGCACAGCATCAACCATGTTGTTGAACGAACTTGCGAGTCTTGAAAGTTCGGGGTCTCGCTCTCCTTCAAGACGTACATCAAGACCACCTGATGCGATATCCGTTGCGACTGATGCAACGCGGCGTAGTGGTCGCAATACGCTGCTACTGCTCGAAAAACCGAAGATGCCACCAGCGATGGTGATCAAGACGATGCCAAAGATAAGTGTCGTGCGAATTGTGTTCAGGGTGCGCTCAACATCGGTAAGTGGAAAGGCCTCAAAATAGTGACCAGAAATTGCCGCGATCGAGATGCCGAGTGCCTCGTATGGTTCACCCTTGAATTCAAATCGTTGCCGAGAACTTCGACCCGACAACGTTTTCGTCAATAGTTCGTTCGGGAGGTTTGATTGAGTGAAGCGCAGAGGTTCTTGGGCGTAAAACGACTCGCTGTCAACAAGGTGTAAAACCGCATAGCCACCGCTTTCGGTGCGAATATTTGTGACGATGTCGCCCGCATCTTGTGGGCTAACGCCAACAAGCGTGCGTAGCAACTGTGCGTTATTGATCGCTTGACTGGTAGCAAGTTCGGAACGCTGATCGAGCAAATATGCGCGGGTCGACGCATATGTCACGATGCTCAAAGAGACGGCAGCGGCGAATGCGCTGAGACTGAAATACAAAACCATTCGACCACGCAGACCACGCAAACTCGCGGTTAAGGTCACTAGTCGTTTTTGTGACGATATTTGCGATGATCGGGTCGGTCCGGTTTGAGCTCGCACACTTCAAGCATTGCGGGATTTTTGTCAACCCCCACCGGCGGGAGTCAAGGGGGAGCATGACTTCCCGCCGGTGTGACAACCCAATAATGCTTGGCCTATTTGACGGAACCCCGTTAAAACTGTGACTTTCCTGTAACAAATTTGAACTTAGAGGCAGAATAGAGCACCGTGCAGACTTTGCTGTTTATCGAAGACGATCGAGACATTCGCGCCGCGTTGCGTCTTGCGCTTGAAGACGAAGGTTACAAAGTGCTCGAAGCGAATGATGGTGCATCGGGTCTGAAGACTTTTTCTACCGAAATGGTCGATCTTGTTTTGCTTGATTTGCGGTTGCCTGATCTGTCCGGATTTGATGTCTGCCGCGAACTCCGCAGCAAGAGTCTCGTGCCGATCATTATGGTCACAGCCCAAACGGATACCCATGATTTGGTGGCTGGTCTTGAAGCGGGTGCAGACGATTATGTGACCAAGCCAGTCGTGGCGAAAGAACTCGCCGCACGAATTCGAGCGGCGCTGAGACGCACGACCTTGTTGTCGACTAGCTCAGCATCGATTGATCGATTTGTGGTGCATGATGTCGAAATGCGCAGTGATCAAGGAATAGTTTTAAAAAATGGCGTCGAACTTCCGCTGACAAAAACTGAGTATCGCCTCCTGCACACTTTTATGGAAAACGCGAACAAAGTTTTGTCTCGCGACCAGCTACTTGAGCATGTTTGGGGTTACGAGTACCTTGGTGACAGTCGACTGGTTGACGCCCACATTCGGCGTCTGCGATTAAAAATTGAAGATGTGCCGGACGAACCAAAAATAATCTCAACGGTGCGCGGAATGGGCTATCGACTCTTGACCGCGTAAGCCAAAAATTCTTTGGCTCGTTCTTGATTGTTGGTGAACTCCATGGGTGGCAACATCTCGATAATTGACTTGCCGTAACCTTTAGTGACGAGCCTCGGGTCAAGCACTGCTACAACGCCTTTGTCGGTCTGCGTGCGAATCAAGCGGCCCGCGGCTTGTGCCAACTTCGTAGCTGCAATCGGGATGTCTATCGCGGTGAACGCAGATTTGCCGTAAGCATCGCGGCGTGCGCTCATCAATGGATCAGTCGGCACTGGAAACGGCAGTCGGTCGATAATTACGAGACTGAGCGTTTGCCCCGGGACATCTACGCCTTGAAAAAAACTTTGCGTTGCAAACAAGCAAGTGGCGTCGCTTTCGGCGAATTTGCGCAGAAGTTCCATTTTCGGAAAGTCGTCTTGTTTGAGTATTTCAAAGTCAAGTTTGTCTTCAAGTTCGGAATATGCGGCGTTGAGTCTCGCGTAACTGGTGAATAGCGCCAAAGTTCTTCCACCGGCGGCATTGATCAGAAGTTCAATTTCTTTGTGCACTGCCTTGTCGCGCACGCCCTGTGCAGGGTCGGGTAGATGCGAAGCGCAATATAACAACGAATTATTTTCATAGTCGAACGGGCTGGCGACGTGACAAGCGTCAAAACTCTCTGGGGTCAGGCCGAGACGCTCAGGCAGATTGTTCGGAATCGTCGCACTCGTCAAAATCGCCGTGCGTTGCGACCAAACTGAGTCGTGTAACGCGGCGCCAACATTCAATGGTCGCATCTCTAGTGAGCATCTATCGGCTGTGCCTGAAATATATGCGACATATCCGTTCCGATTGGTCAAAGCCAAATCAAGATCTTCGATGAACCGTGTGCACAATGATTGAGCGCGCAATTTGCGTTGCTTCGCTGATTCATCGTTTGTTGTAATCGCGCGCAACGAATCGAGCGCCTCGTTGGCGCGACCACGAACCTCGACAAGTGTTTCGCGTGACTCATCGTCAAGCGGCAGTTTCACACGTTTATTCAGAAATGGCGAAATAACATCGCGCAGTCTGGCCGCACTCTTGGCGAAACCCGCCGACATTGAATCATCACGAACAATCGACCGCATCGCCGAACCAATGGCGGTTATGCGACTCGGCGAAAGTGCGAGACCAGCCGAATCGGTCACGACATCTTCAAGCTCGTGTGCCTCATCAAAAATAATTACATCATGCTCGCCGATAATCGTGCCTTCGGTGACAATGTCCAATGCATAGAGCCAGCCATTGACGATCACGATGTCGGAAGTTTGACTTTGGTTGCGGGCACGTTCCGAAAAGCAGCTTTCACCAAATGGGCAACGCGAAGCGCCAGGGCATTCTTCGCTTGTCACACTGACCATCGACCAGGCGTTTCTTTGAGGCTGCCAATCAAGTTCGCCTTCGTCGCCAGTTTCGGTTGACTGTGCCCACTCACAAAGTTTTCTAATTTCAGACTTTGTGCGTACCGAGAGATCATCTAGTTCGAGTCGAGATTGCGCGCGTTCGGCGAGTTCGGCAATTCGCTGACGACATAAGTAGTTGCTGCGACCTTTTAGTACAGTCCAGGTCAATTCGTGATCAAGAGTTGGGTTTAAGGCCTTTGCTAACAGCGGAAGATCGTTTTGCGATAGTTGATCTTGCAGGGCCTTGGTCACCGTCGAAACTACGATTCGACGACCCGAGACGATTGCGGGCACCAAGTAACCGAGGGTTTTGCCGGTACCCGTGCCTGCTTGAACTATGAGATGTCGGTTTTTTCGTAACGCACGACCAACCAAGACCGCCATTTCGTCCTGACCTTGACGCTCTTCAGCGTTGCTTAGTTCGGTCGTGACGCGACGTAACGCATCGAGAATTTCTTGGTCGGCGGTGTTCGACGGCACTTTGAGGGCTGCAGACTCGGTTTTGTTGCCGGTTAGTTCTTGGTCAAGGCGATGGCGGCGTCGAGGTCGACTGCATCAAAATCGGGCCAAGGTCGCTCGGTGAAATAAATTTTCGCCGCGTTGATCTGCCAGAGCAGAAAGTTCGAAATTCTTGATTCGCCAGAAGTTCGAACCAAAACATCAACTGGGGGCAACGAAGCGTCATAAAGAAAATTTTGCAGGTTCGCCGGAGTTAGCTCGCTGTTTGATGCGACGAGCATCTTGGCTGCGCGAGTTAGTTCGCTACGTGAGCCGTAGTCAAACGCGACGGTCAGGACCATTCCAGAGTTTTGTTTTGTGTCTTCAATCGCCTTTCGTATCGCGCGTTGCACATATAGAGGTGTGCGCGAGCCTGGCTCATCGAACGGACGACCAATCCAATTGACGCGCACATTGTTTTCATTGAGCTCAGAAATACGCCCAAAAAGTTTCTTGTGCAAACCGAGGATGTGACGAACTTCGGCGCGAGGGCGAACCCAGTTTTCGGTCGAAAAACCGAACACCGTCAGATACGAAACTTCACGCTTTGACGCTGCGCGAACAATATCGGCGAGTGATTCTTCGCCCGCAGTATGGCCGGCCGTCCGCGGCAGACCGCGTTTGCGAGCCCATCTTCCGTTGCCATCCATGATGCAAGCCACGTGAAGCTGTTTTGAATTCATATTTTTAACGCTAACAACTCTGATTGGTCGGTTGTGTCGTTTGAAAGTGAGAGAATGTCTCGGTGGTTAATGTGACACGCGAATCGAATGGTGATTTGGCCCACATCTTGGTGTGTGCGGGCACCACCGACGAATGGCTGAAAACCACACCAGAGCAATGGAAGCTTCAGATTGGTGCCTTAGTTCGTTCGGTCGGCGGTGTCGGTGTTCGATGGTTGTCTATATATCCGTATTCTGGGCACGCAAGCGCGATCGAGCGAACATCGATCTGTAATTCGATTGTCTCTGTTTTTGGTGGGCAACGCTCGGGTGATCGCGTTTCGGTGATTGGTGAACACGGCTTGATCGTTGTTGTCGACACTTGCGCAGACGGACAAGAGCGATTTGTTAACGCGGTCGCTCAATTAAGTAGCAGTCAAGAAATTGATGAAGACAAGCTCGCTGCGACTTTGCTCGCGCCTGCTTCAGGCGAACCTGATTTGGTTTTAGTTTTGGGTTCTCCAACACGGGTCCCCGAGTCGTTGATGTGGGAATTGGCTTACAGCGAACTTGTTTTCTTGAATGTCCCGTGGCTCAAGTGCGATGTCGAACATATTCAGATGGCAATCGGTGACTTTCAGCGTCGTGATCGGCGCTTTGGTGGTGTTGACTCATGAGTTTGTATCGCGACAAGGCGATTGTCTTGCGGAATTACGACTTACGAGAGGCTGACCGCATCATCGTTATGATGACCGAAGAACACGGAAAGGTTCGCGCTGTCGCCAATGGTGTGCGCAAGATGTCGTCACGTTTTGGTGCGCGTTTAGAGCCTTTGAGCCATATCGATGTTTTGTTGAATCGCGGAAAAGACTTGGACACCGTTAATCAAGTTGAGCTTGTATCGAGCGCTCGTGGTTTGTATAGCGACTTAGATCGTTTGACCCGAGGTCTGGCGATGCTTGAAGCAGTCGACCAATTGGGCATGGAGGGCGAGCCGACGCCACATCTTTACAAAATGCTCGTCGGCGCCCTGCAGTGGTTGTCAGAAAATGATTCGGCATTGGTTCTGGCTGCGTTTTATTTTAAGTTGTTGGTTGTCGAGGGCGTCGGAGCGCATGTTGATAGCTGTGTGGGTTGTGGTGCATCTGGAGATCAACTCGTCGCGTTCGATATTTTTCGAGGAGGCGGTCAATGTCTGAACTGCCGCAGCGGAGCGACAATTTCAAAAAAAGCAATTTCGATCGTTCAGAATATTGTTGGTGGACAGTTGAATACTGCCCTAAATTTGTCGGAGAGTTCGGCAACTCGCGAGGTATCTGATCTTGCCACGAAATGCATGGAGCATCATCTCGAAAGACGCTTGAAGTCTGTCGCTGTGTTTGAGCGTCCGGAGCATTAGTCAGAAAACCTGACCATCAACCCGTTCAGATTTGTAATAGTCTGAACGGGTGCCAGCGAAAGATTTGGATCAAGTAGTCAACCTATGTAAGCGACGCGGTTTCGTATATCCAAGTGGCGAAATTTACGGTGGCTTTAGATCTTCGTATGACTATGGTCCGCTTGGTTCGTTGATCTTGCGCAATGTCAAAGAGGCATGGGTTCGCACGATGGTGCAACAACGCGACGATGTCGTTTTGATTGACGCGGCGATTTTGGGTGCACCCCAGGTTTTCGAAGCGAGCGGACACTTGAGCAATTTCAGTGACCCACTAGTTGACTGCACTATCTGTAAGCGTCGTTTTCGTCAAGACCAAATTGAAGAGCGTGACTGCCCTCAATCAAAGAAGGGCTGCGAGTTCACCGATGCTCGGGCGTTCAATTTGATGTTCAAGACCCACGCTGGGCCAGTTGAAGGTGAAGGCGCCACGGTCTATTTGCGACCGGAGACTGCCCAAGGGATGTTCGTAAATTTCGCCAATGTCTTGCAGACCAGCCGTATGAAGCCGCCGTTCGGCATCGCTCAAGTTGGCAAGAGTTTCAGAAATGAAATCACACCCGGCAATTTTATTTTTCGAACCAGAGAATTTGAGCAGATGGAGCTCGAGTTTTTTGTTCCGCCCGCTGAGAGCGCTCAATGGTACGACTACTGGTGCAAGGCTCGAATGCAGTGGTATATCGATTACGGCATTCCGGCCGATATGTTGCGCATTCGCGCGCACGCCAAAGATGAACTGTCGCATTATTCGGCGGGCACAAGTGACATTGAGTTTTTATTCCCTTGGGGCTGGGGCGAACTCGAAGGAATCGCACAACGCACCGACTTTGATTTGAAACAGCACGCCGAACACTCGCGTCAGAAACTCGAATATTTTGACCAGGCGACAAACGAGAGATATGTGCCATATGTTGTTGAGCCTGCTGCGGGCGCCAATCGCACGATGGCCGCATTTTTGTTGGCAGCCTATGACGAAGATGTCGTAAATGATGAACCGCGCACGGTGTTGCGACTGCACCCTCGGTTGGCGCCATTCCAAATTGCAGTATTGCCGTTGTCGAAGAAAGAAACGTTGATGCCCCTTGCAAAGCAGGTTCAATCGATGCTTGGGGCGAGATACATGTGTGACTTCGACGAGACCCAGGCAATTGGTCGCCGTTATCGTCGCCAAGATGAAATCGGCACTCCGTTTTGTGTCACGGTTGATTTTGATTCACTTGAGGATGACTCAGTTACTATTCGCGAGCGAGATTCAACGGCACAGACTCGTGTCAAAATTTCGGATTTGATGCAAGAATTTTCGCAAAGACTAGGTTTTTAACCGTTTGTTGAAATCACCAAAGTTGTTCTTAACAAAATAGAGGAGAAATTATGTCGCAAGTTGCAGTGGTAGTTAAGTTGAAAATCAAAGAAGGACAACGCGACGCAATGACCGATGCGGTGAAGCCTGGCATCGAAACGGCAAAAGGTGAAGTAGGCACCCGTTTTTATGCTTTTCATCATGACGCGGTAGATGTGAACACGGTTTGGTTTTATGAACTTTATGCCGATCAAGATGCCGCAAATCTGCACATGGGATCTGAAGCCTTTAAAACCTGGTCAAAAACTCTCGCACCATTCGTTGATGGGGCTCCTGAATTCTCATTTTTGACGCCGATTGGTGGCAAAGGAATTTAATTTTTGTATCTCGACAAGATTCTCGCTAAGCATCGGCAAATCGCGTCGCGTGACGATCGTCCGCTGTCAGATCTCGTGGTCTTGGCTGAGCAGAGTGGTTCGCCAAGGGGCTTCGCCGATAGGTTGCGTGAAGACTCAAAAAGTTCGCTTGCGGTAATCGCCGAGGTAAAACGTCGCTCTCCCTCGCGCGGTCTGTTGAGCCAAGATCTGCAACCCGATGTGATTGCCACCCAATATCAACGCGCCGGCGCAAGTTGTATTTCGGTGCTGACCGATTCAGAATTTTTTGGTGGCTCGCCAGAAGATTTACAAAAGGTGCGTATTGCTTCCGACCTGCCCGTCTTGCGAAAAGATTTCACGGTTTCATTGCGCGATATTTGTGACGCCAAAATCATGAACGCCGATTGCGTTTTGTTGATCGCCTCCGCCTTGAGTCCAATTGAACTTAAGCAATTTCACAATTTTGCAAAAGATTTCGAACTTGATGTCTTAGTTGAGGTTCATGACGAAGTCGAACTCGAAGTTGCGATCGATGTCGGCGCATCGATGATTGGTGTCAATCAGAGAGATCTCAAGACGTTTCAAGTAGATCAGCAAAGGGCGGTAAATATGGCGCCAAAGATTCCGTCAAGTGTTTTGCGAGTTGCCGAATCTGGTGTCAAGAGTCGACAAGATGCTCAGCAGTTGCGTGATGCTGGTTACCATGCGATTCTCGTGGGTGAGACTCTCGTAACTTCGACAGATATCTCAAAAACTCTCGGCGATTTGCGAGTCTGAATGTTCGTCAAAATATGCGGCATAACAAACGAGCAGGATGCGCTTCTTGCCGTTGCTCTGGGTGCCGATGCACTCGGTTTTGTCTTTGCGCCTTCGCCCCGACAAGTTGCACCGCAGCGGGTCAAAGAAATTGTGCGGCGTTTGCCACAGAGCGTTTTGACCGTCGGCGTCTTTCGCGATGAACACCCCCAGCGTGTGATCGATATTGTTCATGAGGCAGGTGTTTTCGGCGCCCAACTTCATGGTCACGAGTCCGCCGCGAATGTTGCCGAAGTCATGGTTGATATTAAGTGGGTGATAAAAGCGGTCGTCGCAGGTTCGGTTGAAGCACAAAAAGCCGACGATTATTTGACCGATCTTATTTTGGTTGACTCACCGAATCCAGGCTCAGGATCTGGGTATGAATTCGATCTTTTGAAACAAATTCCTGAATCAGTTCGAGTTTTGTTGGCAGGTGGTCTCACCGCCGACAATGTCGCAACTGCCATTGCAAAGGTGACGCCATGGGGTGTAGATGTTTCTTCGGGTGTCGAAAAGAGCCACGGCTACAAAGATCCAATAAAGATGAAGAAGTTCATTGAAAACGCCCGTTCCGCATTTGGCAATGTCAGCCACGGTGCAAATATTGAAGAATCAAAGCGGGGCAACCTGCCATTTAATTGGGAAACTTAATAGCGATCTCCCGGGATACATTTAGTCTGCATGAACGCAAAACCCGTGCCGACAGAATTGTTGACACCCGGCGCCGACGGACGGTTTGGTGAATTTGGCGGTCGCTTCGTGCCAGAGACTCTCGTACCTGCTTGTGAAGAATTAGAACGAGCGTTCAATGACGCATGGAGCGATTCGCTTTTTCGCACCGAACTTGATGACTTGCTTCGCGAATACGCGGGTCGGCCATCAATTTTGACTGAATGTCATAATCTCGGGGCGCAACTCGGTATTCGGCTGATTCTTAAACGCGAAGATTTGAACCACACTGGTTCGCACAAAATTAATAGTGTGCTCGGTCAAGCCTTGCTCGCCAAGCGGATGGGCAAGAAGCGAATAATTGCCGAAACGGGTGCGGGTCAGCATGGTGTCGCCTCAGCAACCGCGGCCGCGTTGCTCGGTCTGGAATGCAAGGTATACATGGGTGCGGTCGATGTTGAGCGTCAGTCACTGAATGTTTTTCGAATGAAACTTCTGGGCGCCACTGTCGAGGCAGCCAATTCGGGCAGTCGCACGCTTAAAGACGCCGTCAACGAAGCTATGCGTGATTGGGTTGCAAGTGTTGAATCGAGTTATTACTGCATCGGTTCAGTGATGGGGCCGCATCCATATCCGTTTATGGTTCGCCAGTTTCAGAGCGTTATCGGCAAAGAGGCACGAAAGCAATTTCAAGAATTGTGCGATGGCACAGACCCAAATGTTGTCGTGGCATGCGTGGGTGGTGGATCAAATGCGATGGGCATTTTTTCTGGGTTTATAGACGCTAAGACACGGTTGATCGGTGTTGAACCTGCAGGTGGTGCAGCTGTGGGTCGTGGCACGCCAGGTGTCGTGCACGGCATGAAAAGTTTCTTGATGCAAGACGAATATGGACAGGTTCAAGAGGCCCACTCGATAAGTGCTGGTCTCGATTATCCAGGCGTTGGTCCTGAGCACTCGTATCTTGCGTCTGTGGGTCGCGCCGAATATCCGAGCGTGAACGATCAAGAAGTAGTTGAAGGTTTCAAGTTGTTGGCTCGCACCGAAGGCATAATTCCTGCGCTCGAATGCGCGCATGCCGTCGCATGGATCGCCAAAGAGGCACCAAAGATTCAGGGTCAGACAGTGCTCATGAATTTGTCAGGTCGTGGTGACAAGGATGTTGCCCAGATGATGACGATTCTCGGTGACGAGTTGAACTGAAGCGAAAATCGTAGTGAAACTTGCAGCGCATACCCCTGGTGCCCTTGAATCGAAACTGCGCGACTCTCGCAACCTCGGCCGAAAAATACTCGTTCCTTATATAACGGGCGGTTTGACTGGATGGATAGAAGCGATTCGGGGTGCGGCGGCAAATGGGGCTGATGCGATTGAGATCGGAATTCCATTCTCTGACCCAGTGATGGATGGACCGATTATTCAGATGGCGTCAGAAAAAGCGTTGCGCGATGGAGCGACCCCCACATCGATTTTGCACGAGTTGAGGACAGTTGATGTCGGGGTGCCTTTAATTGTGATGTGTTATTACAACACCGTATTTCGCGCAGGCCACGATCGATTTGCAAATTCGTTGCGTGACTCGGGCGTCGTTGCAGCAATTGTGCCTGATTTGCCGCTAGAAGAGTCGAGCCACTGGACTACTGCCGCGGACAAAGCACGAATTGAAACCGTCATGCTTGCGGCACCGACTGCGCCTGACGAAAGATTGCCTCGTGTCGTCGACCGAGCGCGTGGCTTTGTATATGCCGTAGGTCTTCTTGGCGTGACGGGTGAACGAACTGAGCTTGCAACAACTGCTGTCGCTATGGCGACCCGCCTCAAGAAAATTACCGATATGCCCGTGCTTGTTGGCGTCGGTGTTTCAAACGCCGAGCAGGCGAAGATGGCCTGCACCGTCGCCGATGGTGTGATTCAAGGTGCATCGGTGGTGCGTCGATTGTTAGAAGAAGGCGCTGACTCGGTTGCGCAATATGTTGCCGAGGTTCGAACAGCTATTGACAGCCATCTTGTGACAAAACGCTAAATTGTGGCCATGTTGAAAACTGGCGACAAAGCGCCCGACATCGCGCTGCTTGACCAAAATAGCAAGAAGGTGTCATTGAAAGATTTCGCCAAGAAAAAAGTCTTGGTCTACTTTTATCCGAAGGCCGACACTCCTGGGTGCACGACGCAATCGTGTTTGTTGCGCGACATACGAAAAGATATTGGCAAGACGGCAATTGTCGGCATTAGCCCAGACGAGCCAGCCAAGCAGCTGAAGTTTGACAAGAAGTTCGGGCTCGGTTTTACTTTGCTCGCAGATACCGAACACAAAGTTGCCAAGGCTTACAAAGTGTGGAAGAAAAAGTCGATGTATGGACGCGAATATATGGGCATTGAACGTTCGGCATTTTTAATTGACGAGAAGGGCAAGATTTTGCACGCCTGGTACAAGATCTCGCCAAAAGATACACCAACCAATCTGCTTGAGGCTCTCGACAAATGAGTTCTCTGCCGAAACCCAGCGATTTGATACCTCATCGCACACCATTTTTGTTTGTCGATGAGATTGTCGCCTTGGTGCCCGGGCAAAGCGCAACCGGAATCTGGAAGTTGACGGGCGAAGAAGACTTCTTCAATGGACATTTTCCGAATAGACCCACTTTGCCAGGTGTTCTGATGTGCGAGGCGATCGCTCAAGTCGGGGCGTGCGCAATTTTGAGCCAAGAAAAGTTCGTCGGCAAGTTGCCGTTGTTCGGCGGTCTCGACGGCGCAAGATTTCGTCGCCAGGTAGTGCCTGGTGATCTGCTCGAAATGTCGGTGCAACTCGGTCGAATGTCTGCACGTGCTGGCAAGGGGACCGGAGTCGCCAAGGTTAATGGCGAAATCGCCTGTGAATGCGAATTGCTATTCGTAATCGTCGATGCGTGAGCGACGCGTGAGCGACGCGTGAGCGTTGCGTTAAATATTATGGTGCGATAATAATTGAGCCATTATGGCCACCGAAACCAAAATTATTTGAAATTGTCGGCCCAGGTTGCCATGCTCGTGCGGCGCCTGTGACGATGTCGACGCCAGACATTTCAGGGTCAACGACTGTCGTATTGGCAGTTGGTGGTATCAACTTGTGTTCGATCGAAAGTAAAACCGCCGCTGCTTCGAGTGCACCAGCGGCACCTAGCGGATGACCAGTCACACCCTTGATCGATGTCATCGGTGGTTTCGACTGCCCAAAAACTGCGGCGACGGCGCTCGCTTCGGCGGCATCGTTGAGAGGCGTTGAAGTGCCGTGAGCATTCACTTGTTTGATGGCGCTCGGTGAAAGACCGGCGTCATCTAGGGCGAGTTTCATGCAGGCAATCGCGCCAACTCCACCAGGCGAAGGTGCGGTGATGTGATGTGCGTCTGCATTGCTGCCCGCGCCCAAAATTTCTCCGTAAATTCTTGCGTTGCGTGCGAGCGCTAGGTCGAGTCTCTCCAAAACAAAAACAGCGGCGCCTTCGCCAAAAATAAAACCGTCACGAGTTGCGTCAAATGGCTTGCTTACTTTCGACGTCGAGAGTGCGGTCATGTTGGCAAAGCCCGCAACTGCAGTGATCGTTGCGGCAGATTCTGCTCCGCCAGAAATAACGGCGTCGCACCGACCCCAAGCAACCAAGCGAGCTGCATAACCGAGCGCGTGTGTAGCAGCGGCGCACGCCGTGCAGATAGTTTCGGCCGGGCCTCGAAAGCCATAACGCATTGAAATAGCCGCACCTGAAGCGTTGGACATCATCATCGGCACTAAAAATGGCGAAACTCGACGCTCTCCTTTTTCGACTCGAACCACAACTTGCTCTTCGAGAGTTCTTAAGCCGCCGATACCGGTGCCAAAAATGGTGCCGATTCGAGTTGCGTCATAAGGCAATGATCCTGATTGTGCTATCGCCTCGGTTGCCGCAGCAAGTGCGTATTGTTCGCAACGATCTGCACGCCGTGCCTCTTTAGGCCCTGCAAAATATGATGTGGGATCCCAGTTTTCGATTTCGACGGTGTGACTGCCCGAAACACCTTTGCCCAAAAGACCTTGCCAAAAATTTTGTTTGCCGATGCCGCAAGGTGCGACGACGCCGTAGCCGGTTATCGCAACTCTATGACCAGCACCCTGCATGAACGACTGCGCAGGTTAGAACTTAAGAAACTTTTGCCGCAACGAGGTTGAAGGCTTTGCCGACGGTGTCGACACCCTCAAGATCGCTTTCAGGCACTGTGATGCCGAACTCTTCTTCGAGTGCCATCACGAATTCGACAAGGTCAAGGCTGTCTGAGCCAAGATCGTCTTTGAAACTTGCTTCCATGGTGATCTTCGTGGCATCGACTGCCAAAACATCTACTGCACATTTTTTGAAACGATCGAAAAGCTGCTGGTCCATGAGCCGAGTCTAGTGCCCCATGCCAAGACCACCATCGACTGGAATTACTGCGCCTGTTATATAGCCAGCATCTTGCGACGCAACAAACGCCACGACCGAGGCAATCTCGTTTGGTGTCGCCATTCTTGCAAGGGGTACTGCTGCGAGCATTTTGTCCCGCTGTTCTTGAGTCAGTGCGGCGGTCATATCGGTTTCGACTGGGCCTGGTGCGATGACGTTTACGGTGATGGATCGCGAGCCGAGTTCACGAGCCATCGATCGAGCAAAACCTACGAGGCCAGCTTTTGAGGCCGCGTAATTCGCTTGTCCAGCCGAGCCCAGAAGGCCGACAACAGACGAGATCAAAATGATGCGACCAGATCGAGCACGAAGCATGCCCTGTGTGGCGCGCTTACAAACTCGAAATGCACCTGTGAGATTGGCGTCGATCACGGATGAAAAATCATCTTCGCTCATGCGCAATAGCAAAAGATCTTTGGTGATGCCTGCATTAGATACGAGAATCTGCACCGGTCCGAATTTTTCTTCGACGGCTGCGAAGGCCGCGTCAACTTCAGATTGCGACGTGACGTCACATTTGACGGCGAAAAAATCGCCGGAGGGTTGCGAACTGTTATACGTAACGGCAACTTTGTCGCCGAGCTTTGCGAAATGTTGGGCGCAGGCCAGACCGATGCCTTTAGCTCCACCGGTTATTAATACGACACGACTCATGAATTGTCCCATTTTATGACTGCGCTAGCGGCCGTCATGCCCGCGCCGAAGCCGACAAGCAACACGTTGTCGCCGGACTCGACCCGACCACTGTCGACCGCGTCAAACAACGCGAGCGGTATCGAAGCTGAAGATGTATTGCCGGTTTCGTGCAACACCACCGCGGTCTTGCTCATCGGTAGGTCGAGTCGTTTGCAAGCGGCTTCGATAATTCGAATGTTCGCCTGGTGGGGTACAACCAAATCGATTTCGTTTGTCGTCAGACCCGACGCCTTGATTGACTTTTCAGCAGAGTCAACCATGATTCGAACGGCGCGACGAAACACTTCTTTGCCGTCCATATGCAGGGTTCCACCAATTTCGGCGAACAGCAATTCTTCGAGCGAACCATCGGCATCGAAGTCCCATCCGAGCAATTGACCAGGGCCTTTCGTCGCTTCGATGACCGCGGCACCAGAACCATCAGCAAAAAGAATCGCGGTATTGCGGTCTGTCCAGTCGGTGATACGCGAAAGTGTGTCTGTGCCAATTACCAAAATTCGTTTCATGCCCATTGCGATAAGTCCGTGCCCGGTAATCAGCGCATAGACGAAACCCGAACATGCGGCGTTGACGTCAAACGCGCCGCAACGAAGTCCAAGACCGTGTTGCACTGTTGCACTTGTTGCAGGCACCGTGCGATCAGGAGTTGTTGTCGAAAGTACCAGCGCATCTATCGTCGACGGATCTAATCCGGCTTTTTCAATTGCTTTGCGTCCAGACTCGATTGAAAGACTCGCAGTTGTGCCACCTATGTGGCGGCGCTCGATTCCAGTTCTTTCGCGAATCCATTCGTCGGAGGTTTCCATGGTCTTTGACAAGTCGTCGTTCGACACAACTTTCGACGGCAACGATGTGCCCCAGCCAACAATTTTTGCGCCAACAACGCCGTTTGGAATTAGCGGCACGGAGTAATCGCTGTCATATCGTTCTTAACCAGGCGATTGGTTGGTGTGCGGTTAAACGCTCGCCGTCGACGCTGATGTAGTTCTGTAAGACACCGTCGAACAGTGACCGAACCTCTTGATCGCCTACCATGCCGAGCACATCGCCAACGCTAATGCGCGCACCGTTGGTGAATGCTTTGCTGGGCACGAATACGCCAGCGCCTGGGCTAACTACAAGGCGCTCAACAGCAAAAAGATGCTCACCTTCATGAAGTTGTTGCGCGGGTAACGATGCTGCGCCAATCCATTCAATAAACTTGTCGAGTTCATCAGGTGTGCTGATGCTCAGGGTTCGCGCAGACTCGACCGTTCGCTTTGCCATGCCGGTGAGCACACCGCCTGGTCCAAGCTCGACGAAACTGGTGATCCCACTTTGAGCCATGGTTAATAGACATTGTTTCCACCGCACTGGGCTAGAAAGTTGCGCCGACAAAAGTGTCGTCCACTCGCTGCCGTGGTCGTGTGCTTTGGCGTCGACATTTGAAACGATCGGCACATCAGAATCACGTGGCTTGGCAAGTGCGATCGCTTCACGTAATCGATCGCGGGCAGGAGCCATTAATGGAGTATGAAACGCGCCCGAAACCGGAAGCGTCATCACCCGTTTGGCGCCGAGTTCTTTGGCATGATCAGTTGCGAGTTGCACGGCCGATGTTGCGCCGGCAATCACCACCTGACCGGGTGCATTGAAATTTGCGACCCACACGTCGCTGTCGGCGCGACGACATGCGGTTTCGACCTGGTCGTCTTCTAACCCAAGTACAGCCGACATCACGCCTGGAGACGCGATTCCAGCGTCGTGCATCGCGGCGGCACGCTCGACAACCAAACGAACACCATCTTCAAAACTAAGTGCGCCGTTTGCCGTGAGCGCCGTGTATTCCCCGAGTGAATGACCCGCGCAAAGACTCGGTTCAAAACCAAGGCGCTCAACTGCGTCGAGAACCATCAGGCTCGCAACAAATGTCGTCAACTGGGCGTTGCGAGTATCTTTCAAGGTTTCGGCATCAGCGTTGAGAAGAAGGTCGGCGACATCACGATTCGCGATGTCGGATGCCTCGATTACGAGATCCCAACTTTCGTGGTCAACCCAAGGTTTTCCCATGCCTGGTCGTTGAGAACCTTGACCAGGAAAGGTGAATGCAAGCATCGTCTAAGCAGTGCCTTTCGTGTTGTCTACATCGTAGAAGAAAATCGTGGGTATAGACGAGTGAATAGACAGTGAACGGCGAGAAGATGCACCGTGTGGGCTCAAGATATTGGTAGATACGCTTAGCGGGCAAGCCCGAGTGGCGGAATGGCAGACGCGACGGACTCAAAATCCGTTGTCTGAAAGGGCGTGCGGGTTCGACTCCCGCCTCGGGCACCATGACTACACGAAATCTAAATAACAAATTCGTCGAACGGCGCTTGCGCCGTGGCTCTCAGACGTTGCGAGAATTGCGTGACGAACTGCGCATCACTTCTGAACAACTTGAATTCATCGAAGGCGAGGCACAAGAAAAAGAAATGCGAGCGATGGTTGCCGAGACGGCTGACGCCGCGCTTGAGCATCATGAAGCGCAAAAAAATCTCGAAGCAATACAAAAATATCATCGACATTTGGTGTCGTCGATCGCTGAGCACGAAATCCGCCAAGATCAATTGCTCGACAAACTCGAAAGCTGACGGCAAATCTATGGCGACCAAAATTGTTCTCGCCGAAGACGAAGCGATTATTCGGCTTGATCTTCGTGAGAGCCTCATTGAAGAGGGTTACGAGGTTGTCGGCGATGTTGGCCGTGGTGACAAGGCGGTCGAGATAGTGCGAGAAACACGACCAGATGTAGCAATCTTTGACATAAAGATGCCTGGTATGTCTGGCCTTGAGGCCGCCAAAATTGTTTCGGATGAGAAACTTTGCGCGGTGGTGATGTTGACCGCATTCAGTCAGCGTGAGATTATCGAGCAAGCTCGTGACGCAGGCGCTCTCGCGTATATCGTCAAGCCTTTCCAGAAGTCAGATTTGGTGCCGGCGATCGAGTTGGCGATAGCTAGATTCGCCGAAATGCGGGCTCTCACCAGCGAAGTTGCGGCGCTCGGCGCTCAACTTGAGATTCGCAAACTTATCGATCGCGCCAAAGGCGTGTTGATCGACAAATTTAAAATGTCTGAGGCCGAGTCATTCTCATTTATACAGAGCAAAGCGATGTCAGAGCGCAAAAAGATGGGCGAGATCGCCGACCAAATAATCTCCGGCTCTCTCCATCCTTAACAAATGATCGGCTAATTTGGTCTAATGAAGTTCGGATCGCCGTGGGCACCACTGCGACAAAACAATAGTTTTGCGGTGAAAGTTTTGCGCTTCTCAGTTTTATTTTCTTTGCTCACGATAATTTCGCTCCTGCGTATTCGAAATTCGTTCGACCGCATGGCGCCCGACCCAGGATTCTGGTTCTTGGAACAAGTTCGCGACAACAATTTCTTGCACATATTTTCGAATCAAGACGGCTTTCTTCATTTGGCGCCACGATTTTCTTTTGAAATTGTGAGTTTGTTCCCGATCAAATATCAAGCAATCGCGGGAACGATAGGAATGCAATTTGTATTTGCGGCAGTTGGTATGGCGGTCCTATACATCGTTCAACTTGAAACGAAACAATTCTGGTTGGCATTTGTCGGAGCATTAATGGTAGTCGCAGTGCCATCAGCGGCTGAAAGTACTGTCGGAAACCTCGGAAGTGTCAAATGGCCGTTAACAATTCTATTGGCTTTTATTTTGTCATCGTCGATGACAATGTACCGCCATTCAAATTTGACAATTGCGTGCGCACTGTTCATCGGTTTATCGCAGCCATATTCAATTCTGCTGCTTGTTCCTGTTTGTATCAAAAAATTTCTGTCGAATAGCAAAGTTGAATTCACGAAAGCAGAGTGGTGCGTCGTCATCACGAGTGTTGTCCAAGGTTTGATTTGGGTAACCAGTGGCGTTGCTTTACAGAAATATGGCGAACCAACCTATTTTGCCTGGTCAGGCATGGGAATTTTTTGGTATTCAATATGGTTGACGCCGACACTCACAGGACTGTTGATCCTGCTTTTTCTGTTCTTTTTTCGAAAGAGGGTCAATGTCGGTTCTGCATTCGAAATGCGCTTGGCCTCTGCCTCGGTTTTGCTTGCACTAGTTGCGTATCTACAACTAGGAATAAAAGACTCTTCCTCGGTTGCTCCACAGGCAATTTCATGGGTTGCACTCCTTCTGACGGTCAGCAAGTTAGATGGTTTATTTGGTCAAAAAATAGCAAAATTCGGGATGTTGCTTGTTTTGATCATTTCCTTGACTGCAAGCGTCAAATGGTTCAATGCGTCGTGGTACTTAACTTCTGGCCCAACGTGGAGGTCAGAAATTGAACGCGCCCGAAACGAATGTGAACAATATGACAGAAATGAGGTGGATGTCAAACAATTCATGGGTGACACATCTTTTGATTGCAAACAGCTCATTGGAGGTTCGTAAATCATGAAATTGATGGCGCTTGACGGCAACTCGTTGGCCTATCGCGCATTTTTTGCACTGCCGACCGACATGGTCACCGCGAGCGGTCAGGTGACGAACGCA
>Ga0214919_10003543_pt1 | contig 23507 bp, 23 predicted proteins | sample LL1503_MetaG_FD_177994 | JGI IMG/M metagenome (GOLD analysis project Ga0214919, IMG submission 177994) | Freshwater microbial communities from Lake Lanier, Atlanta, Georgia, United States - LL-1503 | ecosystem: Environmental > Aquatic > Freshwater > Lake | place: USA: Georgia | collected... | reverse complement strand
TTTAATCCATTCTTTATTAATTAATTTAATACGTTCTAATAAATCTAATGCAGATTCATTTAATCGTGTAATAGCTCCTTCAGGTGCTTTTTGAGGTACATTTACTATAGATTGAATTGTTGGTTTGAAAAAATCATCTTCCAACATTTCAGGATGGTAAATAGATAAATAAGTATATAAAGACTCATTTTTACCTAATCTCATTCTTCTAATATAATATTCTGAATGCCAAGCGTGTATTCCACTAGATGTTCCTAGAACTAATGATGTAGTACCTGATGGTTTAACTGTAGTAACACGAGCTGCTTTATTGATACCAATTATAGCTGCTAATCTTTCATTTTCATCCATAGCTACTTGAGCTGCTTCGGCCATATTTAGATTTATTACTTTCCCAGATGCTATTCCAGTCATACCAATTCCTAACAATGCTTCTTTTTCAGTTGTTTTTTTCCAAACATCTCTTAAATAGTGAAAATCAGTATATGATGCTTGTAATGTACCTATGAATGCTGCTGCTTTTGATCTTGCATTATATTCTTCTTGTGAATCAATATCTGATGCATTGATTTCACATAAGTTACAAAACTGATTTGCTTTTAAATTTATTTCAGCACATGGATTTGTACCTGCGTCTTTATCATTTGTAAAGATAAATCCTGGTTCTCCACTGTTACTTAATTCAATTTTCTTCCATAATTTAAGGAATGTTTCTCTATCTATTTTACTACGTAATAATACTGCTGTATTATTTGCTCTACCTCTTTGTGGATTTTCTTCCCACCAACTTCCAAATTTACAAGCTAACATATCTTCATCATCTAAATCGAATAATGAAATTAATGCTGCTCTTCTAATTCCACCTGATAAAACAGCATCTGCTAAATGACAAATTATATCATGACATTCTACTGATGTTAATTTCTCACCATCATTTTTTCTATCTAGAATAGCTTTAACATGAACTAAAGCAATTTTTAATGGTTCTGGACCTGGTGCTTTTCCTCCAACTGTGATCAATTGAGATCCTTTTGGTCTAATATCTCTAAAATCAAATTTAGGACAAGAAGCAATCTGACCAAAATATGACTTCATTAACATTCTAACTGCATCAGCCCATCCTTCAATAGAGTCACCTACTAAATATCTTTTAGATTTTAAAGGTTTTCTAATATCAGGTAAATTTTCTACGTGATGAGTTTGGACAGAATATCCTACTCCGCATCCTGAAAGTAATAAAAACATCACTTCAGAAAATGCTCTATGGTCATCTATAGGTAAATAAGCACAATTGAATATTCTTGCATTATTTATTTCAATAGGTTTTCCTGCAAATTGCATACTACGCATTGAAGGTAAAACTTTCTTATCATAAACATATTTATATGCTTCTTCAATTTCAGTTGCTAAATTAGGAAAACGTCCTAAATGCATTAATTTATTTCTTGTAACTAACTCATCCCAAGTCTCTCTACGTTCTTTTTCTGGTTGATATTTAGCGTATTTATTATATACTACTATTGAACTTAAAATCTCCGATTCTTTGCTTAACATACTTATCTTTCTATTTATTATATTTTATCTTTTAATTCAAAAAACTGTTTTTGTAAAAATTCTCTATCGAAATCGTCTATACCTGAGTTAAATTTAGTTGGTTTTTTATCTTGTTTTGCCATTTCTTCTTCTTCCTCTTCATCTAATTCATTTAAGAATTTAATATGTCCTGTAGACGTATCTATTTGCGAGTTAAAAGTCATACCATCTGAACCATATCTATTTTTCATAATATGAAAGCGGCCTGTACCATTAACTTTATCTTTTTTCTGTCTTGATAGAGACATTGCGAAGTCTGAGATCATCATCTTATCATAACTTCCTGCTGCTTTATCTCCTTCAATAACACTATCTTTTGCACCTGCTCTATTTACTTGAGATACACTCCATATAGGAAGTTTAAGTTCACGAGCCAATCCTTTAGTACTGATATAAATATCATCAATTTCATCTTTTCGCTCACGATTTTTTCTTTTTGATGAAAGTAAGTCAACGTAATCTATGATAATCAAATCTGGTTTAAAATCTAAATCTATACATTTTTTAATATGCGATTCTATTGTATGGATTGATGCTTTCCCCATTGGATATTCTTTGATAATCAATTTACCTTCTAAAACAGATGTAAATTCATCAATTTTATCTTTATGTTTGGTAATTAAATTAACTGGAATATTTGTGAAATATGAGTCATATCGTCTTCCTACATAACTTTCACCTAATTCTAAAGTGTAATGTACTACATTATAACCCATTGTTACAGCATGCGCTCCTAAGGCAACCAAACTCCATGATTTTCCACCTCCAGGGCCACCAAATATAATATTAAAGTCACCTTGACCAATTCCTCCCTGCAATAATTCATTTATTTTATCCCAAGGTGTAGCAATTGGACATCTATCATCTTCTCTATATCTAGATTCTGTATCTTTGTTATACTCATGTCCGATGTTTTTATCTTGACCTGATCTTAAAGCACTATCAACTAATATTCTAATTGAATCGTAGTCTCCTGCTTTTAGTAAGTCAACTGAGTTAAGTAATGCTTTCTTTAATTGTTGATTTTTACAGAAATTGGAAAATTCTGTTTTAATATAGACTAAATCAGACTCATCTGATGCTCTATATGCTTCTTTTAATTGTTCTTTAATAGATAATTGAAGTACTTCATTCTCAACCTTCTTCATTTCAGTTTTTAAAACATCCATTGTTGGGTTGCAATGATATTTACTATAGTATTTTAGTACTTCATCTACAATCCACTTATGGGAGGCGTTTGGGAAGTACTCTTCTGTTAATATATCATTTACATTTTGTAAAAATGGTTTATCAGTTAATAATGCTGATATTACTTTAGTTTGGAATGAAATTCCATAACTTTCTAATGCTGATAATGTCATAAACTTTATTTTTATTTTGTTTTATTATACCTGTCAATTCTACCCCAAATGTCTTTAATCCAATAATCTATATTCTTTAAAACACTTCCTAATCCGTCTTTATGATATTCTCTTAATAAGACTTCTGCATTTAACTTATATGGAGGATCTTTAACACACTCTAATATAAGTCCTTTTTCTGCTTCATCAAGCATAGGATTACTTAAATCCATAATCTTATGAGCTTTTCTTAAATTGTCAAAATTCTCTAATGCTCTACAATATATAATATGTTCTTTAAATTTCAAAGCGCAAATATCATAAATATGATCCATAGATAATTCTTCCGAACCTAATACTTCAGAAAATAATTTTTCAAATTTTCCTTTTCCTAATCCTTTAACTCCACCTACTTTATCAGAACTGTCTCCCATTAATGTTTTATATATTAAAAAATTATGAGGATAAACACCATATTTCTCTTTTACTAATTGTGGTGTATAAAATTCTTTTTCCATAGACCTATAAATGATAACGTTATCATCTACTAATTGTAGAAAATCATTATCTGCTGATACTATGTAAGCTTTATTTTGCTTATTTTTGGTAAGTTCCTTACTTAAAAACGCTATAATGTCATCTGCTTCAACTCCATCCATAGATAGAATTTTTACAGGTAAGCATTGTAAATAATGGATTAAATGGATTATTTGGTCTGTTTTAGATTCATTTTCTGTTTCTTGTGATTTAAAAGCAGTTTTATTTACTCTTAATACACTTCGACCTGATTTGTATTCAGGAAGTAAGTTCTTCCTGTTTATGGAAGAACCCACTCCATCAAATACAATATAAATTGATGTTGGTTGTAATTGTTTAACTAAAAAACCTAACGAACGTAAAAATCCACCTAATCCTCCTATATGAACCCCATCAGTATTTATAAAATTTAATACTGCAAAGTTTCTTAAGAATAGATTTAAACCGTCTATAATTAGAATTCGTTCTCCTGATTCTTCAGGAGTCTGGTTCGTATCGTCTTCTTTAATATTATTAAGAAGTTTAAGTAAATCTTTTTTATCCATAACTAGTCTTCTGATTCTATAACGTCTGTGACATCCATTTTTTCATCCCACTCACTATTGTCTTCAATAGTCTTATATTCACCTTTTCCTAATATACTAGCCCATTCACTTGAATGTTCTTTCTTATATTTTTCAATGGCTTTTTTATCATCATCAATAAAACCATGTACTGTACTAATTACTGTACTTTTAGTTGTAATACCATTAATGTGATTTTTATCACAGGCTACTTTCGTTCTTAAAGCGAACTCAACATCTTTCCCATCTTTTTGGGCTTTGATTTTTGATGTTCCACTATTAGTAACATTTCCAAAAGTTAAACATATTGACGTATCCCAGAAAAATGTGTCTCCATTTTTGTTAGTCATTCTAGGTTGTGAAAATATATTTTCAGCTGGCGCTACTCCTGTTTTGTTGATAATCAAGAACGTATTAGTATATTTACTTTCTTCTTTTCTTGATAACATAATCCTTTGATTGATAAAGTTACCAAATTGAGTAGCAACTGCTCCTGCATTCCACATTGGATTGTTGTTACTTTTTTCAATACTCATTCTACATGGTATAGAACCTACTGAATCCCACATAAATAATAAATCATAAGGCAAATTTCCTTTGTCTTGTTCATTTAATATATCTTGGATAAAATCAGCTACGTCCTCAATAGAATTTAATTTTCCTCTATCTTTATAAATAAAGAATCCTTCATAATCTGTTACTTTACCATCTTTATCTTTTACTTCTTCCATTTCGAAACCCATTGTTCTCCAGTGGTCCCAACTATGTTTCATTTCGGTAATAATAAGAATAGGTAAAATTCCCATTTTTTGAGCTGATACTACTGTTTCAATAGATGTAGTAGTTTTTCCTGTATTACTTCTTCCTCTAACCATGTTAACGTGACCGATCCCAATTCCTGGGATCGATAACGCGTCTTGCATGGCTTGTGAAAATGGAATCCATTTTTGTTCTTTGAATTTTACATTACCTCCTAACGATTTCTTCTCCTTGAAAGCATTTAAATCAAATTTAGATTTAAGTTCCTTAGAGACCGCTGCCATTAGTGAAGTTTTTTCACTTGCTTTAGTCATTTTTAATAAAATTTAGTTGTTAATTAAAACGGTAAATCGTCTTTTTCTACTTTTTCTTCTTCAAATAAAGCATCGAATTTATCTGCTTTTGTTGCTTTAGAAGCTTTTGGAGTTTTAATAGCATAATTTGGTTTTACTTCCTCTTTTGCTGTTTCAACTTCTTCTTCTTCAGTTTCTTCAACTTCAGATTCATCAGTTGGGTCTAAAAAGTTTTGTAAAATTTCCTTCAATTTATCAAATTCAATTTTACGTTGAATAGATAAAATATCTGGTTGTTCAGTTAAAAACGTTTTGATTTCTGCTGCTGTTGGAGCTAATGCTGATGTTTTAGGTTTAATACGAATAGATGATTTTAGACCTTGACGACCACCAATATCACCTGTTACTGTTTCTAGTGTAAAATCACGACCCTCAGCGATGTCTGTGTAATCACCATAATCTTCATCATCTGCAATACCTAATAATTGCATATAGATTTCTTTACCAAATTCCCATAAACGAACTCCTTTGTCTTCTTCACCTCTAACGATGATTGGAGCAAATACTCTCATTTTTGGTTCTAATTTTTTCCCTAATTTCCAACTTTCTTTGTCATTTGCAGCAAATAACTGTTTTGAAAATTCTACAATTGGATCTTTTTCACCCCAATTTGTAAGAGCGTAAATTGGGAATTTTCCGAAACCATAGTGTACAAATACTTCCTTGAATGGGTTGTTTTTGTCATTTTTGGATGGAACAATTCTAATTTGGAATTTACCTTCTGATTTTGGCTTCCAGAGAACTTTTGTGTAGTCTACTTTCTCTTTCTTTTGCCCTTGTGTTTGTAAAGCGCTTAGCTTTCCCTTGATTGATTTTAAATCCATGACGATTTTTTATTTATTGGTTATTATTTACTTATTAAATATACTACTTTTTCTTTTATAGGCCAAATTAGCTTTTTAAGCTTTTGTAATGCCTCTCTTTTTCTGTAGTGTGACTCGAGTATGTTCTTTTACCGGTTATAAATATTATAAATCTATGATTTTATATATTTTTGTGTTAAGTTGTTTTACTTCTCCTTGTTGAGTTAGAAGAATACAATTTCTATAGTTAGGCCATTCTATTTTAAATGACGAATCCATTTCACCATTATTTAATTTTTTAATTAAATCATTAAGTGCATTAATTGTATATAGAGTATTAGATTCTTTTTTTCTATGAACTAAAATAGTATTTAAAGGTATAGTATCAATATTTCCCTGCTCTACATTATAAGTAACAACATATTCGTTTGTGCTCTTAATAAAAAGAACAAACATTTTATTGTACATAATACTGTATGTAGCTGATAAATTGTGAATTAATTCATCAATATCATTTTGTTGGGTAAACGTTGCAAATAACCTGTTATTCATATAATCAATCGGATTTTTATCTGTTATAAAATCGTACTGATTATAAATATCGGCTTGGGGTTCAAAAATGTGTCTTTCCATAATTATTGTAATGGCATCATAGTACCATAGTTTTTTCCTTTAGTTAACTTAATTTTTAAACCAAAATTTGTAAATACTTGTTTAATATCTTCTAATATGTTATCTTCCTTACTATAGTCTATTAATATCGAATCGTAAGTGTATAAAACGATATTTGAATGTTTTGATTTAAGTAATTTAAATATCTCCCATAATATAACAACATTTGTTGATGTTTCCAAGTTTTGAAGTAAATAATTAAAAAGTTTATTTGGATTAAGATCTTTTAATTCTTTAGTAAACCTATGCCCTGATCTGCAACATTCTATAAAACCATGTTGTTTAAATGATTTCCATAAATCATCTATATATTCTTGTATTAATTTAAAGTATTCAATATGTTTATATTCTTTATATACTCCCCCATATAGTTGTCTAAACATTAATATTTTAGCTTCAGATAATTCTATACCTGCTTCCCTTGCAAAATATTCATATGGTGTTTCATCTTTAAAATCAAAACCAAATAATTGACCTGCTAATGTTGGATGATAAGCACTTATATCTATCTCTATAAAATAATCATTTTCAGGTATGAACGCTTCGCGACATCCGCTATCTTTTGCTAATGCTGCAAAATTGATACCATTAAAACTATTGGAAGGTCTACCTGTGGTTGTATATAAATTATACCGAGAATAAACTGTGTTATCTGATATTGAAAACGCTTCATCGTTGATTTCATAAAATTTATCGAATATTGGTTTATCGATTTTTAAACCGTTTCTTTCAATTGAAAAGAACGTTGTTGTTAATTTATTTGTAAATTTTGAATTTTCTGTTTTAACACAATAATCCTTAATTTTATCAAATATAAGTTCACATTTTTCATAATGTTTAACTAATGGAATAATTGTGTTTAAATTTTCCAAACTACTAAATCTTGAATAAAATACATCATATGCTGTTGTTGATGGCTCCGTATATTCAGGTATTCCAAAAGATATATCTATTAAATTAGTTAATGGGAAGAAATATATAAATTTTTTCCTATCTCTTACATATATTTCACTAAATGAATGTAGTAATTTAGAAACATCAGTTTTATTTAAACTTAATGATTCATTATGATCTAGACATATAATATATCCTTTATCTTTATTTAAAGGTTTAATATATAGTAAAGATATATCATTTAATGAAGGATGAACATTATCATTATAAAATATAGGTTCGATAAATACTTTACCATAGTCTATATTTTTAAAATCTTCTAATTGTTCATTATTTTCTATAATGTAAAACATAACCTTTTATTTTTTATAAGATAAATATATTAATTTTATTTTTGTAAGCCAAATTTAAAAAGCCCCCAGATAGCGAATTTGGAGGCTTTTAATAGCCGAAGCTATAACGGTCCTAAGTCCGTATATCTTTATTTATTATATTTTATAAAATCGTTTTTTAAATATTCATTGAATTTTAGTAAATTTTGTCTACTTGATATTAACTCAACCATATTTCTGTTTATTATAAATATTTGAGTTTTATTACCTGTTAATATCCAAGACAATGAAAATGGTTGATACAATTGATATAAAAGTTTTGGATCTTTATCTACTAATCTAGTATATGTATCTTTATCAATTTCTAAATAAGTTAATTCATTGGTTTTTTTACAGAAATATCTAGTAAATTTTCCATCATTATAATCTTGCAATGTTGGTAAATTAGGAGAATATTGAGGTAACAAACCTGGTGCTGTAGGTTGAGTTAGTCTTAAATATACTAAATTATCGTCTTCCTGTTGGTTATAATATGAATTTGTATTTTTTGATACAGTAGAAGTAGGTAATGTAGTTTTTGATTCTGGTGAAAATTTTATTAATTTTTCAACAAGAGTTTCTTGAGGATTTTTACCTGTAAAATATTCTTCCTTAGCTGTTTTCCAATAAAATCCAACATATGGTTTTTTAGATGAATCTAAAACGAATTCATCACCATTGGTGTGAAGATCAGTTGTTATTTGAGATTTAGGATAATACATTATGATTGAACTTGTAAGTGAAAATGACCTGCTGTTGCTGCTGATGAAGGATTAGTATATTCATTTATAAATTTAAATGCTGGGTTTTTAATTTTATATACTTGTAAAATATTAGTTACTTTAGCTAAATCACTTGATGATTGAGGTGTTATAGTAAAATCTATAGCATCTCCTATTTTATGTTTTGAATTATATTTTACTCCTTTATGATAAAAATCATTACCCGATGATACTCTTATTTTTAATGCAGGTAATTCTGTTTTAATATTTTTTAATACTTCAGATGATGCGTTATATATACTTTCAGTAATATCCCCTCCTGAATCTATTTCTTTTCCTTTTTCTATATATCCTAATTGTGTAATTACTTCTCTTAATTTATCAGCCCAAACACCTTTTGTTGAAACACTTGGATCTATCCAAGGAGTAGATTCTTGCGTATTATTACCATCTGGTCTTATAGCTTCTCCTGTTGTTCCTGTATAGTTTCCTTTTGAAATACAATATGATTCTATTTTAGTAAACCATTTATTGTTTGATATTTCATGAGCCATATTCTTAATCAAAAACTCTACATTGTTAGGATAATTTGAAGGTAAAAAAGATGTATTTACAGTAAACTTTTGATTTATTTTCATACCTGATAATCCATCCATTGTTAATGATAAATTAAATGGTATAAAACCTGTTCCTAATGCTATATTATTTTGGTAACCTTTTGGGTTTAGTTGTTTTTCTCTTGCTTTTAAAAATTCTGTATTTACTTGATTTAAGTTAGGTAAAGTTGTTTTGTAAGTATTTACATCATCTTCATTATATGTTTGTTCTCCTTCAATACTCAATGTTTTTAAAAAATTAGTATATTCAGCATACATTACTTTATATTTTTCTTGTAAATTTTGAAATGCTGTTTTATCTGCTGCTATTTTGACTACTATATCTTTAGCATTTGGTTGTTTAAAATTACCATTTACCATTTTTGTTTTATATCTATCTTCTAAACCTATGTTTATTTTAGATAAAGCAGTACTATCTTCTCCAACTACACTTCCTTGTGCTGCTGCTCCTACAGTTATCATTGTAGAAAATTGTGGTGTTAATTCAGTTTTAAAATCAAAAGCCTTAATAAAACCTGCTGTCGTATTTTTAGTATTATATCCAAACAAATCAAATTCTACTAATTCAGTAGAAATAGGTTCATCAACATTTGAACTAACATCGAAAAAGTTTAATATTTCATCTTTATGAGGTAATGGGTTTTTATCTATAATTTTAACAGTGTTAGTTGTTTCATCAATAAACACATCAAAATCATTTATTCCTCCTAATGCTTCATTTATTCCACTCATTAAATCTTTTAAAAAATCAATTAAAACTACTGTTTCTTGACCTTCTAATTTACTTAAAATAAAAGTAAAATTTAAATATATATTCATTATCTTACCATAGTCTACATCTTTGAATATAGTTTTAAGATCACTACTTATAAAATCATCTGCTGGTGAAGTAAATTTAATTTTTTCCCCACTTGTAAAAGCTAAAGTTCTTTTAACAACGCACACCATAGGGTCTACACTTACTTGTAGAGGATCTACATACATTAAATTAGTCTCTGTATCTGTATTAAAAAATAAAGATGGAATGTATTTTCCATTATTATCGTAAATCTTAGGCATTATACCATTTTGCATGTATTGAAGAAATGTTCCTAATCTTACATAATATTGAGTATCTTCCCCATTCCACTCCATACTAATAGCATCAGCTGGGCTGTAGGTGAATGATGAAGGGTCGAAATTTGTTAAGTCAATTGTTACCATTATCTTCCTGTAAGTCTAAGTAATGCTTGTGTTGTTAAAAGAATTTCCGCCTCTGTTCGTAATGTCTGTAATTTTTCTTCTTCTAATCTTTGGGCATCATTAATGTTTTCTTGAGTTGTACTTATTAATGAAATAAATTTATCTTGACCGTTTAATGTGTTTTTAGTAATATTTAATAAAGATTTTAATTCCCATAAAAATGTTCCTATAGAAGTTTTTGAAGCAAATGAATCTACATATTCAGCTGCATTTGTTACTTTATTTATTTCTTCTTTATTTTCTTTTGGTTTTATACCTTTAAATGTTTCATTATTTTCTAATAAAATATTTACTTTTAAAGATTCAATAATATCTCCTACACTAGATAAATCTACAGTTATATCATAACTTCCATCTGCATTAAATGACCAATGGAAATTAGTAACTTTGCCTAACATAGCATCATAGTTACCTGCTGAGTCTAATCTGTTTTTATGGATACGTTTAAGAAAACTTGCGTAACTTAAATCTCCATTCATAAATTTAAAATCTAAACTATCATTTGGATTAGTTTCTAATGCTCCTTTTTTATCATAGTACATAGAGTTTCCCCATTCTAATAAAACAGTAAAACCTAATCTTAAATATAAAACATCTATAATTTCAAATTGAGCTTTATTCCATGCTTTAATTTTTACATTAGCACGTCTTAAAGATCCTCTATTCTCATGAGTAACAGAAACTGATTGGATACCCATCATTGGGGTAATACCAAATTCATTTCCTCCTATTCCATAAGCACCATCTGGTCCTATTCCACTTCTTGGATTATTTGTAGAACCATTTCCTCCATCCTTTGCTCCTATATACTCACTAGTTCCATTAAATAAAACATATTTTCTAGATAAGGCATCTCCTTTTAATCCTATTTGCTTTATAGTTTCATTATTTATTTTATCTAAGTCTTGTACATTAACAGAAGATAACATCTTACACCAAGAAGTATTTGCATTCAGATAGATAATTTCCTCAGGAGTTCTTGTTGTTGTAAAACCAGAACCATAAGCTTTCTGCCTTGCATTTACTTGGTCTATTATTTCTTTAGGAAAACCTTCACCGAATATATTCATTTTATAGACTATTTAAAACCTTAAAACTATTTAAAACATTAGGGTAATTTGCAGGTATTCTAATTTGAATTCCTTCAGGTATCACTAATGAGTCTTGTGTTAAATCAGATGGTAAAGCTGTTCCTGCTATTGCTGTATTAGCGATAGAGATAACCCACCATAATGATTTATCTTTATAATACTGTAATGCTAAAATATCAAACCTATCTCCTTGTGTTGAATAAACATAAATATCATTTTCAGACATAGGAACCTCTGGATAACGTGTTGTTTGATAACATGGTTTTCCATTTACTTTAATAAGAGGTATTGGTTGATATCTATTCATAATTATTATTTGCTCCGTCACTCAATGCTATATATCTACTTGAACCATTTACTTCTTTTTGTAATCTTGGTACAAAATCATGAATAGGTATAAAATTAAATCCTGTTACTTTAATTAAATGAGGCAACTCTTTAACAGTTGGATCACTAAGACCATCATCATTTATTCCTATTTCCCAAGTAGCATTATCATCGTTCATTTCATATTGAAAACCGGTTATTATACCTGGTTGTTCGTAAAAATATCCTCCAACAGTTAATGTAACTATATTACCTCTCATATAACCATGATCACTATAATTAGGTGTTACTATAGATGCTAAATAGTTTAATTTTTTATACATTGGTATTAACTCAACTTTTGATTGAGCTGCTACTGTCCAAGATAATGAAACTTTTCTATCAAACCCAGAGTAAGTATAGAAGTTTTCACCTCTTCCTACGTATTTTGTAGAATTCCATTCTGCATTATATTGATCTGAAATTGAATTTAGAAATGCTCTAAAATGGATGTATGTTTTTGTTCCAACATTATCATTTTCCATACCCATTATTCCTATTCTGAATTTAACTAAATCGTTTGCTTCTTTTGGGTTTTGTACTGATTGAGGTTCTAACTTATTTAATTCATCATATGAATCAGCACTTGCTGCTCCTGTTTCATTGTATCCAAAAGTATATGATGTTAAATTTTTTCCATTTTTATTACCTGGGTCTCCTAATTTTAATCTTGCCTCAACATTCTTTTCTGTATAGTTAGGAGCTTTTGTAATAGCTTGATTTCTTTTTCTTAATAATACTCTAAAATCACCTGGTGTTGTAGTAGCACCTTTTGAACCATCTCCAATATGAAATGAAGATCCATCTTCTGTTTTTTCTGTATTTATATCTACTAATTCTTCAGCAGTATAAGTGATTAGATTGTTTTTAGGGTCTAATGGTACTGGAGGAAAATTAGGATTACTTGATTCTTGAGAATATAAACTTCCACTGTAAATTGAAGGGTAAGTACTTAAACCTAAAAAACGTTTTAAATTTTCGTATGGATCAATTGGAATGGATTTATGATCTCCTTCATATGTTAAATATTCTCCCGATGTTAATCTAGTTGTAGATTTTTCTACTCTAAAAAGTTTAAGTACATCTTTAAATATATCTTGTTTAAACGATGCTGCGTTCTTCCCTGTTCTTTGATCTGCAAATCTAATATGTGTTCTTCCAATACCTAAGATTGAACCAGGTCCACCAGAATAATTTAATATTTCTTGTGGATTAGAAGATATTCCTGTTAAAGGATTAGCTACTATTTCATTGTATATTTTAGAGTCTGCTAGTAATACTAAACGATTACTTTCTGAACCTAAATAACTTCTAACTTTTTCACGTCTAGCTTCATCTTCATATTTCCCAATAGAAAATGGACTAAAACCTGATGGATCTAAACCTTGTTTATTAACGTGAATTCCAAAAGCATTACCTGCTGCTTGAGTTAAAGTACTTATTGGAGTATAAATTCCTTCATTCAATATTAACCCACTTGTTTGTGTACGAACTGCTGTTCTTGATAGCAAATTTTGTTTAGCTATGAACAACAAACCACTAGGATTTCGTACGTCTAAGAAATATTTCCCTAAACGTTCTACATCCAAAATAGAATTAGTAATAGCTTTACTACCTCCTCTAAGTAAGAAATCTTGATCTATAACACCAAAATTTGTTGGGATGAAAGTTTGTACATACGGCTGATTTGAAGAGCCTCCACCTGGTCTATCATGACCAAACTTATTGCTCTTTAAATTAGTTGTTAGGTTTATAAGCCCCATTATCCTGGTAAAGCGTCAGTGTATTTTGGTGGTGTTAAGCCATCTAAATCTAACACTGAAGGTGTAGGTAAAAGATTTAATACTCCATCATTATATGCTTGATATTCAGCATTTACTGTAGCAAAATCTGCTCCACTAATTGAATAATCATGCATCTTAGATGTATAAGTTGCTAACGGATTTACTGCTGGAGTTGCTCCATTCCCTACTGATAGAGGTGATCCGTCTGTTATTAATTTGTCTAATAGTCCCATTTTGTTTTTTATTATAAATATTGGTTATTATTGAGTTTTATAAGAGTTCATTGCTAATGAAGTTCCAAATTGAGAACCGTTCATACTGTTTTGAACTGTTATTGGTTTTTTGTTTTGTTTTGATGTTTCTTGACGTAATGCTTTAAGTTCATCTAGTAATGGTGATAGATCTTGTTGTTGTGTTGGTGATGATTTAGAAGATGATTTTTTACCTGTTGACATTTTAGATTCTGGAAATGCCATTAAGCTATCATTTTTACTTAATTCAAATAATCCTCCCTCTTTAGTTGATACTTGTGTTTTTCCATCTGCTGGGGAATACATATCTCCTGCTGATTTAGCCGAACTCATAATGGCTGCTGTAATTATTCCCCCTAATGCTAAACCAGCTATACCTCCTGTTAATAATGAAGCAGGACTACTCATTGCTGCTGACCAACCTTTTGCTATTGCTGCTCCTATTTCTAAACCTCTAATTATTTTAATTACACCTGCTAATTGTCCAAATAATACAATCATTTTAACTATTTGAACCCCAACTAAAAGACCTATAATAGCTTGGATAACCCCAAAATGACTAGCCATTTTAGCTAAAAATTCTAATGGTCCAGCTAAAGCTTCACCCATTTTTTCAATAGATTTATTTATACTATCTTGAACTGATAAACGTTTCATATCACTTAACTCTACACCTGCTGCTTGAGCAGCTGCTTCAGAAGATAAACCTTTTTGTATTTGTTGAGTATAAACCATTTTTGCTAAAGCATCTTTACTCATACCAATAGATGTTGCTATTGCTTCTCTTGATATCCTATTACCTTTAAGATAACCATTGATTATACCTTCATTATTTCCTATTTCTTTAGTTAAACCAGCTATGTCATCATTTATAGCATATAATCTAGCTTTTTCTAAATTTAATTGTTGACCTGTAATAAGTTCTGCTGAAATCTCATCATTAATAGATGATTCAAAATTTAATAATGCATCAGCTGATGCATTTACTCCTTCTAATGTTAAACCTAATTTTCTAGCTTCTGCTGCTGCTGCTGCTATCTTTTCTGGATTTCCTCCAAATGTCATAGATATGGAATCTGACGTTTTAGCTACATCTTGTAATACTGCTTTTGCTGATATAGCTGATTTATTGGTCTTATTAAAGTTACCAACAATTTTAACCATATTTTCACTAGTTTTAGTTAATTCTTTTCCTGAAACTTTAGACAATATGGCTAAACGATCTGATTCATCAACACTTAAACCTATTAAATTAGTTAACTCAGCTGCTTCTTGTAATGTTGCAGGAGTAAATATTAAAGTAGCATTCATACCTAACTCTTTAGTTAAGCCTATTGCTTGTTTAATATAGTCTGATGATGATATCAAACTCATATTTAATGTGTCTACATGTTTGACAGTTAGACCAGTTTCATTTTGGAATTTTGTTTGGGCTTCATTTAAACTAAAGAAACCTTTAATCATTAACGCAATGATACCTTGTATCATATTAGATGTAGAAAGCATAGATTTAAAATTATCTGCTACTTTTCCTGTTAATGTTCCCCAAACTTTAAAATCTTTATTTCCTAATCCAGCAGCTTCTTGTGCTTCTTTTTTAGTTTCAGATAATGCCTCAGCAAATCCTAAATTAGGCATTCCTAATTTTTGTAATGCTTTATCTATACCCCCTAATAATTTAGGTGTAACACCTAATGTTCTATTTACACCTTCATCTACTTTTGCTATTCTTTGAAAAGATGTAAGTATCTTATATGCTTGTTTAATTTGATCTTCTATAGCGTTACGTTCTTGAGAACCAACAGCATGCTGTTGTTTTATAACTTCTAATGTTTCTATTCTTTGTTTAGTTTCGAATTTTAATTTAGCTACTTTAGTTTTATCAAACTCTGTTTCTCCTCTTCTAATATTTAAAGTATTTCTAGCTATATCTGATAATTTATTTAGTATAGATTTTTGATCTTGTAAATATTTTCTCCCATTACTTAATTCATTAACTGAATCTTTTAATGAATCTGAAATATATTTTAAATTGTCTCTAACAGCATCTACAGAGTCTCCAATAGAACCATATAATGCTTCGAATCTTTCAAGTTGTGCTCCTTGTTGAATAAGAAGATCTAATTGATCTTGGAAATTTTTTCTTGTAGCAGAAGATAGGCGGGTTGATTTATTTAATAAATCTTCTATATCTTTTTTAATATCAGCCATTTAAAATTATTTATTATAAATATTGGTTATTTATATTTAACTACAGGTTTAGATGGATTTTTCATTGCATCGTAATTTCCTCTATTAATTTTACCTGATGAATCTATTATATTAGTAGATTTTCCACCTTGCGCATCTTCGTGCGCTTTAGCTTCTTCTTGATAAAATTCATTGATTTTGTTAAATGTAAATTGACGTAGCCAGCGAGGCATGTTATATACTGTTACCCAGTCATAACCGCCTTTACCGTGAAATACAATTTCGTGAATTTGTGTGAATAAATTTTGTCTTGCAATAGCTGCAGTACTAGAAGTCAGGCCAAAAAAACTTAACCCCAACTGGTATATCGATTCGAGTTGAACCGTCTTCGGGAAAAAAAGTCAGATCTACGTCTGGCTGTGTTTCTCTAATATGTTTTCTTAGCTCGCGTGAATCACGAGCTAACAGTCGTTTATCTACAAACTCTCGAATATCTTTTCCTTCTCGTTTTCCATCCACTGATGTAATCATATATTTAAGACGAGTAGACAGCTCAGGAGAACCGTTTCTATTAATTTTTTTAAGACCATCTAATTCTGCTTGTATCTTTTGCTCATCACCATGAGTTAAAATTTTATAAGTGATATTTACGTTAGTAGATGGTAGAGTATAAGAAAATTCATTTACTCCTTTAGTTGGCATATCAAATGGTTTATTATCTATTTTAGATAAATCTACTGTATGTTCTACTCCATCAATTTCGAATGTATAATCTTTACCATATCCTAAAACACGTGCTGCAACCATAATTGCATTCTTATCTCCTACAACTAAATCACTGTATGTGATAGGTGATACAATTAATGATTGGAATAGTTTATCTAAAACTGTTCCATTAGCAATATATGATTGGTTAGTTAGAATATCTTCTTCTAATGCTCCCATATATTTCATTTCTACTTTTCCACTTGATAGAGGACTAGTTTCAGGGTAAATTAAGCCTTTTGATGGTAAATCGATTACTTCGGTTGGGAAGTCATGTTTTGTAGGTTCCATAGATTTTATTTATTGTAACTTATTTGTTCGTATATAAATATACAAAAAAAAGAGAACCTATCCAAGTTTAAGTAAGCTCTTGTTTAAGTATTTCTATTATTTGTTGTGGATTATTGTTAATATCAGTTTCCCAAAATCTAAGTAATTTAAAACCGTTATCTTTAACCCATTGATTTTTAATTTGATCACGTTTAAGATTTTTCTTTTGACTATCATATTTTGGATCTGAAAATTTGCTACTTGGGTTACAATGCCAAAAATCTCCATCTACTTCGATTATAGTATTTTTTAATGGAATATAAAAATCATAAAAAGCTTTAATATCTTTAGCATAAAACCATTGGGTGTATTTTATTTTCAAATTATCTAATATTAATGCAAATTCTTTTTCTAATTTAGAAGTGTGATTTTGATCTGTTTCTAGTATCCTTTCAATAGCAGATTCACTCATTTTTTCTTTGGTTTTTTCTGAGTGTTTTCTTCCTATACCAAATCCTTCGGGTTTAGGTTTAGGGATACCTTTAGCGCCTTTAGATATATTTTTACCTAACTCAGGGTTTTTACGATTTTCTTTTACAGCATTTAACACATGGTTATATTCACCAGAAGCAAATTTAGCTTTACGTGTTGACTTAATTTTTTCTACTCGTTTTGGATTTTTAGGATCTCCAAAATAATTTTTATTTACTCGGGTTTGATGTCCCCTTTTAAATTTTCCAAAATCCTTTGAATTATAATCATAAACTGTTTTTTCTTCACAACCACATCCACATATTGGATATACCCCATTATATTTTTCTTGAATTAATTTTTCCGCGTTTTTCATAATATGATAAAAAAATGTCCGATAATAAATATCGGACATTCTTGTAAGATCACGGAGTAGATAACTGTATCCTCAAAAATTGAGAATACAATAATCCATTCCTAAGTTTACTGTAATTTCTTGTGCTGCGTTTTCATCATCCCAAGAATAATCACCAAATTTAGCTGATTTAATAAATGCACCTTTTAAGATCCATTCTCCAACGATATCACCAACTGGTCCTAGAACGTTGATAGTAACATCTTTCTTATAGAAATCTGAATATCCATCTCTTCCTGTTACAGATTCGTGATGTAAACGTACCCATTCCATTACTGCTTGAGCACCTGATGGAGTAATAGGGTTAAATAATGTCATTTCAACATCATCCCAAATCGCTTTACCTTTAATTTTACGGTAAATGTTGATGTGGTTTAATTTAATTTCATCCATTGTTACACCAACAGCTCCTACTTTCTTAATGATGTAAGATGGGATTCCATCTACATACATTATGAATCGGTTCTTTAATGTAGGTTCAAATGCTGTAAAAAATATTTCGTTTGGATCTAATATTGCCATTTTTATTTTGTTTTATTATAAATATTATATTTCTAAAAAATTACGCTGGGAAAGTAGCTCCAGTTGGTGTAATATTAAAGTCAAGATAAATAAATTCAATTGTTTTAGCTGGTTGAATATAAATTTGACCTATTAATTCTTGTCTATCAATAGTATCTCCTGTATTATTAGTGTCATCCATTTTCACTTTATAAGCATATAAACCTTGACGTTGTTGTACACTTGTTAAGAATGGATTCACTGCTGCTAAGAATTGATTTCTTGTAGCTATTGTGTTATTTTCGAATACTAAGTTATTTGATACTTGAGAAATATAAGATTTCAATTCAATCAATAAACGTCTAACATTTACTCTATCTAAAGCTGATGCTCTAGTTTGTAATGTTTTCTGTCCATAAACTACTATTCCTACTCCAGGAAATGTTGCAATTGGATTTACTTTTCCATTATATAAAGTATCACGATTAGCTTGAGATAATTTTTGTTCTACTCTAATTACTTGAGATAAACCACCTCTATTAATACCTGCTGGTGCGAACCAAGGTTCTGCTACTGAATCGTTATAAGCATATACTCCTGCTATTACTGTTGATGCTGGTACCCAAACTTGATTTCCTGTTCCTGGATCAATAATTTGACACCATGGCCAATAAGATGCAGCGTATGAAGTATTTCTTGTTGCTGCTTGTCCTACTACTGCTGTTATTGTTTTAGCATAAGCTACTGGGTCTAATATATAAATATTATCTCCTCTATTTTGAGTATTAGTTATAATTGAGCTAACTTGACTTGCAAAATCAGCATCATATAATCCAGGAGTTAATAATACGTTGAATTTATAATCATCTGTATTAGCTAACAAGTTAATCATGTTAGTATAACATCCACCTGTTAAACCTTGAGTATCAGTACTTGAAATATTTTGGTAAAAATTAGCTCCACCTTTTATAGTTCCTGTTGCTCCACCAAATGATCCACTTGCATTAACAGGTAATGAACCTGTATATATACTTTTAGCTACTCCGTTATTATCGAAATAATTTGGTGTAGTGTAATTTACTGTTTTTACTCTAATATAATTCGATTTATTAGAAAATGAACCACTAGTTTCAATTTGTATATTTGTTGAATTGTAATTTTCTGTTTGATCACCAATAACACGAGATACATAATTTGTTGAATTTGGATCTAATGATAAACCTGTAAATGTTTCTAATACTGTTGGTGTTAATGTATTATCATCTCCTCTTCTAACTAATAAGTCGAATGTTCCAGATGCTGTGTTTGAATTTACAATTTGCCATCTTACGTTATCTGCTGAACCACTAGCTAATAATGCACCACTAACTTCAGTACATGCACTGTTCATTACTGTACCCTTAGATAAAGTTTCAAAAACAACTGAATTAGAAGTAAATAAATTCGAAGCTGCTGAACTTGAAGCGAATGTATAAGATCCTGTTACTACTCTAGCTACTAATAATGATTTTCCACCATTGATGAAATAATTATATGCTGCTATTGATGTAAAATAAGAGTAAGTAGTAGAATCATTTATTCCTCCACTTACAAATGTACTACCAAATTTATTTGTATATTCACTATATGATGTAACTACTGTTGGGACTTCAACTGGACCTTTAACTGTTGGTCCAATAATTGCTGCTCCTACTGTAACTGGTCTTTTAGATACAAAAGATGAATCGTTTTCTCTTGCTAAGACACCTGGTGATATTAATGTTTCTGCCATTTTAGTTGTTTATGTTTTATTATAAATATGGTAAGATATTTTAAAATATTAAGCGCTTGTAAATTCTCCTTTTTCTAAATTGATAGCTCCACTTCCATAAATTAATTGAAGAGCTGTACCAATTTCGTTTTCTTCTGCGCGTAACTGTTTCAATTCTTCTTTCAAAAATTCTTTTTGTAAAAGGAATTCTTGAATTTTTAATTCATTTAATCCAAATTTTTCTATCAATTGGAGTGATTTTTCTTGAATTGATTTTAATTTTTCAATTTCTTCTGTTTTTAATTTTACTGTCATAGATTTGATTTTTAGTTATTATTAATTATGGTTCAATTGATGAAGGTGTTTCTCCTTCTATTTGTTCTGTTACTATTATTCTTGTTTTATCTCCTAATTTTTTTAATGATGTTACATCTTTTTGTAACACATCTGGTATTATATAACCATTTAATTTTAAAGTAAAAGTACTACTTACTGTTCTTTCTTCAGCATCAGAAATTTCTGTTTTCATATTGAAAGAATCAATCATTGCTTTAAATTGAAATCTTTCTGGATTTCCCCAGTATGAATCAGAAGCATATCCTATTGCTTCTACAATTTTATTTAATTGTTCTATATAATAAGTATTTATAGCACAACTATAAGTTACCATTACATAATCAGGTACTACAACAGCGTAACTTACTCTTTCTGGTCTTACGTTATTTAATACATCAAAGTTATCATATGAATTTTTAGCACTATAATTTTTTTTAGAAACAGAAATATTATGTGGGTTATTAGCATCTAATTTATTTGCTATAGTTCTCACTTTATCAATACTATCTCTCTTAATCATAATGATAGGCATCATAATTCTCCCTTGAGCATCTCTATAATAACCATCTTTTTGAAATGATTTCCATTTTTCAGGTGAACCATAGATAACAGGTACTTTTAATCTTTCCCCATTTTGAATAACGAATGGTTTAATCACATTTTCAAAGTAATAAAATATAGATTCATCTATATCTTGAATACCAATAGAAAATGGTTTTGTTGTATCTCCATTGAAAGAAACTTGATTTCCTCTGTTTATAGAGTTGGCTAAATTAGGATTACCATTTTCAACAAACGGTTTTTGATCGTTGGTTAAAAGTTCCTTTTGTGTTTTAGGAATTGGTTTTCTACCTCTTGTTGCCATTTTATTTTGTAATTAAAATTAAAGTATTAGATTCAGGTTTTTCAATAATTTCAAAATTACTTTTATCTATAAATTTATTCAAAGTTTGTCTATATAATCTATATCTAAGATCATCATTTGCTTCTAAATGGAATTCATTAAAATACTGTTTATAATATTTTAAAATTTCTTCAATAAAAATATAGATATATGTGTTAAATATTTTCTCATCATATGTTGGTGGTTTATCATATCTTTTTACTCCTTCATCATCTACCCATCCAAATTTAATTTCAGCTTTATTATCTCCTTTATATAGAGATTGATTTATTACTATAAAACATGAAATATTATCTTTACTTTTAAATACCCATATATTTTTTCTAGAATGTTCAAAATCATAACGATTTGATAGATTTACAGACTCAAACATTAATTCATAAGAAGATACTATTAATTCTTCTTTAATGATTTGTCTAAGTTCTGATTGTTTCATATCTTTTCTTTATATTTCCAGATGAATCCACCTGATGTTTTTTGATTACCTCTACAACATGCTCCTATATCTCCTTTTATAAATTTTTCTGCTTCAACAATTCCTTTCCATTCTTTAATAAAATTATCTTTTAAATCATATTGTAAAATTGATTTAAGATGAGTTTCTCTTATATTAACATTATGTTCATAAGATCTTGGGCCTTTTAATATTCCATGAGATTTATGATTTATACCTTTTTTAAAATTTAAATTTCTAGGTTTTCTCATTTTTTCACTAAAAATTAAAGGTTTAGATTTTCTCATCTTTTCTTTAGTTTCTTCAGAATGAAAATCAGGGCCCCCACCTCCTTTATTTTTATTCATCAATATAAAACCCAGAAATTTAAAATATCCAATCCAAAATATCTCTAATGATTTCCAATATTTTTTATCTAAACTTTGTACTTCATCTATAATTGAGTATTCTATTTGTTTACCAAATGTCTTTACATGATCATCTTTTCGTGAACTTTTAGTTTTACCTATGTAAATTTTATTCGGATCTCCATAACAATTTGTAACTAAATAAATTAGCGTCTTATCCATTTATTATAAATATTACAATCTTTGGCGAGATATATTAACTCTATCACCTGGGATATAATGTGCTTCAGCTATTACAGATACACTATATCCAAATTGGTCTAAATTTGGATTTAATGGATTAGGAGAATTATCACTATTATATGGATAGTCTGGATCTTTTCCTGCCCAAAATTGTGTTATATTTGTATTGTCAATTTCCCAATAACTTTCTTGATATAACAAAACATCTCCTATTTCTGGGTGGCAATTAGCATCTACTAAATCATCTCTTAAAAATGCAAATTGTAATGGCCAATCAAAATTTACTCCTAATTCACTTGTAGGTGAAGTAGTTCCATTAACTGTAATTAAAGCATTTAATAAAATAGGACCATCGAAAAATTTTCCTCCTGCTGCTTCACCATACATGTTTACTTTTGTTTCATTTAATTTAAACTTATAAAAAGCACATTGTTGGGTAATAATGTCTCCCATCAATTCTCTATTCATACGTCTTAGAAATGAAGCATCTCTACTAGATCCAAAAAGTGCCATTCTTATCCAATATATATTTGCATAGGTGATTTTCCAAGCTCATTTAAAGTAGAATCACTTTCTGCTGTTCTTCTTGCTAATAAAGCTTGTCTTGATGTTTCATCAAAATATGCTCTTAATCTTTCAATTAGTAAAGCTTTTTCTGCTGTTGCAGCTGATATTAAATCACCTTGATTTAGAGAAATTTCTTTACCTGGGATAGGAACTTGTTGATATTTTCCACGGATATATCCTAACATTTCTTTACATAAAGCTAAAGTATATTCAAATATCCATTGTCTTCCTATTGAATTTATTTGAGTATAATTTGGGTTACCATAATTAGCATTTGATACGTTAGTTACACTTCCGGGTGCTGCTGTAATAGCAGAATTTATTCTATCGTCTATT
>Ga0214919_10003542_pt1 | contig 23517 bp, 23 predicted proteins | sample LL1503_MetaG_FD_177994 | JGI IMG/M metagenome (GOLD analysis project Ga0214919, IMG submission 177994) | Freshwater microbial communities from Lake Lanier, Atlanta, Georgia, United States - LL-1503 | ecosystem: Environmental > Aquatic > Freshwater > Lake | place: USA: Georgia | collected... | reverse complement strand
GGAACTCGTCTGCCCGCGACATAATATTCATCGATGCGCGAGGTGCGCCCGTAGACACCAATGCCGGTGTACATCATCAGCGTCAGGGCCAAAAAGACGCCCGCGATCCAAGGCTTGGGCATACCTGCATACTGCGCGCCAGCCAGCGCCAGCACACCCAGCAAGCCAACCCCCAGGGCGCGGCCGAAGCGGTGGTGCAGGCGCGCGGTGTATTCGGGAAGCCACGCCGGCTCGGCGCCGCCGTCCGACCGGTTTTTGCGCCAAGCAAAGATCACCACAATCCCGATAAAAACCAGCACCGTACCTTGGGCTGCAAACCAAAATCCCACTGGCCATCCGCCGACCAGCGCGCCGAGGTCCCGGGCGAAAAAAACCACGCCAAAGGACGCCGCAAACCACAAAGTCAGCAAGACGGCATGCAGCCGCCAAGACCCTGTGGCTTGCGCTTGCTTCATTTTTTGGCGAGTTGCTGCCAGGTCGCGATGATGGAGTCGGGATTGAGCGACATGGAGGAAATGCCCTCATCCTCGAGCCAGCGCGCAAAGTCCGGATGGTCGCTCGGCCCCTGGCCGCAAATGCCAATATATTTACCCTGCGCTTTGCAGGCAGAAATGGCCATGCGAATCATGGCCTTGACGGCGGGGTCGCGCTCGTCAAAGTCAGCCGCCAGCAATTCCATGCCCGAATCGCGGTCCAGGCCCAGGGTGAGCTGCGTCAGGTCGTTCGAACCGATCGAGAAGCCGTCGAAGTACTGCAAAAACTCGGTCGCCAAAATCGCATTGCTGGGGATTTCGCACATCATGACCAGCTGCAGGCCGTCTTTGCCGCGCGCTAGGCCCTGGCGGGCCAGCAGCTCGGTGACTTTACGCGCCTGCTCCAGTGTTCGTACAAAAGGCACCATGATTTGGACGTTGGTCAGGCCCATCTCGTTGCGCACCCGCAAGAGCGCCTCGCACTCCATGGCAAAGGCTTCGCCAAAGTCGGCGCTCACGTAGCGCGCCGCGCCCCGAAAGCCGAGCATCGGGTTTTCTTCTTCGGGCTCGTAGCGGCTGCCGCCGATGAGTTTGCGGTACTCGTTGGACTTGAAGTCCGACAAGCGCACGATGACCGGCTTGGGCCAAAAGGCGGCGGCAATGGTGGCCACGCCATCGGTCACACGGTCCACGTAAAAAGCCCGCGGCGAGGCGTGGCCCCGCGCGACTGATTCAACCGCTTTCTTCAAATCAGCATCCACATTGGGGTAATCCAAAATGGCTTTGGGATGCACGCCAATGTTGTTATTGATGATGAACTCCAGGCGGGCCAGCCCCACGCCGTGGTTGGGTAATTGGCAAAAGTCAAAGGCGAGCTGCGGGTTGCCCACGTTCATCATGATCTTGATCGCGATGTCGGGCATTTCGCCGCGCTGGGTTTCAGAGACTTCCGTCTCCAGCAGCCCGTCATAGACGAAGCCGGTATCGCCTTGGGCGCAGCTGACGGTCACCAGCGTGCCCTCGGTTAACCGCTCGGTGGCGTCGCCGCAGCCCACCACCGCCGGAATACCGAGTTCACGGGCGATGATGGCGGCGTGGCAAGTACGCCCGCCCCGGTTGGTCACGATCGCCGAGGCCCGCTTCATCACCGGCTCCCAGTTGGGGTCGGTCATGTCGGTGACCAACACATCTCCGGGCTGCACCGTGTCCATATCGCTGATGTGGTGGACGATGCGCACCGGGCCGGTACCGATTTTTTGGCCAATCGCCCGCCCTTCGGCCAGCACGGTGCTGGTGCCTTTAAGCTTGTAGCGGTACTCCACGGTGTTGGTGGCCTGGCTTTTTACCGTCTCGGGCCGCGCTTGCAGGATATACAGCGCGCCGTCGATGCCGTCTTTGCCCCACTCGATGTCCATGGGCCGACCGTAATGTTCCTCGATAACCAGTGCGTAGCGCGCCAGTTGTTCCACATCCGCGTCGCTGAGCGAATAGCGGTTGCGCAACTCGGTAGGCACGTCGGTGGTCTTAACCAATTTGGCGCCTGCGGCTTGCTCGGCGGCGCTGGTGAACTCCATTTGCAGCAGCTTGGAGCCCAGGCTGCGCCGGATGATGGCGCGCTTGCCCGCGCGCAAGATGGGCTTGTGCACGTAAAACTCGTCCGGATTGACGGCGCCCTGCACCACGGTCTCGCCCAGCCCGTAGCTCGAGGTAATGAACACCACATCGGCAAAACCGGACTCGGTATCGATGGTGAACATGACGCCGGCGGCGCCTATATCAGAGCGCACCATGCGCTGGATGCCAGCACTCAAAGCCACGCCCGCATGCGCAAACCCTTTGTGCACGCGGTAGCTGATGGCTCGGTCGTTGTACAACGAGGCAAAGACCTCGCGGATTTTGTGCAGCACGTCGTCGATGCTCACCACATTGAGGAAAGTTTCTTGCTGGCCGGCAAAAGAGGCGTCGGGCAGGTCTTCGGCCGTGGCAGAAGAGCGCACCGCAAAAGAGGCCTGGGCATTGCCGCTGTGCAGGCGGGCAAAGGCCTCGCGGATCGCGTGCTCCAGGGCCGCCGGGAAGGGTTGCGCCTCCACCATCGCCCGGATTTGCGCGCCGGCCAGGGCCAAAGCACGCACATCCTCCGTATCTAAAGCGTCCAAAACCGCTGCAATACGGTCATCCAAACCCTGAAATTTGAGAAATTCGCGAAATGCGTGGGCCGTAGTGGCAAAACCGCCCGGAACCTTCACGCCATCAGGGAGCTGGGAGATCATTTCCCCCAAACTGGCATTTTTGCCGCCGACCACCTCCACATCGGACATGCGCAAATGCTCAAAAGGCACGACCCAATCGGTCGCTTGAAATAGTGCTGACATACGAACTCCAAAGTTAAAAACTTGTCAGCCGGCGGCGCAATGCGTCCTGCACGGGTGGCCTCGGGGAAAACAGGGGCAATTCTTTGGATTTCTACTTGTGCGAAATGCGCGCCGACTCGGCCCGGGGCATAGACAGATTGTAGGTCTGACGCCTTGCGCCCGACCCAGCGTTTTCCCTGTAGGGCAGGGTGACCTGCCCTTAGCGCAAAATAGCCAATGCCACTGCAGCGCAAAGGGCGGGCAGGGCATCCAACGGAAACATCGAGCATGGCCCCACGCAGCGTATTTTTTGTCTCTGACGGCACCGGCATCACCGCCGAAACATTTGGTAAAGCCATCCTGGCCCAGTTTGAGGTGCGTACCCGACTCGTTCGTGTGCCCTTTGTCGACACCGTGGACAAAGCCCACCAAACGGTGCGCCAGATCAACCACGCCGGCCAGATCGACGGGCAGCGGCCGATTGTGTTTACCACCTTGGTCAATATGGAGGTGCTGCAAGTCATCCGCGAGGGCTGTCAGGGGATGCTGCTCGATATGTTTGGCACATTTGTGCACCCGCTCGAGCGCGAGTTCGATACCAAGTCCAACCACCGTATCGGGCGCTTTAGCGACGCCAGCAAGAGCCGCGAGTACCACGACCGTATCGAGGCCATCAATTTTTCTTTGGCCCATGACGACGGCCAAAGCAACCGCGATTTAGAGCAGTCGGACGTGATTTTGGTAGGCGTGAGCCGCAGCGGCAAAACCCCCACCTCGCTCTACCTGGCCATGCAATACGGCATGAAAGCGTCCAATTACCCCTTGATTCCCGAAGATTTTGAACGCCGCCAGCTGCCCGCAGCCCTGCTCGCACACAAACACAAGCTCTTTGGGCTGAGCATCCAGCCCGAGCGCCTGAGCGAGATTCGCAACGAGCGGCGCCCCGACTCCAAGTACGCCTCGCTGGAAAACTGCCGCATGGAAGTCCACGAGGCCGAGAGCATGATGCGCCGCGCGGGCATTCGCTGGCTCTCGACGACGACCAAGTCGATCGAAGAGATTGCCACCACCATCTTGCAAGAGCTCCAGCCCGACCGGCTGGTCTACTGACCCCGCCGCCGTTTACAGACCAATGGCCGCCAGCCCGGCGCGCGCAATTTGCGCGTCCTCGCTGGACTTGACGCCGCTAACACCAATGGCGCCCAGGCACTGCCCGTCTTTCATGATGGGCAGGCCGCCTTCGAGCATGCCGTCCAAGGTGGGGGCGCTCAGAAATGCCGGGCGGGTGCTGTTGATCATGTCCTCGTACACCTTGCTTTCGCGCCGACCGATGGCCGAAGTGCGGGCTTTGGAGGGGGCGATAAAGGAGGAAACCGGTGCCGCGCCATCAAGGCGCGCGAACCAGAGCAAATGCCCGCCGTCATCGACGATGGCGATGCTTACGGCCCAGCCGTGCTTAAGGGCTTCGGCCTCGGCGGCGGCGCCCATGGCCTTGAGGTCGGAGAGTTCGAGGGTGATTTTGGACTTCATAGTGGCCGCTCCTGAGGATCAAAAACACCAGCATAACCGCTGCACGCAGCCCGATTGCAGGCCGCGAAGGCGCGACAACCCTGCCAAAAATCGGGCTAATTCGGCGCAAAAAGGCGCCCAGGGGCCTTGTAAATGCCTAAAATCCCTGCACCTCAGTCGAGGTACACACAGGAGATCGATCATGAATGAGCAACTTTCCGTCTTAGACAGCGACTATTCCTACGGCATCAGCGCCGAGGAACGCAACAAAGTCTTGCGCAATACCTATTGGCTACTGGCCTTGAGCCTGGTGCCCACCGTTCTTGGCGCTTGGGCCGGCGTGGCTTTTGGCTTAGGGCGTGTCTTTAGCGGCGGGCTGGGCATGGTTTTGTTCCTGGCGGGTGCTTTTGGGTTTATTTACGCCATTGAGCGCACCAAAAACTCGGCCACTGGAGTTCCCGTGTTGCTTGCCTTTACCTTTTTCATGGGCATCACCATGTCCCGCCTGATTGAGTCGGTACTGGGCTTTAAAAACGGAACCGACCTGGTGATGACCGCTTTTGGCGGCACCGCTGGCGTGTTTTTGGTCATGGCCATCCTTGCCACGACCATCAAACGCGACATCTCAGGCATGGGCCAGTGGTTGTTTGTGGGCACCATGGCTTTGGTGGTGGGCGGCATCATCAATATATTTGTTGGCTCCACCGCCGGAATGCTCGCACTGTCGGTAGCAGCCATTGCCATCTTCAGCGCCTACATGCTTTATGACATCAAGCAAATTATCGACGGAGGAGAAACCAATTACATCAGTGCGACCTTGGCTCTGTACCTAGATATCGTCAACGTCTTCCAAAGCCTGCTGGCATTGCTGGGCATCTTCGGTGGTGAGCGCGACTGATTGCGCCGCTCGCCCTCAACAAAAAGGCCCTTCGGGGCCTTTTTGTTGGGTCTCAGGGGTGCATGGCCTGCTTCTATACTGGTTTATACGATCCATCTGCCCCACTATGAAACTTGCTTGTTTGCTGTTGAGCCATCGGCCGCTCTGGGCTTTAGCGGCGCTTTGGACGCTTTGCGTCCCTGGCCCAGGCCGCGCGGCTGAAGTACAAGTCGCTGTGGCGGCCAATTTTTCGGCGCCGATGCAAAAAATCGCCACCGCTTTCGAAGCGCAAACCGGCCACCGAGTCCGCACCGCCCTGGGCTCCTCCGGCAAGCTGGCAACGCAGATCAAAGCCGGCGCCCCGTTTGAGGTCTTTTTGTCGGCCGACAGCCAGACACCCCTGGCGCTAGAGGCCGATGGTCTCACCATCGTGGGCAGCCGCATTACTTATGCCATCGGGCGCCTGGCGCTGTGGAGCCGGCAGACCGACTTGGTCGATGCCCAGGGTGCTGTTTTGCGCAAAGGCAACTTTTCTTATCTCGCCATGGCCGATCCCCGCCTTGCGCCTTATGGTGCAGCAGCGCTCGAGGTGCTCAAGTCCATGGGGCTGTGGCCATCGCTGCAATCGCGGGTCGTCCAAGCCGACAGCGTGGGCCAGACCTACCAATTTGTCGCCAGCGGCAATGCAGAACTAGGCTTTGTGGCCTGGGCGCAAGTCCAAGAGGCGCAGCAAAAGGGCTCCTTCTGGCTGGTTCCGACGGCCCTGCACTCGCCCTTGCGCCAGGATGCAGTGCTGCTGCAAAAAGGCAAAGACAACCCTGCCGCGCAAGCCTTCATGCCTTTTTTGAAAAGCCCCCAAGCCCAGGCCATCATCCTGTCCTACGGCTACACGGTGTACCCATGAGCACCCTGCTGTCGCCCGATGACCTGCAAAGCGTGGGCCTCACGCTCGAATTGGCCGCGCTGAGCACTGCCGTGCTCTTGGCGCTGACCATACCGCTGGCTTGGTGGCTGGCCCACACCCGCTCGCCTTGGCGCAAGCCTATTGCCGCGCTTGCCGCAATGCCCTTGGTGCTTCCGCCCACCGTGTTGGGCTTTTACTTGCTGCTGTTTTGGGGGCCCGACGGATGGGGTGGCCAACTTACCCAATGGCTGGGCTTGGGCCGTCTGCCCTTTACCTTTGCCGGTTTGGTGCTGGGCTCGGTCATTTACTCGCTGCCCTTTGCGCTGCAGCCGCTGTTGCACGCCTTCGAACACATCGGGCGTCGTCCCTTGGAACTGGCGGCCATGCTGAGGGCGTCCCCATTGGACGCGTTTTTCAGCGTCGCCCTGCCTTTGGCGCGGCCGGGCATCCTGACAGCGGCGGTGCTCAGCTTTGCGCATACCGTGGGTGAATTTGGCATGGTGCTCATGCTTGGCGGAAATATTGATGGCCAAACGCGCGTTGTCTCAACCCAAATATATGGCCATGTCGAGGCAATGGAATACGGCCAAGCCCACGCTCTGGCAGCTTTGATGGTGGCCTTTTCTTTTGCCGTGCTGCTGTATCTGCAATGGTCGCGTGCTGCTAAAGCCCAGGGGGCAGCATGAGCATCCCACGTCAACTCCGCCTCCAATTGCAACTGTCGCGGCCCGACTTCCGTTTGGATGTCGACGTCCAATTGCCCGGGAACGGCATTACAGTCGTGTTTGGACAAAGCGGATCGGGTAAATCCAGTTTGCTGCGCTGCGTGGCGGGGCTGGACCGGCCCGACAGCGCGCACATCGCAGTCCATGAACACGTCTGGCAAGACGACAGGCAAAAGATTTTTGTTCCGCCCTGGCGGCGCCCGGTGGGCTATGTTTTCCAGGAGGCAAGCCTTTTTACGCACCTAGATGTGCGCGCCAACCTGTATTACGGTCTTCGCCGCGCTAAGGACGCCGACCCAGCCGCGCTGCACGAAGCCATAGAGCTACTAGGAATTGGCGCACTGCTCGCGCGAGACGTCGCCGCGCTCAGCGGCGGCGAGCGCCAGCGGGTGGCCATCGCCGCCGCACTGGCGCTGCGCCCGCGTCTTTTGCTCCTGGACGAACCGCTGGCTGCCTTAGATGCACCGCGCCGCCAAGAAATCATGCCCTGGCTGGAGCGCCTGCGCGACCAGGTGCGCATCCCCATGCTCTATGTCACCCATTCAGTGGACGAGGTGGCGCGCTTGGCCGACCACCTGCTCGTGCTGGCTGGCGGGCAGGTGCATGCCAGCGGACCGGTGTCCCAGGTGCTGGCGGGTTTGGCGCCGCCCATCGCCCTGGGCGAGGACATGGCGGCGATTTTTTCGGCCACCGTGCAGGCGCGCGACCCGCGCTGGCACCTGATGCAAGTGCAGTTTGGCGACGCCAGCCTGTGGATCAAAGATGCCGGCCAACCCCTTGGCACCCCGGTGCGCCTGCGCCTGTGGGCGCGCGATATCAGCCTGGCGCGCAGCCGGGCCCACGATACCAGCATCCAAAACCTGCTGCCAGCCACGGTGACGGCCCTGCTGCCCGAAGCGCATCCATCGCAGGTGCTAGTGCACCTGCTTTGCGGCGAACAAGGAATCTGGGCCCGCATCACCGCCCGGGCCGCCCAGGCCCTGGACCTGCAGGTGGGCACAGCGGTCTGGGCGCAGGTCAAATCTGCCGCTTTGGTGGGCTGAGGACACCCGCCTGGTGCGGCGTCGGGGTGTGCGCAGTGCCTTGGGATAGAATGCGAGGTTATCTGCGGCAAGTACTTTTGGCTTGGAATTGGGCAATGGGTTGTTCAAGGGCCAGTGGCGGCTACCGCACCTGATGGAAAAAAGTTATGAAAGACGGCATTCACCCCAACTACCGCGACGTGTGCTTCATGGACCTGTCGAACAATTTCAAGTTCGTCACACGCTCGTGCGCAAACACCAAAGAAATGATCAAGATGGACGACGGCCGCGAGCTGCCCTTGTACAAGCTTGATACGTCCAGCGAGTCGCACCCCTTCTACACCGGCACCCAAAAGTCGGTGGACAACATGGGCGGACGCGTGGAGAAATTCCGTAACCGTTTCGGCAAAACAACCGCCAAATAAGCGCGTCGCAAGGCCCTGGCCTGACGCCCGCCAAAAAAAGGCAGCCCGGATTTCCGCGCTGCCTTTTTTCATGGACACTCGCCCCGTGAACACCAATCCCGCCATCGTCACCAGCGCAGGTGCCCAGCGCCTACCCCGCCTGGCCTTGCTGGCCCTGTGCGCCGCCTACGTGCTAATGGGCTTTGCCGGGCGCAGCGCCTGGAAGAGCGCCGACATGACGGCTGTCGGTTACATGGCCGAGCTGGCCCGCCAGGGCAGCAATTGGTGGCACCCGACCCTTCTGGGCCAAGCCTCCGACCAAGGCGCCTTGCTCCCCTACTGGCTGGGCGCCTGGATGATGGGCCTGAGCCCCGACGCCGACCCGACCGCCTGGTGGGTGCGCCTGCCCTTTGCGCTGTTTTTGGTGCTCAGCATGGCTGCCAGTTGGTACGGCACCTACTTTTTGGCGCGTAGCGATCAAGCCCAGCCCATTAGCTTTGCCTTTGGCGGCCAGGCCACGCCCGCCGACTATGCCCGCACGATTGCCGACGGGGGCTTGCTGGCATTGATCGCCTGTTTGGGCTTGGCCCAGTTGGCGCATGAAACCACGCCTGAACTGGTGCAAATGGGTTTTGTCACCCTGCTGTTTGCGGGCCTGAGCGCCCTGCCGGTACGCACCGTGGCTGCCTGCGCTGCAGTGGTGCTCGGCTTGTTGGGCTTGACGCTCAGCGGCGCGCCGGCGCTGGCCTTGGTCTTGGGCGCGGGCGCGCTGCTTTTTGAATTGCACCAACTGCGTTTGCAGACCACCCCAACGGATGCAGGCGCATCGCGCGCGGGGGCGCTCACGCTGGCTCTAGCGATGGCGGCCAGCGCGGCTTTGGCCAGCGTGTTGCATTTGTGGCGCTGGAAAGTGTCCAGCCCGCCCGATTGGCTGGCCCACGGGCATGGCTACGGGCAGTTGCTGCTGTGGTTTACCTGGCCGGCCTGGCCTTTGGCATTGTGGACATTGTGGGTTTGGCGCAAGCATATTTTTAGCCGCCAAGTGGGCCGCCATCTGGCCCTGCCTTTGTGGTTTGTGCTGGTCATGCTGAGCGCCACCTGGTGGATGGAAGCCTCGGACCACACGCTGCTCTTGTGCCTGCCGGCGATGGCCACTTTGGCGGCCTTGGCGCTGCCCACCCTCAAGCGACAGGTAGCCTCGTTGATTGATTGGTTTACGCTGCTTTTCTTCACCGGCTGCGGGATGGTGGTGTGGGTGCATTGCATCGCCATGCTGACCGGGTTTCCGGTCAATCCGGCCACCAATATTGCACGCCTGGCGCCCGGGTTTGAGGCGTATTTTTCGTGGTGGGCTTTGCTCGTGGGATTGGCCTCGACCGCCGCCTGGGGCTTGCTCGTGCATTGGCGCGTGGGCCGTCACCGGCCGGTGCTCTGGCGCAGTCTGGTGCTGCCCGCCGGTGGTGCGGCCTGGTGCTGGACATTGCTGATGAGCATGGGCCTGCCGCTCTTGGACTACACCCAAAGCTACGACGGCTGGGCGCGTCTGGTGGCACTGCAAATTCAAAGCCCGGGCTGCGTCACCAGCCAGAACCTGGACAGCGGCCAGGCCGCTGCCCTGCGTTGGATCGGTCAAATGCCGCTGCACTCACCGGCAGCACTGCAAAGCTGCCCTTGGATGCTGATCGCACCCGCAGATGACGACGCTCTGCCCGGCCAAATCGACACCAGTCTGTGGGAGGCCAAAACCCTGGTACGCCACCCCAGCGATGGGCATATCGCGGTCTGGGTGCTTAAGCGGCGCTAGGCCGTATCCGTGCCTCGGGGTCGCGCATCAGGGTTGCGCTCAAACACGGCAATACTTTCCACATGCGCGGTGTGCGCAAACATATTGACCACGCCCGCCGCCACGCAGCGGTAGCCCGCCTCGTGCACCAAGACCCCCGCATCACGCGCCAAAGTGGACGGGTTGCAACTGACGTAGACGATGCGCTGGGGCGGTGTCCAATTCCCGCGCAGACCTTCGTCTTGTTGCAAAGCGGCCAAGGCCTGGACCAGTGAATACGCGCCCTCGCGCGGCGGATCCACCAGCCATTTGTCGGCTGCACCATCGGCGGCGAGCACCTGCGGGCTCATCTCAAACAGATTGCGCACTGCAAAAGTCGTGGGCGCCAAAGAAGCGCCAGAAATCCGCTTGGCCTGATTGAGCGCGTAGTTGTCGCGCGAGCGCGCCACCAGCGACTGCGCGCCTTCGATACCCAGCACCGCGCGCGCCTGCGTGGCCAGTGGCAGCGTGAAGTTGCCCAGTCCGCAGAACCAGTCAATCACACGCTCGTGCCCTTGCACCTGCAGCAGCCCCAAGGCGCGGGCGACCAGAACGCGATTGATATGCGGGTTGACCTGCGTGAAATCGGTGGGCCGAAACGGCATGGTGATGCCATAGTCCGACAGGCTGTAGGCCAAAACGCCGGTATCGGCCTCGCGCTCGGGATCCAGCAGCGCAATCGTGTCTGGACCCTTGGGCTGCAGCCACCATTGCACGCCCGGATGCGCCTGGGCAAAAGCACGCAGACGTTCTTTGTCGGCTGCGCTGAGCGGCTGCAAATGGCGCAGCACCAGGGCCGTCACGTCGCCTTGCCCGGCCCGGGCAGGCGCACCGCCAAGGTCGCCGCTCCTGTCACCAATGGCCAGCTCAATTTGTGGCAAGGATTCGACCGCGTCCATCGCTCCAATCAGCGCGCGCAGAGGTAGGAGCATGGCGCTGACGTGGGCAGGCAGCACCGGGCATACCTTCATGTCGGCTACAAAATGGCTTTTACGCTCATGAAAGCCGATCAACACCTCGCCTTTTTTGCGCACATAGCGCACCGACAGGCGTGCACGGTAGCGGTAGGCCCAGGCCGGCCCTTCGATGGGGCGCAGCATATTGTCCGGGCGCACTTTGCCGATGTGCCAAAGCTGGTCTTCCAAGGCTCTTTGCTTGACCGCCACCTGCGCCGCCGGATGCAAATGCTGCATTTTGCAGCCACCGCAGGCGCCGATGTGCAGCCCAAAATGCGCGCAACCCGGGCGCACGCGCTGCGAGGATTCGTGGTGAATCTCGGTTAGCGTGCCTTTGTCAAAACTGTTTTTAATTCGGTTGATATGGGCGCTCACCACCTCAAACGGCAGGGCACCATCGATAAACACCACTTTGCCGTCTTCGCGCTGGGCCACGCCCTGGCCTTCCAGGTCCAGGCTGCGCACCGTCAGGCGCCCAGGGGGCGGGTAGGCGGCGGGGGCCGCGGCGGAATCAGGCATACCTAGCGCGCAGGCAGGTATTTGGTTGGGTCGACCGGCTTGCCCAGCTTGCGCACTTCAAAGTGCAGTTTGACCTGGTCGGCATCGCTATTGCCCATCTCGGCAATCTTTTGGCCCTGGCGCACGCTGCTGCCCTCTTTGACCAGCAAGCTTTGGTTGTGGGCGTAGGCCGACAAATAAGTCTTGTTGTGCTTGAGGATGATCAGGTTGCCATAGCCGCGCAGTCCCGCGCCGGCATACACCACCTCGCCATCGGCTGCGGCCAGCACCGGGTCACCGGCGGCACCGCCGACATCCACACCTTTGCGATTTTTGGCCTCGTCAAATCCGGTCACGATCTCGCCTTTGGCGGGCCAGATAAAGGTGATGTCTTCGTCCGACCCAGTCGGCGCAGCGACAGGCACCGGCGTAGGTGCCACCGGCCGGGCCGGCACCGCTGCGCTGGCTCCGGCTGCGGGCAGTGGCGCCGCGATGATTTTCCCGCTGGCGACCGGCTTGGTCACCACCGCATCGTCACTCTGACCGGGCGGCACGACACGAATCACCTGCCCCGCCTCGATGCGGTTGGGGTTGTCCAAGCCATTCCAGCGGGCAATTTCACGGTAGCTTTGCCCCGCCTCCAGGCCAATGCGTGCCAGCGTGTCGCCAGGTTTGACCGTGTAGTAGCCGGGCTTGCCGGCATTTTCGGACCCGGGAGCTAAGGGTACGGCAGCAGCAGCGGGGGAAACTGCAGCAGCGGCGGGTTTGGCGAGGGCCACTTCCTGCGCTGGGGTGGCACTGACAGGCGAAGAGCGGTCTTCTACCGGTGCGCGACGCACGGGGGCGCTGTTACAGGCAGCCAGCGCCGCCAATACCAGCAGCAGCAACCAGCGTGTGTTTGTTATGCCGGAGGGCATGGAGCAAAAAACCATGTCTAATTTCTCAGTTGCGCGCCGATCAGGCGACGCCCGATTTTAGGGGCACGAAATGCACCGCCTCGAGTACGGTTTGGCGCACGCCCTGGGCGGTTTTGTCCAAGACCATCAGGGACTGCCCGCCCGCTGCGCCCGACGCATGCGACACCGGTGCCACCAAGCGCCCGCCCACGGCCAGTTGGTCGATCCAGGCCTGCGGAATCGCCTCGCCGCCGGCGGCGGCCACGATACCGGCATAAGGCGCACCCGACGGGTAGCCCAGCATGCCGTCACCCAGCAGCAAATGCACACGCGACAGGCGCATATGGCGCAGGTTCTCCCGAGCCTTGTCGTGCAAACCACGCAATCGCTCGATGCTATAGACCTCGCTGGCCAAGTGGCTGAGTACGGCAGCCTGGTAACCGCAGCCGGTGCCGATTTCCAGCACTCTGCCTAGCGGGCCGCTGGCGCCGTTGCGCAGCAGCTCGAGCATGCGCGCCACAACACCCGGTTTGCTAATGGTTTGGCCAAGCCCAATGGGCAGGCTGGTGTCTTCGTAGGCCTGGTTGACCAGCGCGCTGTCCACAAAGCGGTGGCGCTCCACGGCGCCCATGGCTTGCAGCACCAAAGGGTCGCGCAGGCCCTGGCCAGCGAGCTTTTGCAACATGCGCTGGCGCACGGCGCTCGAATCCATGCCCAAGCCCTGAGGCTGGTTGGCCGGTGTGGCCGGCTTGGCTTTTTTGGCCGATGCACTGCCCGGCAACCGGGCCGGGAAGGATGGCCGCTCTTTCATGCCTGTGCCATACGCGCCATGTGCTGGCCCCAGGCCCCTAAATTGTCGTGGTCGGTAAGGTCCACCGACAAGGGCGTGACCGCGATATGGCCTTGGCTGGTGGCATAAAAATCGGTGCCCTTTGCCTCGTCCTTGACGGCCCCGGCAGCGCCAATCCAGTACATGGTCTCTCCGCGCGGGCTGGTTTGTTTGATCACCGGCTCGGCCGCGTGGCGCTTGCCCAGGCGGCACAGCTGCGCCGGGCGGATGTCCGCATAAGGCAAATTGGGAATATTGACGTTCAGCAACCACGCAGCGCCGCCGACCAGATGCGCCTGTTGCACCGCCAGCACAAAATCGCGGGCCTTGCGGGCGGCTGAGGCCAACTCAACCCAGTCCTTGCTGACCTGCGAAAAGGCAATAGCGGGGATGCCGTACAAATAGCCCTCCATCGCAGCGCCCACGGTGCCCGAATAAATGGTGTCATCGCCCATATTGGCGCCGTTGTTGATGCCCGAGACCACCAAATCAGGCCGGTAGTCCAGCAAACCTGACAAGGCGATGTGCACGCAGTCGGCCGGCGTGCCGTTCACATAGCGAAATCCGCTGGCGCCGCGGTGCACGTACAAAGGGGCGTTGAGGGTGAGCGCATTGGATTTGGCGCTGTTGTTGTGCTCGGGCGCGATGACCTCGACCTCGGCCACGTCTTTAAGTGCGTCATACAGGGCCACAATGCCTGGCGCTTGGTAACCGTCGTCGTTGGAAATGAGGATTTTCATGGGGTTTTGGGGGTTGCGCCGATTGTAGGTGGGCCGCGCCTCTATCATTGCCGCATTTACTGGAGACCTCCATGCATGCTTGGCTTTGCGAAAACCCCGTTGGCGTCGAGGCGCTGACCTGGAAAGAACTACCCACTCCCACCCCCAAAGCGGGCGAGGTGCTGATCAAAATTGAGACGGCTAGCCTTAATTTTCCGGATCTGCTCATTGTGCAGAACAAATACCAAATGAAGCCGCCCCTGCCCTTTGTGCCCGGCTCAGAGTACGCCGGCACCATCGAGGCCGTCGGCGAGGGTGTCAAGCACCTCCAAGTAGGCCAAGCGGTCGCCTGCCTGAGCGGCACCGGCGGCTTTGGCACGCACACGATTGCCCCGGCCATGCTGTGCATGCCGCTGCCCCCGCACTTTCCGATGGTGGATGCAGCCGCTTTCATCATGATTTACGCCACCTCGCACCATGCGCTGGTGGACCGTGCGGCGCTCAAAGCGGGCGAAACCGTGCTGGTGCTAGGCGCTGCCGGGGGGGTAGGCACCTCGGCCATCCAAATTGCCAAGGCCATGGGCGCGCGCGTGATCGCCGCTGCCTCCACCGACGAGAAGTGCGCGCTGTGCCGCAGCATTGGTGCTGATGAGACCATCAACTACAGCACCGATAACTTGCGCGACGCCCTCAAAACCCTGACCGGCGGCAAAGGCCCCGATGTGATTTACGACCCGGTGGGCGGCGACTTTGCCGAGCCAGCGTTTCGCTCCATCGCCTGGCGCGGCCGCTACCTGGTGATCGGCTTTGCCGCCGGCCCCATCCCCGCCCTGCCCTTTAACCTGGCGCTGCTCAAAGGCGCCTCTATTGTGGGCGTCTTCTGGGGCGACTACACCCGCCGCGAACCCCAAGCCAGCATGGCCGCCATGGCCGAACTGGCACAGTGGTACGCCCAGGGCAAGATCAAACCGGTGATCGACCGCACCATGCCCATGGCAGACCTCAAAGCGGCCTATGCGCACATGGGCTCGCGCGGGGTGATGGGCAAGTTGGTGATGGTCAATGCGTCGTAGCCAGCCGCAGCGCGCGAAATAACCCTGACTTAATTTAGAAATATGGCCTCATTTGAGGCCGTATTTTTAACTTTTTAGTTATTAAATATATAATAATTAAACTTTAAATTATTGTCGTTCAAGAAAATCGACGAGACCAACCTCAAATAAACACGCAACTGGGAGAAACATATGGAATCGGGAAAACTCAAAACCACCACTATGGTGATCATAGGCAGTCTTGCACTTTGGATACTGTGGCCCTTTTACTCGGTCCCCACAGGCAGCCGCGGAGTCATTACCCAGTTCGGAAAAATTATTGATATTGAGCCAGAAGGCCTCACTGTTTTGCCCCCTTGGCGCAAACTATCCAATTTCAGTGTGCGCGCAGAAACTGCCGACATAGAAGGCGCCGAAGGCAGCACCAGCGATACGCAGCCCGTGAAGGTCAGCATGACGGTGCGCTACAGCATTACGCCGGACCGAGTAGCCGAGGTTTTCGAAAAGTACTCGCACGATGGCAATTTATCCTCGTACGTACAAACGGCCACACAAGAAATATTTAAGGCAGTCACCGCCAGATACACGGCGCCCGACCTGATCGCCCAGCGCTCCAAAGTTTCTGCAGATATCAATTCAGCGCTGCGCGAGAAACTCGCACAGTACGGCGCACAGGTCATCAATATAGATATGCGTAATTTTTCGTTTTCTGAGTCGTATATGCACGCCATTAACGACAAAGTCACCCAAGAGCAACTGCGCCTCGCAGCGGAAAATAAACTTAAAACTGTAGAGGCAGAGCAAAAACAAAAAGTCGCCATTGCCGAGGCAGAAGCAAAAGCCACTTTGGCAACGGCAAGCGCGCAGGCCGAGTCGATACGCCTGCAAAGCCAGGCTCTCAAACAAAGCGGCGAAGTGTTAGACCTTCGACGTATTGAAGTCGAGCGCGTGAAGGCCGAAAAGTGGGATGGCAAATTACCGCAAAACATTTATGCCGGCGCGCCCATTCCGTTTTTGCAGGTGGGAAAGTAAAGACTACCCACAACGCCAGCCCACATTGACGATTCCGGGCAAAAAAATACCACCCCAGTCACCCAAGGTGGTATTTGCCGCCCGCTTTTACAGGCCAAAGGCTGCTCGCGCGTAAGCGCGCAGGTTTAGCCGCCTTTTTTCGCGCGCTTGCCTGGGTTTTTCTTGCTGCGGGTGGCAACACCGCGCTCCAGGCTGACGCGTTGGCCGTGGCCGCCGGTGCGGGCGTTCATGCCGGCGATGGGTTTGGGGGCTGGGGTTGCTTTGCGGTCGGCTTCGGTAACGATGGAATTGCCCATGAGAATCTTTCCTAATGAAATAAAACGAGGTGGCGTATTTGACCACTTTTTTTGGTCAGCCCCTACCAAGGGTGGCAGTAGCCTAGGCGCGCAGGGCTTTTTTGAGCTCCACGCCTAGTTCGGGCTTGTGCGCAAAGGGGTCGGTGGGGTTGCGCCCCAGCAGCACATCTTCCATGCGCACTTGCACCGAGGCGATCGATTTGGGGTGGCTGTAGATGTAAAACTGATTGGCAGCGACGGCATCAAACACTTTTTGCGCCACTTCGGCGGCGCTGACTTTGCCGCTGCTCACCGCTTTTTCGCTCATGGCCTGCCCGATCAACTGGCTGCGGGTGGCGGCGGCATCGGCTTTTTTGTCAACCGGGCGGTTGCGCTCGCTGGCGGTGATGCCGGTGGGCACAAAGAAAGGGCACAGCACGCTGGCACTGATTTGCTCTGTCACCAAAGCCAGGTCCTGGTAGAGCGACTCGCTCATGCTGACCACGGCGTGCTTGCTGACGTTGTAAATGCCCATATTGGGCGCGTTGAGCAAGCCGGCCATGCTGGCGGTGTTGACGATATGGCCTTGGTAGCTGGCGTCGCGCTTGGCGGCCTCGATCATCATGGGCGTAAAGACGCGCACGCCGTGGGCTACGCCCATGAGGTTGACGCCGATCACCCACTCCCAGTCTTGCAAAGTGTTTTCCCAAATCAGGCCGCCCGAGCCGACGCCGGCGTTGTTAAAAACCAGGTGCGGCGCGCCAAAACGGGCCAGCGTGGCCGCGCCCAGCGCCTCCACCTGATCGGCTTTGGACACGTCCACACGCATGCCCAGCACCGGAGCGCCTGCGGCTTGCATTTCGGCGACGGCTTTGTCCAGCGCGTCTTGTTGCACATCGGCCAGCACCAGGTTCATGCCCAGCCGGGCGCCAATGCGTGCGCACTCCAAGCCAAAGCCCGAGCCGGCACCCGTCAAAACCGCGGTTTTGTTGCGAAAGTCAGTAATCATGAAAACATCCCATCAAAGAAAAAAAGAGGTTCAGGCACTCTGGGCGCGCAGCACATAGCCGATGCGCGGAAAGTGCACATGCACCGTGCCCGCGCGCGCATCCTGGCGTGCCAAGGTGTAGCGCGTGCGGGTGGCGGCCACCAGCACGCCCTCGGTGGGCTCGGGGCCGAAGCTTTCGGCCGTAACCGTCGCCGCGCTGCCCAGCGCGATGCCATGCTCGTCTTGGAAAACCGTGTCCGGCGCAATCGCCAGGGGCGTGCTGGCCTGCGCCAAGGCGATGGCGTCGGCAGCCTCCATCGGATGCATGGTGCCGTGTCCCAGTGCGGCCATGCGGTCCATCCAGGCCAACACGGCTGGCGTGGCGTCCAGGATGCCCGCCATGCCGGGCACGACGTGCCGGGTAAACCACAGCGGGTGGTAGGCCGAAAAGTCGGCCACCGAAGGCGCCTCGCCCAGCAAAAACGGCTGCGCCTGCAGCATGTGCGCCAAGCGTCGCAAGTAAGACTTGTAAATTCCTGCGGCGTCCCCCGGGCGCATGCGCTGCTGCCCGCCGGACATAGCCGCGCGATCGGCCACAAAGGCCTGCGCGACAGCGGGCGGCGCTTTGGCAAACAGCTGCGCGGCACCGGCGGGGCTGAGGTTGTAGGCCATGGCGGCCCAAAACAACGTGGTGTCGGCCCATTGCGCCAAGGTGCGGGCCAGGCCTTTGCTGGCCTCGGGGTACAGGCTGGGAGCGGCCTGCAGGTGCTCAAGCACGTCGCCAATGAGGGCGCTGTCGCAGTACATATCCGCGCCGATTTGCAAAAACGGGGTTTTGCGGTAACCGCCAGTCAGGGCCTGCACATCGGGCTTGGGCATGATGCTGGGCACGGTCACGCCGTGCCAGGTCAGGCCTTTGTAGCCCATAACTAGACGGATTTTTTCGGAAAAAGGCGAGCTGGCGTAGTGGTGCAAGACAGGCAGATGGGCGTGCTCAGGCATGGGCGGCTCCGGTAGAGGATTTGGGTTTGCGGGGCGCAAAAATCAGGTGCAAGGTGTCGGGGATGTCACGCACCTCGGCCCCGTCGAGCACGCCGCGCGCTTGCAAGGCGCGGTGCAAAGCGGGCAAGTGGTAGTGCGGAACGGCCGGGTACAAATGGTGCTCCAGGTGGTAATTCACATGGTGCGGAAACAAGAGCGCGCCCAGCACCCGGTTGGCCAGGCTGCCAAAAGTGCGGTTGCTGCGCGCGGCGGTCAGCGGCGAAGACAAATCATGCACGGCGCCATGCTCGCAAATGGCGCGCAGACGCAAGATGGGCTGCAGCGCCGTCATCAGCGGCACGATCCACACCACCAAATACACCGCCAGCCCATGCCAGCCGGCCAGGGCGTAGGCCAGCAGCGGCATGGCGATATGGGCCGCAACCACAAAGTAGCGGTCTTGCCGCGCCGCCTTGCGCAGATGGGGCGATGTGTCGTTCAGCGGGCGGATGACGCGCTGTGTGTCTTCGTTGATCGCGGGCGCACCAAAAAAATAGGCATAGGTTTTCCATGCATTCCAGCCGATGATGTCCTGACCCAGTTTGCGCAGCAAATAGGTTTTGCCACGCGGGTAGCCGCCATGGATGGCGGTGTCGGGGTCCTCGCTGCCATACAGGTTGTTGTGGTGCAGGCGGTGCGTCACCCGGTAGGTGCACATGGAAACACCGCTGCTCATGCCGATCAGGCGGCCCAGCAGGTCATTAGCACCCCGGTGCGATAGCAAGCGGTAATGCGCCGCCTCGTGCGACAAGATAAACAGGCTGTGTTGCGCCACGCCCATCAACGCAATGCCGGCCAGCATCCAGGGGCTGCCCCACAGGCCGACGATCAGCGCCGCCGCGATGACCAAGAGCACACCTGTTTGGGCCATGGCCCGCACCGAGCGCATATCGTCGAGCTGGGTAAATGGCTGCAGCTCCTGCGCACTCAGGGCTTTGCGGGCCTGGGCGTTGAGAGCGCCTGGGGCGCGCAAATCGTCGCGAAACTCTTCTCCGACGATGGGACCGTGGGTGGGTGCGTCTGGCTGCATCATCATGGCTCCAAAGTGGGGTATGGCGCTGCCGCTTTAGATCAGCTTGACCAACTGCTTGCCGAAATTGCGCCCGCTGAGCAGGCCCAGAAAAGCCTGGGGTGCGCTGTCAATGCCCTGCGCGACCGTCTCCCGCACGCGCAAAGCGCCGCTGGCAACCAAACCAGCCAATTCGGCCAGTGCGGCAGGCCACACCTGCGGATGCTCGCTCACGATAAAACCCTGAAAACGCAAGCGCTGCATCAAGATCAGTTGGGGCGCCGCCATGGGAATCGGAGTGCCGTTGTAGCCGGCAATCATGCCGCATACCGCCACACGGCCAAAGGCGTTCATGAGCGGCAGCACGGCATTCATGACCATGCCGCCCACGTTCTCAAAATAGCCTTCAATGCCTTGCGGGCAGACGGCCTGCAAAGCGGCTGACAGACTGGCTGCGTCGGTGTGCTGCTTGTAATCGATGCAAGCGTCAAAGCCAAGTTCATCGACCACATAGGCGCATTTGTCCGGTCCGCCGGCAATCCCCACGACGCGGCAACCGCGCGCCCTGGCCAGCGCGCCAAAGGTACTGCCTACCGCGCCGGATGCAGCGCTCACCACCAGCGTATCGCCCGCCTTGGGCGCGATGATGTGCACCAAACCGTAGTAGGCCGTCACGCCCGGCATGCCGACGGCGCCCAGGTAGGCGCTCAGAGGCACTTGGCTGTCGTCCACTTTGCGCAGCATACCGATGGTGGTCGAGGTGACAAGCCCGTACTCTTGCCAGCCACCCATGCCGACCACTTTGTCGCCGATGGCAAAAGCCTTGTTACGCGACTGCAGCACCTCGCCCACCGTGCCGCCAATCATGGTGTGGCCCAGGGCTTGGGGCTGGGCGTAGCTTTTGCCATCATTCATGCGCCCGCGCATGTAAGGGTCCAGGCTCAGGTAGTGGTGGCGCACCAACACTTCGCCCTCGCCCACCTCGGGAGCGGGCGCGCTGACCAGTGCGAAGTTCTCTAAGCTGGCCTGTCCGCTGGGCCGGCTGATCAGGTGGATTTGGCGATTGGTGGTCATGGTGGCTCCGTCTATCACTGAGGGGACGCGGATCGCTGCAAAAGCGTAGCCGAGCGCGCCGGGTCTTGAAGGTATTTGAAGGTCCCCATGGCCGTGGCACAAGCCCGGCCTTTGGCGTCATACACCGTGGACTGGGTAAAGGCCAGCGTCGCCGTACGGTGCAAAAGCGTGCCGCGCGCGGTCAAGGGGCCGATGGCCGCTTGCATAAAACTGGTTTTCATCTCGATGGTGACCACGCCGTTGGCTGGCGTGTCGCTTCGCGCCGCAGTCGCCATAGACACATCAAGCAAGGTCATCAAAGCCCCGCCGTGCGTCACGCCCAGGGAGTTGGCGTGCTCGGCCCGGGGCGCAAAAGCGATTTCGGAGCTGCCCTGCCCGCAACTGCGCAGTTCAAAGCCCAAATGGTCCACAAAAGGGATGCGTACCCCATTGCCGGCCAGCAGGCGCCAGGAGGCCGCCTCAGGGCTCAAGGGCGGCGTATCGCTGTCAGCCACCGGCCACCACGCTGACGCCGCCGTCCACCGCCAGCCATTGGCCGGTGATGTGTTTGCCCGCGTCAGAGGCGTACAAAAGGCACAGGCCTTTCAGGTCTTCGTCATCACCCAGGCGCTTGAGCGGCGCATGCGCGGCCAGGCGGTCTTCTCCCATGGCTTTTAAGGTGCCGGCGGTCATACGGCTGGGGAAGAAGCCCGGGCAAATGGCGTTGACCGTGATGTTGTACTTGCCCCACTCCGCGCCCAGCGTGCGGGTGAAATTGATCACCGCACCTTTGGAGGTGTTGTAGGCGATCGTATTCATGCCTTCGGGGTTGCCGCCCAGTCCGGCGATGGAGGCCACATTGATGATGCGGCCCGAGCGCCGTGCGATCATGCTTTTCTTGGCAATGGCCTGGCTGAGCAAAAAGTAGCCACGGACATTGAGGTTCATCACTTTGTCCCAGGCCTCGACCGGGTGGTCCTCGGCGGGCGCGCCCCAGGCAGCGCCGGCGTTGTTGACCAAAATGTCCACATCGCCCATGCGCTGCAGGGTTTCATCGGCCAGGCGGGCGATTTCGCTGTCCTGGGCGCAGTCGGCAGCGATCCAGCGCGCATCAATACCGGCGGCTTGCAGCTCGGCAGCGGCCTCTTCCAGGTCGGAGGCTTTGCGCGAGCTGAGCATAATTTTCGCGCCCGCCTCGCCCAAGGCATGGGCCATTTGCAAACCCAGGCCGCGTGAGCCACCGGTCACCAAGGCGGTCTTGCCAGTCAAATCAAACAATTGCTGAACAGTGCGTGTCATAGGGGTTCCAAAAACAGGGTTAAAGATCAAAGGGTTTTAAAGGCTTACAGGTCTTCCTCGCGCATGCGCGAGCGCAGCACGATCAGGCCCACGCCGGCCAGTGCTGCCAGCAGTCCGATGGCAAACAGCGCGCCATTGCCCGCCGCGCCCTCTTGGGCCGCGAAGTGCGCAAGCACCGTGGACAGCAAGCCGCCGTAAATCAAAATCCAGGTGATGCGCTCCAGGCGCAGCAGACGCACATTGGTGGTGCCGTTGTATTTCTTGAAAAATGCCATCAAAAAGCCTCCTCAGGCAGGGTTGCACAGGTCATATCCCGCGATTGAACCACAGACAGCCAGGCGCCGATTTTGGGCAATTCGTAATGGTAGAAAAACTGCGCCGCACCCAGGCGGCCCACCGTGGCGCTGTGGGCTTGCTGCGGATCTTGCGCCACAGCAGTTGCGGCCACGTCCAGCCAGATCCAGGCCAGCACGGTGTGCCCGAAAGCTTGCATATAGGGGACGGCATTGGCCAGCGCCTCGGTGGGGTTGGCGCTGGCCCAGGCTTTCTGCGTGGCGGCGCCGACCTGGCCCAGGGCCTGGCCCAGGGCCGCAGCATGGGATGCAAGCGCTGCGTGCGCGCTTGCGCGGGCCATGGTTTCTTGCATGCGCGCGGCCAGCAGTTGCATGCCGCGTCCGTTTTCCATCAGCACTTTGCGGCCCAGCAAATCCATGGCCTGGATGCCGTGGCTGCCTTCGTGGATCATGTTCAGGCGGTTGTCGCGCCAGTATTGCTCTACCGGGAAATCACGCGTGTAACCGTAGCCACCGTGCACCTGGATGGCCAGGGAGTTGGCCTCCAGGCACCACTCGCTGGGCCAGCTTTTGGCAATCGGGGTGAGCACCTCCAGCAGCAAGCGGGCTTCGTCGGCCTGCGCGCTATCGGCAGTGTGCTGTTCGTCAACCAGGCGCGCGCAGTACAGGGCCAGCGCCAAAGCCCCTTCGCCGTAGGCTTTTTGCGCCAGCAACATGCGCCGCACATCGCTGTGCTCGATGATGCGCACCTGCGGCTGCGAGGCGTCTTTACCACCTGCGCCTATGGGGCGTCCTTGCGGGCGGTTTTTCGCGTATTCCAACGAGGCGTAATACCCCGCCAAGCCCAGCATGGTGGCGGCGATGCCCACGCCGATGCGCGCCTCGTTCATCATGTGGAACATGCAGCGCAGGCCTTCGCCGGGTTGGCCGACCAGGTAGCCAATGGCGCCCGCGCCCTGCCCGTCCAGGCCGGCACTGCTGGTCACTGGGAATTTGCCCTCGCCGAAATTGAGCAAGGTGTTGGTGGTGCCGCGCCAGCCCAGCTTGTGGTTCAGACCGGCCAGCGCTACATCGTTGCGCACGCCGGTCAGGGCGCCTTGGTTGTCGACCAGCTTTTTGGGTACGATAAACAGCGAGATGCCGCGCGTGCCGGGCACCAGCTTGCCATCGGCGTCCGGAATCTTGGCCAGCACCAAATGGATGATGTTGTCGCTCAGCTCATGCTCGCCGCTGGAGATCCACATCTTGTTGCCTTTGAGACGGTAGCGCGGACCCAGGGGGTCGGCCTCAGATCCGTCACCGTCGGGCAGCGCCCGCGTGACGATGTCCGACAGGCTGGAGCCCGCTTGCGGCTCGCTCAGGCACATGGTGCCCGAGAAACGGCCGGCAAACTCTTGCTTGGCAAACACCTCTTTTTGTATCTCGGTGCCGTGCACCATCAGCAAGTTGGCGTTGCCCGTGGTCAGCATGCTCGCGCTGATACCGACCGA
>Ga0214919_10003541_pt1 | contig 23518 bp, 22 predicted proteins | sample LL1503_MetaG_FD_177994 | JGI IMG/M metagenome (GOLD analysis project Ga0214919, IMG submission 177994) | Freshwater microbial communities from Lake Lanier, Atlanta, Georgia, United States - LL-1503 | ecosystem: Environmental > Aquatic > Freshwater > Lake | place: USA: Georgia | collected... | reverse complement strand
CGGCGGTGATCGCGACGCTCGGCTTCTTCAAGCCGGTGGAGATGTTCTTCGAGAGCTGCCTTGCTCTCCCACGCGGTTCCATAAATACGTTGTAGAACTGGACCCTTTTCGTTACCGCGCCAATACGCCGACGAAACTTTTTGCAGTTTGAAGTGTCCGAGTCGGCCAGTGCTCGGAACGTGAGGTCCGAGGCAGAGGTCAACGAATTCGTCGGTGTTGCGATAAATGCTGACTGAATCACCTGTGCCGCCGACCTCAGCGCTGTCGGTGCCATCGGCTGCACCTCCGGTGACGCGCTCAATGATTTCGCATTTATACGGTTGTTCACTAAAGAGTTCGAGAGCATCAGCAATTGAAATGTCGGCTCGCACAAAAGGCTGGTTTGCTGCAATGACTTTGCGCATCTCGGCTTCGACATTGGCCAGGTTTTCTTCAGTAAATACTCGACCACCGAGGTCAAAGTCGTAATAGAAACCATTTTCAATGGCAGGCCCGATGGTGTACTTCGCACCTGGATATAAATTCAAAACCGCTTGGGCCATGACATGAGCAGTTGAGTGGCGCAATACATGGCGACCACGATCGGAGTCAATAGTGATGATTTCGACCGAGTCGTTATTCGTTAATGCCTGAGACACATCAACTTGTAGTCCATTGACGACTCCGGCGATGGCAGCTTTGCCCAAATTTCGACTGATCGAGGTCGCCAGAGATAACACGGTTGAATCCGCGGCGACTTCACGCTGTGATCCGTCAGGGAGGGTGATTGAAATCTCGGCCATTACTGACAGTTTACGGGTATCCCCCATTGCTCACCGCGTGATTTGACGGGTTAGTGAAACGAAGGCACCGATTGATCTTGGACGTGGCCGACTTTGGCCGTCGTGATTGGTTCAGAATCGGCAGTTTTGCCGGCGTAAACGTTTTTGTAAACCTGGCCCGTCATTGACTGAACTTCAAACATCACTTCATCAATCATTGATCGCCACGCCAAATGAGGGTCTGCGGCTGCGGTGTACCTTTCGGGTCGAACTGGTCGTCCGATAGTTATTGAACACGAGCGGAATAGTTTGGGGGCCTTGGCGTCGGGTGGCTGTATCTCATCAGTTCCGACGATGCCGACGGGAAAAATTGGACAACCAACTTTGGTGGCTAATCGAGCTGCTCCCGTGCGTCCTTTATACAAGCTTCCGTCACGACTGCGAGTACCTTCAGGAAACATGCCGAAAAGTTCGCCTCGGGCGAGGACACCTTCGGCAGCGTCAAGCGCTGCTTGACTCTTTTCGCCGCCCGCACGATCAATCGGAATCATGCCCATCATCGGAAACAGAACTTTTGTCTTCCAAGAATCCATGTATTCGGCTTTGCCAACAAACGATATATTTCGTTTTACCACCAACATCAAAAATGCTGAGTCGAGAAAGCTCACATGGTTCGGGCACAAAATTGCCGGCCCTGTTTCGGGGAGACGATCAAGTCCAGACACTTCGATTGACCACAAGCGACGGGCGACGGGGGCTAAAGCGGAGCGAGCACGGGTTTGGGCTTTACCGGCACCTTGTGCTTTCATGGCTGCGATCACCTGCCCCTCACTGACGCTGTGCGAATCTTATGCAGGAAAATTGGCTCGCTGGGAAGTTCTGAGTTTTAGAGAGTGATTCCTAACAAATTGGCGGCGGCTTGAGCCGAGAAACCTTGGGCAATTGCTTGATCGATAGCAGTCATGGCTGATGGAGTGTCTAGATCGTTATCGAGGTGTTCGCGAACTTCGTTCATCAAGTTCGGGGACTCTGGTAAACCGACACTGCCTGCCCACACATTGAGTCGCTCACGAGCCACTGGCATTTGATCGTTGGTCCATTCCCATTCAAAACGATAATGGTGTTGAATGATGGCCATCCGAATTGCGCGCGGATCCCACTCTTTTCTCAACGCATCAACAAAGACCAAGTTGCCAAGCGACTTCGACATCTTGGCACCGTCCATAAAGACCATGGCAACGTGCATCCAGTGCTTCACAAAAGGTGCGCCAGTAGCGGCTTCACTTTGCGCACGTTCACATTCGTGGTGCGGGAAAATGAGGTCGCTTCCACCACCGTGTAAATCAATCGTTTCACCAAGTTCGCGTAATGCCAAAGCACTGCACTCAATATGCCAACCTGGGCGCCCAGCCCCCCAAACAGCTTCCCACGAGGGCTCGTCAGAAGCCGACGGATGCCACAAGACGAAGTCGAGTGGATCGCGCTTATTGGGGTTGTCGACATCGCCACCACGTTCACGGGCAAACTCAATCATTTGCTCGCGGGTGTAATGACTCACACTCCCGAATGAATCGAATTGACTAACGTCGAAGTACACCGAGCCACCAGCGACATAGGCGAAACCGCGTTCAAGAACCATTCCGATGAATCCGCGAATATCTGGAATCGCCGACGAGGCTCGAGGAGTTGAGTACACCGGCAATGCATTGAGCGCTTCCATATCTCGTTCGAAGCGAGCTTCTTCTCCCGCTGCTAAATCGAGGTAGTGCACGCCCAGTTGACGAGCTTTGGCAAACAATGGGTCATCAACATCGGTGACATTACGAACACAACGAACTTCATGTCCAAGATCAATCAGGCGACGCTGCAAAACGTCATAGGCCATAAAGGTTGCGGCATGTCCAATATGCGTCGCATCGTATGGCGTAATGCCGCAGGTGTACATCAGCACACGCGGTCCAGGTTCGAAAGGCACGATGTCCTGACGAGCGGTATTGAACAGCCTGATTGGCAAGTGACTATCCCTTTTCTATTTTTGTTCAGGAATCGAACGGATGCCTGTCAACTTAGGCGCTACTCGAGTCTTGTACCGAACATTCAGTTGCAAAAGAACCGCGGTAAATGCTTCGATAGCCGTTGCATTTGAAAGTTGACCAGCATCAAGCGGACGACAACCAGGAATCTTGTCGACGATTGCGCTGACTTCTTGGAGGGCGGTGACATCGTCAGAGCAAATCAAAACATCTGAGTCAATCGGTTCGCCGATGTGTCCGAGTTCTTTTGCCGGAAGGTGATGGAAGGCTGCAACAACACGGCTACGCGGGACTGCAGCCTGAATATGAGCGGCCACACTTCCGCGGGGAGGAAGCAGAGGTTGGAATTCGCCGGCAACACGCACCAAGGCATTGGCCATGCTGATGATCACTTTGCCAGCCAGCGCGTCAGCATTGTCTTGCACTGTGGTCGCGGCTGAATCCCAGGGAGTGGCGATAACAACCAAATCGCACGCTGATGCGGTGGCATTGTCTCCCCCTGTCAAAAAACCAGCGAGTTCGGGAAACTTTACGACGAACTCATTGGCGATTTCAGTGGCCCGATCGGCTGAACGAGAGCCAATCACGGCGTAGTAGCCAATTGAGCCAAGACGGGCGGCCAATGCTGAGCCAGCGGGACCAGTACCGCCAAGAATTCCAATACGCATGGTTACACAATGGCACAGATGACCAGTGATTCTTTAGTTGTCCCTGTAAGAACGGTGAAACAACTAGTTTGTTCTTATGAGTCTTCTTGCTGGTAAGAAAATTGTCGTGACGGGTGTTCTCACTGATGCTTCCCTTGCCTTCGGGGTCGCCAAATTGGCCCTCGAGCAAGAAGCCCAGGTGGTGTTAACTGGGGCTGGACGAGCGATGTCATTGACTCAACGAACTGCCCGCAAACTGTCACAAACAGTTGAGGTTCTTGAACTTGATGTGACGGTCGATGAGCAGGGTCCGATAGTTCGGGATCATCTCGCAGCCTCATGGGGTTCAGTCGATGGTGTTGTGCACTCGATTGGTTATGCACCCGAAGTGTGTCTTGGTGACGACTTCATGGCGGCGACTTGGAATGACGTGGCAGTGGCAATGCAGATCAGTGCTTATTCACTGAAGCATTTGGCTGATGTCTTTGTGCCCCTCATGAAGCCAGGCGGATCCATTGTTGGACTCGACTTCGACAATACGGTTGCGTGGCCTGCGTACAACTGGATGGGTGTCGCAAAGTCAACGCTTGAAAGTATCAATCGCTATTTGGCGAAAGAACTTGGTCCAAAAGGAATACGTTCCAACCTTGTTGCAGCTGGCCCCATTAAAACCATGGCGGCGAAGTCGATCCCTGGCTTCAAAAAGTTTGAAGATATTTGGGACGACCGAGCACCCTTGGGTTGGGATGTCACTAATGGTGAACCAGTAGCTCGAGCAGTGATTGCATTGTTATCTGACTGGTTCCCCGCGACAACGGGATCGATGATCCACGTTGACGGCGGGTATCACGCAACAGGTGCGTGAGGTACTCTCCTACAGACCGCTTCGTTCCAAAATGTGGATACCGCAGGCTGAGCCCAAGCCGATGACATGGGCCAGACCAACTTTGGCATCCTTGATCTGACGATCTCCAGCCTCATTGCGCAGGTGGTGACAGACTTCCCAAATGTTCGCGATACCTGTTGCTGCAATGGGGTGACCCTTTGATTCAAGACCACCTGAAACGTTGACGGGCATCGAACCATCGCGCCAAGTTGCACCACTCATGAAGAAGTCAACTGCGCCGCCTTCGGGGCACAACATCAAGTTGTCGTAGTGCACGAGTTCTGCAGTTGCGAAGCAGTCGTGAAGTTCAACGAGGTCGAGATCGCTCGGTGACACGCCAGCCTGCTCGTAGGCAATCTTGGCGGCGTTACGGGTCAAGGTATTGACATCGGGAAGGATCTGACACGCTTCTTCGTACGGGTCGGTTGTCAACACTGAAGCTGAAACCTTGATGGCGCGACGCTGTTGTTCTTTCGACAACGTACGTAGCACTTCACCAGAAGTAACAACCGCAGCAGCTGCACCGTCACAGTTGGCCGAGCACATCGGACGCGTATTTGGGTACGCGATCATCATGTCGTTCATGATCTCGTCGAGAGTGAAGCGCTTTTGGTACGCGGCCATCGGGTTCAAAACTGAGTGTGCGTGATTCTTCTCTGAGATCTTGGCGAACAGTTCAAAGGAAACTCCGCCGTACTTGTGGCCATATTCCATTCCGACTTGAGCGAAGGTTCCGGGCATGGTGTCGGTTCCGATACGTCCATCAGTGGGCAATACGCTTCCATAGCGACCACGTGGTTCGAACTTGTTTCCGTCCTTCTTGGAAACTCCTCCGCCGCCCAGCAAACCAGCACCCGATAATTTTTCGGCGCCGACTGCGAGACCCATACGAACTTCGCCTGATTTCACGGCCATGATTGCGGTGCGCAATGCAGTTGCGCCAGTGGCACAGGCATTGGCAACGTTGTACACCGGGATGCCGGTTTGACCGATCTGCTTTTGCAGTTGCTGACCGAAACCAGCGCCGGCACCCATGAGGTTTCCGGCCGCCAAAATTCCGATATCGGCCATCGTGACGCCCGCATCAGCCAAAGCAACAATTGCTGCTTCTGATCCGAGGTCAACAATGTCTTTGTCGGAATGCTTACCAAACTTGGTCATTGCGATTCCGAGGATCCAGATGTCGTCACTTGCCATGATGATTGCCTGCGCTTTCGTTGTAGAAAATGTGTACGTCGTAAAATTGAATGAGAGTCTAAAAAATCAGGCTGGTTCGAAACCGAAACCGATGGCTTCAGTTCCTTCTTCGTCGGTTCCGATACCGAAAGTGGTCAAGCGCAATTTCATACCAAGCGTGACCTTTTCTGGAGTCGGTTCAGTATTAACCACATTGCCGCGCACACTGGTGCCGCCACAGTCGATGATTCCGGCAACGAATGGAACGGGAACTCCGGGAGCTGCGAAAGCAACAATGGTGAACGACTTCAAGATTCCGTCAGTCGAGATTGCGACTTTCTTGAAATCGTTCTTGAAGCACTTTGCGCAAGCGTTGCGACGATCGAAGAACCGAGCGCCACATGACGTGCATTCGTTGGCAACGAGGTGGGGATTGTCGCCCAGTTCTAGATAATCAACGTGTGGGATTTGGTTAGCCATGATGGATGCTCCGTTTAACGGTAGTTCGAACATACTTACCCTAAACCTTCAAGTGCCCCGAGCAGAAACCCTTGTGTCGGCACTTCCCAGTTGTTGTCACCACTGTCCGAGGTGGACAACTTCAGAGTCGGGTCGGCGAGCCCGAGTCGTCGGAGAACCGCTCGGCTGATCGTCGGGATGTCGATCACCCACGGCAATCGCACCGACACAGGAAACTGAGGTCGGCACCGCATAAGCATCTAGGACGACTCTGGGATCACCAAAGAGTCCAAACAACAGGGCGCCCCAGCGCTTTTCTTCAATGAGAAGCAAAAGGTTCTCGGCCGCCATCGCGGCATCGGTCAACCAAAATGGCGTGACCCAACGATCGGCATCGTCGAGCCCGTGTCTAGCCTTGTCAGGCTTGCTGTAACGCTCTGTATAAGCATCCTGGTCGCCAAGTACGAGAACGACGGCGCTGGCATCGAGCACCCCAGGTGATTGAGTACCGAACCAGTCCCCCGAGCCAGAAACCCGCCAAAACTTCTCGAGGTCGTTGCCAGTCAAAACCAGGAAATGTGAACCCTGCGAAAATCCAGCTGATGGTGCCCGCAATGCCAATGCACACATTTCAGACAACTCAGATGAAGAAGGACCGCCTGAGAAACGTCGGGTCATGCGCCGACGGCGCAACAATGATTCGAGCGGACTCGAAGGATTGGGGTTACTTGAGCTTGCCAAGTTTGAGCAGATCCTCGGTCATTGTCCAACCGTGAATGATCAAACAACCACCTACTGCTGGGTTCACCCCCGAGAACAACTCGGCGATCTCAGGTTTGATTTTGTCGGCCTTGGTCGATTCGTGGTCAAGAAAACCAGACAAGCCCTTTTTGGCCACGATGAATGTCTTTTCGTCGTATTGAGCATCGACACCAAAACGTCGAGCCAATCGGCGACCCCAGGCTCGCTCTTCGCCGACCGCGCGATGTCCTGGTCGAGGAATGAGTTCAGTGAGGTGCTTAAACGCCTCAAGGCCCTCGGCCGAGGTGAAACGGCTGCCAACCACGACATCTTCATCGGGGAAAGCCATCAGGGCACGGTGAAAGGCTTCAGACATGAGACCTTTCAAAATCTGATCCCTCTTCGACGAACGCTTGACGCTCATCAAACCGAGCAAAACACATGGCGTGCCACCAATACGTTCAAGGGTGGAAAAGGTAAAACCCTGAACTTTGCCGGCCTCGATTGACGTTGTGCACAGCACCCAGTCTTCTTTGGCCTTGAGGAGGCGCTCCATATCGAATGAGCCACCCATCGCGACCATATCTTCGAGTTGAGCCTCCGTAAGAGCCGCGCAATCTATTGTTTCGACTTCGACGGACATGAAAACGGCTTCTCCCTGGTGGACCCGGAATCGACGGATCCGGAAACGATCTTCCCCATTCTGCCACTTGGAAGTGCGTTGGAGCGAAACGACCTTGTCGCGTCGGGGGAAATAACGACCTAACGGACGACTCCGGCCCCAAAGGCGACTCGTAACGGTGGGATGACCCGGTCAATATCGACCATGAATTCGGCACCAAGCTTCAGGATTTTGGCATCACCGATGTGTAAAAAGACATACGAGGGCCCGGGATACTTCGACAAAATGGACTTCAGGCGAGCAACATTTTCTGGATCGAGCGCAACAGCAGGCAAGTTCAAACGAAGTTCTGGTTCGCGGTTAGACAGTTGTAATGGAGTGATCTCCATTGTGGCAACGCTGATTCGGTCATCTTGTCGATTGACACGACACTTCACGGAAATAATTGCTTCATCAACAATCTTGTGACCGTGCGTCTGCAGGGTTTTGGTGAAGACAGTGAGTTCAACTCCCCCATACAAATCTTCGAGATGCACGATGGCCATCGGGTCACCCTTTTTGGTGACCTTGCGTTCAACTTTGGTAATGATTCCGGCCAGGGTCCAGATGGATCCATTTTCTGCTTCGGCCAACATCGCGGTCGTCGTATTGGAATGTTTGTTCAATGAAGACTCGTGACCGAACAATGGATGGTCGCTGATGTACAGCCCCAGCATTTCTTTTTCAAACTTCAATTTGACAGACTTGTCGTATTCGTTTTCAGGAATGGGAATGTCAAGATCGAACGACGGATCAGTATCGGTATCAATGGCATCAAAGAGACTCATAACTCCCTGATCGGCTTCGGCGCGACGTGACACGGTGTCATCAACGATATTTTCAAAGACCGCCATCAGACCTTGGCGAGGGTGACCCAAACTGTCGAAGGCCCCGGCTTTGATGAAGGATTCAACGGCTTTCTTATTCAGGCAATCAGTGGGAACGCGCATTGCAAAATCATGAAACGTTTCAAATGGTCCATTGGCATGACGTTCGGCAACAATGCGTTCGCAAATAGCTTGGCCGACTCCTTTAATAGCTGACAACCCGAAGTGGATGATCCGTTCTTCTACTTGTGGCGTGAAGTCAACGTCGGAAACATTGATATTTGGCGGTCCGACGGTTATGCCACCCGTACGAGCATCAACGAGATAACCAGCAGCCTTATCGAGGTTGTCTTTAACGCTCGTGAGCATTGCAGCAAAGTACTGGACTGGATAATTAGCTTTCAGGAACGCGGTTTGGTAGCAGATGTAGCCGTAACCAAATGAGTGACTCTTATTGAATGCGTAGTCGGCGAAGTTTTCGATGATGTCAAAGAGTTGTTTGCCGAGAATGTCACCGTATCCAGAGGTCGCGCAACCCTCTTCAAACTTGGAGCGTTCTTTCTCCATGAGGGCGCGTTCTTTCTTACCGCACGCCTTTCGTAAGTTGTCGGCTTCAGCCAACGAATATCCAGCGAAACGTTGAGCAACACGCATCACGCTCTCTTGGTAGATCATGAGCCCGAAGGTGTCGCCAAGTACTTCTTCGGCATCGGGATGGAAGTACTCGACCTTCTTGCGACCATTTTTGCGATCGGCGAAGTCGTAGTGCATATTGACGCTCATTGGACCTGGGCGATACAAAGCGATCACAGCTGACACATCTTCAAAACTTGTCGGGGCCATAGCGCGTAGCAACTGTTGCATTGGCGGAGACTCAAGTTGGAAAACACCAATGGTGTCGCCGCGAGACAACAATTCAAACGTCTTCTTATTGTCAATCGGGATGGCATCAATGTCGAAATTGGGTTCTGAAAGACGGATGAGGGCCATCGCATCGGAAATAACGTCCAAGTTGCGCAGACCAAGGAAGTCCATCTTCAATAGGCCAAGTGACTCAACACCATGCATTTCAAACTGAGTCGTCACTTGCGACTCTTCGATGGGCTTGCCAGCTTCAGGCTTGCGTTGTAGCGGAAGGTATGAGGTGAGAGGTTCCTTAGAAATCACTACGGCGGCCGCATGAATTCCCGTTGAGCGCTTTAGACCTTCGAGTCCTTTGGCCACATCGATCACTTGCCGCATATCTTCTTCAGACTCGTAGATGTCGCGAAGTTCTTGAGCAGCCTGATAACCGTCTTTGTACTTGGGGTCGAGTTCGAGACAGTATTTGAGCGGAGTGTCGCGACCCATAACGAGCGGTGGCATTGCCTTAGCGAGTTTGTCACCAACTGCGTACGGATGACCAAGTACTCGGGCGGCGTCGCGCACAGCATTTCGTGCTTTGATGGTGCCGAACGTGATGATCTGTGCGACGTGTTCGCGACCATAGGTATCAGTCGCGTAGTGAATCATTTGTTCGCGGTATCGCGAGTCAAAGTCCATGTCAATATCGGGCATCGAAATTCGGCTGGGATTTAAGAATCGTTCAAAGAGCAAGTCGTAACGAATCGGGTCAATTTCGGTGATGCCCAGGCAATATGCAACTGCACAACCAGCCGCCGATCCTCGTCCGGGTCCGACACGAATACCTTGATCTTTGGCGTATCGAATGAGGTCCCACACGATCAAGAAATACGAGGCGAACCCCATATCGCAGATGACCTTTGTTTCGTAAGCAAGTCGTTCAATGATTGAGGGAGCAAGCTTGTCGCCCCAACGACGCTTGGCGCCTTCGCGTGTGAGGTGATCTAAGTACGCGGCGTCATCAGCGAAACCTGGTGGAATTTTGAAGTTCGGTAACTGTGGTTTACCGAACTCGATCGTGACATCAGCGCGCTCGGCGATCCAGAGCGTGTTGTCACACGCTTCAGGAACTTCGCGAAAGACGTAACGCATTTCATTTGATGTCTTGAGGTAATGCTCGGTGCCTTCAAAGCGAAAACGCTTCGGGTCGTTAATCATCGAGTTGGTTTGAACACATAGCAGTGCATCGTGTGCATCGCTGTCGTGGCGATGTACGTAGTGAGAATCGTTCGTGGCAATGACTGGCGCTCCAATTTCTAGGGCGATCTGCAGTAATTGTGGATTAGTTTTGGTTTGCGCTGCAAGACCATGGTCTTGAATTTCTACGAAGAGGTTGTCCTTGCCGAAAATTTCTTGGAGTCGCGCCGCCTTGATTTTGGCGTCTTTGTAATCGTCCTTTAAAAGCGACTGCAAAACATGTCCACCCAGACAACCAGTGGTGGCAATCAGACCTTCGTGATATTTTTCGAGAAGTTCCCAGTCCATACGAGGTTGGTAGTAATAGCCCTCAAGAAAAGCCAAACTCGATAACTGAATGAGGTTCTTATATCCGATGTTGTTCTCAGCGAGCAGGGTGAGGTGGTAGTACAGCTTTCGGCCGCCCTCAGTGTCTCCACCTGAGTCATCGACCTTGCCTCGCCGACTCGGACGTTCAAAGCGAGTTTCGTAAGCCATATAAGCCTCGGTACCGATGATCGGCTTGACGCCCTGGGCCCGACATTCTTTGTAGAAATCGAGGACTCCATACATGTTGCCGTGATCGGTCATTCCAAGAGCGGGCTGGCCATCAGCAACTGCTTTGGCGACAAGTTCATCGAGCTTGGCTGCTCCATCAAGCATGGAAAACTCGGTGTGAACATGGAGATGGGTGAAAGAGTCGCCCAACACCAACCTCCTTACGTCTCGGTGGAACCCGACCAATTCGGGATCCAAATCTCATCAATGTGGTTTAGGAACAGTAGCAGTGACCTAGAGGTAAGTTCCTGGGAGTCCGGCATCGTCGGGACCGTTTTTGGGGGTTTGCGTCGAGCCACTGGGGCTGATTTGACCGAGCTGTTCGTATTGCTGACGTGCCGCCAATTGTTGAGCAAACAACGTTGCCTGAATTCCATGAAAGAGTCCCTCGAGCCAGCCGACCAATTGAGCTTGGGCGATACGCAATTCGCCGTCGCTTGGAATTCCATCGGAAAATGGAAGGGCCAACATGCGCAACTCTTGTTGAAGATCAGGAGATAAAGCGTCGGCGAGTTCAACAACTGATCGTTCGTAAATTTCGGCGAGACGTTCGCGGCTTCCCGCATCAAGTTGTGAGTTACGCACTTCTTCCAGTAACTGCTTAACCATTGAGCCAATACGCATGACCTTGGCTGGTGCGGTCACCGATTCGGTGACTGGTATTTCTGTTTCTTGAATTCCTCTCGAATTCGACTGCGAAAAAACTTCGGTGACAATCTTTTCAGACTTGTTCTTATCGACAGAATTGGGATCGGACATATTCATAAGCAATTCACATTCTACACTCACACAATTTGCGCAGGAATTCAGACCGTTTGGGCGAGAAAAGGAACAAACATTTCATCACTGGTTAACGAACCGTGACGACACACCAAACTAAATGGGCCCGAATCTAAGTGATCGTCAAATGTCGTTGCCGTAAACGGCACAAGAGCGACATCGCCGAGGCGTCGCTTAACTTGTTCTGACATTTGACCGCCGCGTGCTGGTCCGAGCCAAGCTTCTTCGACAACTTGTTCTCGTGAGGCGATCCACGCAATATCACCGTAGGTATCGGCAGATACCTTGACGAGTTCTTCTTCGCTACCTCGTTTGGCATGCAGCCATCGGAAACGCCCTTCACCTGATTGATGATGAAGCAAACCCTTGATGTCATCGGATAGATAGACGACGTTGTCACCAACTTGGACTTGACCGTGATCGGCTGTAATCGCCAAAGTGGTTCCAATTGGCAATGTTTCAAGAAGTGCTCCGACAAGCCAATCGGTCGCTGTTATTTCAGCGTCATAGTAGGGCCCGAATCCGCGTTCATGGGCGATCTTGTCAATGCCGTCGTAATAGGCATAAACAAATTTTTCTCCAGCTGAAATCAACTGCGCGCATTGCGCCACGATCGAACTCGCTGCCCGCCACCCACACGGGCGACTCCCCCGTAAATGCGCCTCGGTGAATGCTGTTCCTTCAAGTTCGGCACGGCTCACCACTGGGATCGACATTCCGGCAAATGGTGGAATTGGTTGCACCGTTGCTGGTGGATGAACTTTGCGAAGATCGCGGGTATCTGACCACCAACGCAATGAATTCATGATGGAATCACCCATATCCATGCGGTATCCGACTATTCCGTGTTCGGCAGGAGTCGAGCCTGTCACCAAACTGGTAAGCGCGCTAGCAGTGGTACTTGGAGCAATCGTTGAGATTGGCCCACCCACCATTGACGTCAAATTGGGAGCGAGGTGAGCATGGCGCTGCAACTGCTCGTACCCGAGGCCATCAATAACTAACAAAACGATTCGTTCCCCAACCTGCACAGGCTCAGGAAACCAAGAAGGTCGCTGGCCAGGGCTCAACAAAAGACATCCAGGCATGATTCCGGTCAAGTTTGCGCCCGAGTAGTCGGGAATATTGGGCTTGGGAATCATTTCTCTATCTTTCACCAAGTGAGAGGAGAAAGCCCGCATTGAAACTTCATGTTGGGCGGTGTTTATTGCAGTGATGAAGGGTTAATTCGTTTGAAGAGGGTCTCAACCTCCTACGATGACACTGTGCGTGTTTCAACAAGGGGTGACTATGCCTGCAGAGCTTTGCTGTCACTGACTCTGCACGCGGGCGAACCCGGACCTACTTCGGTCCGCGATATTGCCGATCGCACCGGTCTTCCCCAGCCCTATCTTGAGCAGATTTTGCTGGCGCTCAAAGGTGCAGGACTTGTGAAATCAAAGCGTGGTGTCGGCGGTGGATACACGTTGGCAAGAACGCCCGAAGAGATTCGACTGAACGACATCATTGCCGCTGTTGATGGACCGATAACTTTGGGTGATTTTGGTGAACCCCATCAAGACGGTTCGTGTGACCACGAAGGTCAATGTGTTTTGCTAGCTATTTGGAAACACACTGGTGACCATATGCGTGAGCATCTTGCTGGCTTTACATTGGCAAATGTTGCAGACGCAGCCAACGGTAAAAATGCGTGGCCCGAAACTACTCATCACGACTGACTCGTGAGTGTGGCGTTACTATTTGCGAATTTCTTTAGCGATCGCTGACAAAACTCCGTTGACATACCGCCCAGAGTCGTCAGTGCTGAAAGTTTTCGCAAGCTCAACTGCCTCATCCATAATGACTGCTTTTGGAATTTCATCGCGCTTCAACAATTCAAAGGTTGCCATCCGCAAAATATTGCGATCAAGACAGGGCATCCGTTCAATCGTCCAACCATCGGCATGCTTGATGATCATCTGATCAATTTCTGTTGCTAAATCTGCGACACCTCGAACAATCAATGCTGTGACATGATCGGGATTGTCTACCAACCCTGCAAGAACCGAGTGTCCGTCTAGATTTTTCGTGTCAGCTTCGTACAACAATGTCAAAGCACGTTCACGCGATTGTGAACGAGGATCGACATGCGACGAACGCGATCGGCGAGAAGCCACAGTCAGACTCGCGTCAAGTATTCGCCTGAACGAGTATCGACCTTAACTTTGTCGCCAATGTTCACGAACAACGGGACCTGAATGGTCTTACCTGTTTGTAACTCAGCGGGCTTACGTGCACCAGAGACACGGTCACCTTGAATTCCGGGTTCAGTATTAGCAATCAGCAGTTCGACCGAAGCCGGAATTTCAACTGACACTATGTCATTGTTGTGCGTAGCAATAATGGCGATCATTGATTCGATGATGTAGTCGGCAGCATCTCCGAGTGCGACTGGCGCAACGTTGATCTGATCGTAGGACTCGGTGTCCATAAAGACGTAGTCGTCCCCATCGCGGTACAGGAATTGCATGTCCTTCTTTTCGAGCATGGCCTGCTCAACGCGGATTCCGGCGTTGAAAGTCTTTTCTAAGACGTTGCCCGTTTTTAGATTGCGCAATTTGGTGCGCACAAAAGCTCCACCCTTGCCGGGCTTGACGTGCTGGAATTCAATGACGGTAAAGAGACCGTTATCAAGTTGCAGCGTGATGCCGTTTTTTAGGTCGTTAGTTGTAATGGCGGGCATGTTGGATCCTTGGGAGATGTGTTCAATATTCGGCAACCATGTTCGGTGATGACCACGAGGTCTTCAACACGGAAACCGCCGAACCCCCCACGATAGAGCCCAGGTTCGACAGTCACGACATCCCCTACCTGAAGAATTGCTGCCGCCGATGAATTTATGAAGGGTTCTTCATGGATCAGCAGGCCAACCCCATGTCCGGTCCCATGGGTGAAATATTGTTCGAGACCGGTCTCGATCAGCACTTTTCGACACGCTGCATCGACCTCAGATGCCAGAACTCCTGGTCGACACGCTGCAATCCCGGCCTGTTGTGATGCCTCGACAGCAGCATAAAACTCGGATTGTTCAGCGCTCATTGGTCCAATAACGAAAGAACGGGTCATATCTGAGTGATATCCCGAAACTAAGGCACCCACATCAATGATGACGGTGTGACCATTTTCAATCTTTGTCGTGGTCGGATGATGGTGAGGGCGTGCAGCGTTAATGGGTCCACTGGCCACGATGGTGTCATACGAAGGTCCGTCGGCGCCCAATTTGCGCATCGCATAGTCGAGCTCGTCGCGAACATCACTTTCGCAGAGGCCTTGTGAAAGCAAACCACGGCACTGAGTGAGTGCTTGGTCGGCGATTCGGCACGCCTCCTCAATGATCTTGATTTCATCTTTATCCTTAATGCGACGAAGAAATTTAATCGATGTATCAAGTGGAATGAGCGAAGCACCGAGCTCGCTTTGTAGCGAACTAAAAAGTTGATAGGAAATATGTGAATCTTGAAACTGAAGTGCCGAAGCGCCATGGGTAAGCGACTTGGTAGTAGCAATCATGGCGGTTTGCGTGCGACATTCAATGACGTCAACGTTGGCTTGCCACGCATCAATCTCGGCTCGAGCCTGTTCGGTGTAACGGCCATCAGTGATGAGAAACATTTTGTTTGCGTGAATTACTAACCACGCATGCGAACCAGAGAATCCAGTGAGCCACCGAATATCTGACAGATCAGTGATCAAGCAAGAAGACGAGGATCCCCGACTAAGAACTTCAAATAATCTCGCAGCACGTGCTGAAGAAACTTGCGCCGTCATTGCTATTTCACTTGAGAAGTCGAGCGACAGCATTCACGGCGAGTTCGTATCCCAACATACCGAGACCAGCAATTGTGCCGTTAGCAACTGGAGCAATCACACTGGTGTGGCGCCAAGGTTCACGGGCATTCGGATTTGAAATGTGAACTTCGATGACCGGCCCAGAAAAAGTTGCGAGAGCGTCATGAAGGCTCCAGGCGTAATGCGTGAAAGCACCAGCGTTAATGATGATCGCATCAACTCGTCCTCGAGCTGCGTGTATGGCATCGACCAACTGGCCTTCGTGGTTGGTTTGAAAATCTTCGAGGGTGAAACCAGCCTGACTCGCCCAGCCAGCAACGCCTGAAACGTAATCGGCAAGCGTCGCCGTCCCGTAGATCTCGGGTTCGCGCTGTCCCAAAAGATTGAGGTTCGGACCGTGAAGTAAAAGGATGGTTCCCACGCTGATGACGATACCCGCTCGATCCGAGCGAGGCTGTCAACTTTAGAATTGGAACCTTACGCTTGGCTGAAACTCACGAGTTCGGAACGCACCACATCAGCTGAGATATCGGCCACGATTTCGAGACCTTGTGACGAATCCAAGATGAAAGTCAGTCCCTGCATGGCCTTCTTATCGCGAGCCATTGCAGCCATCAGTTGGTCAATGTCAAGTCCAGTCGGCATACGGGTTTGTAGCGAGTAGGTCTGGCCGACGACTAGTTCGTGATAGTCAACTCGTGAATCGTCAATACGTCCAAGAGCTCGCGCCAAGCGAGCAGCGAAGATGAGGCCAATTGCGACTGCTTCTCCATGAGCCAGTTGATGTTGACCTACGGTTTCCAAAGCATGGGCCAAAGTATGGCCGTAGTTGAGGAATGCGCGCTTGCCTGATTCACGTTCGTCTTGTTCGACGAATGAGCCTTTAATGCCCACACACCGTGCGACCCTCTCATCGAGACTCAACGCCAATAAATCGTCGCCCGTTAAGAAGTGATATTTCGCAACTTCACCGAGACCGCAACGTAACTCTCGCTCTGGCAATGTTGCTAAAGCGTCGAGATCGCAAAACACTGCACTTGGTTGCCAAAAAGCGCCGACAAGGTTTTTCCCTTGAGGCAAATTCACGCCGGTCTTGCCACCGATCGCTGCATCAACCATCGCCAATAATGAGGTAGCCACATGAAGCACGGGTGTCCCGCGGTGCCATGTTGACGCAGCAAATCCAGCGATGTCGGTCACCATTCCCCCGCCGACTCCGATAATCACGTCATTTCGAGTAATACCCATGTCGGCGAATTCTTGGCTGAGTGATTCGATTGTCGTGAGTGATTTGGCTGACTCACCCTGTCCAATGATCACTGTTTTTGATTCAATCGGAAGCGTAAGAGTTGCGGGTATTCCTTGTTGAGTGATGATCACGGCCCGACGAGCCGTGGCCGGAAGAAACTGAGCAATTTGTTGATTGACACCATGGCCAATCAGAACTGGGTACTCCCGACCAGGGAGTCGGACGTCAATGCGATGGGTCGTCATGAGTTCGCCTCCAATCCAGTCTCAACTAAAACTTTGTCAATGACTTCTTGTACTTGTAAGCCTTCCACATCAATTTCAACTGTCGAAACTTCGCGATACAGACTTTCGCGTTCAAGGTACAACTTACGCAGTCTCTTAGCTGGATTGCCATCAATTAAGGGTCGATGACCATCACCTTTGGCTGCCCGTTGTCCGATACGTTCAACGAGGACTGGCAACGGTGCATTCAGCCAGACCACATGCTGTGCCGTCTTCAACAATTCGCGATTGTCGTTACGAAGAATGATTCCACCAGCTCCGGCAATCACATGAGGAGTTGAAAATTGCCAAGCTGCCTCAAGCACGACGTGTTCTAACTGACGAAAGAATTCTTCGCCTTCGAGTTCGAAGATCTGGCGCACGCTACGACCAGTAGTTCGGGTGATCTCGTCGTCGGTATCAAGAAATTCCCAGCCCAATTTGTGGGCGATACGACGACCAACTGTGCTCTTACCAGTACCCATCAGACCTACTAACACCAAGTGGGGTGCTGGTGAAGTCGGTGAGTTCATAAAGGTTGAGTCGCCGACTTCGCGTTGCGAACGAATTCGGCGACTGAGTCGCCACCAAATTTACGTTGCGCCTCGGCGGCAAGAACCAGAGCCACCATTGTTTCGGCTACCACGCCCATGGCCGGGACCGCAGTGACGTCGGTGCGTTCTTTGAACGAGACTCCCGCTTCTTTGGTGATGACGTCAACGGTAGGCAACGTGGGCTTATTGAGCGTTGCGAGTGGTTTCATAGCAGCCCGTACAACGAGAAGTTCTCCGGTTGTAATGCCGCCTTCGGTTCCACCAGCGAGAGTTCCGGTGCGAACGAAACTCTCGGTTGCTTCGTCCCAATGGATGGGGTCGTGCCCATTGCTGCCGCGACGTGTCGCAACTTCAAAACCGTCGCCGATTTCTATGCCCTTCACCGCCTGGATGCTCATGATTGCTTGAGCAAGTAACGCGTCGATCTTGCGATCCCAGTGCACATGCGAACCAAGTCCAACGGGTACGCCGTAGGCAAGGACTTCAACGACGCCACCGAGTGAGTCGCCCTCTTTGGCGGCTTGTTCAATTTCTGTGACCATGCGGTCGCCTGCATCAGAATCAAAACTTCGAACCGGAGATTCGTCGACTTGATTGAGATCAGATGGTGTCGGACGCTTGTTGCCATCCGATTTGGCTGTACCCATGGAAATCACGTGTGAGATAACCTCGATGCCGATTGTGCGCAGTAGAGCCTTTGCTAATGCTCCTGCTGCAACGCGAGCAGCGGTTTCTCGAGCGCTGGCGCGTTCAAGGACGTCGCGGGCATCGGTAAAGCCATACTTCTGCATACCAGCGAGATCGGCGTGCCCAGGTCGAACCTTTGTCAATGGATCGGCGGTTACTCCTGGAGCAGGGTCCATTTCTTTGTGCCATTTGTCTGAGCGGAACCATTCACTGTTCTTAATCTCAATTGCTACTGGTGAGCCAAGCGTCCGCCCATGGCGAACGCCGCCGACCAAAGTGACCTCGTCTTTTTCAAACCTTTGTCGCGGTCCACGTCCGTATCCAAGACGTCGCCGTGACAATTCGATTTGAATATCTTCAACGGTAATGGACAATCCCGCGGGAAGACCTTCGACGATAACGACTAAGGCTTGACCATGGGATTCGCCGGCGGTGAGGTAGCGCAACATTGGGAGTCAGGTTACCGCTGACTTACGCAAGCGCCTGCAATGCTGCTTGGTACATATCGGACACATTGGGCATCAGCCCAGTCCAGATCTGTTGCTGAAGTGCCGCTTGGTGCACCAGCATGCCGAGTCCATCGATGCCGAGAGCCCCGCAGCTACGGGTTAAACGCAAAAGTTCTGTCTCGATGGGGTGATACACCAAATCCATGACGATGTGATCGGGACGAATGAGATCAACAGCGATCGGGCTAACTGATACAACTTCGGGGCTCCGAGTCATGCCGACGCTGGTGGCGTTGATGATGATGTCGCTATTCGCTGCTGCTTCAGCAAGTGCTGCGGTATCTGTCATCGAGACTGCGTGGGCTATCGCTGGTGCTAAGGCAACAGCAGTTTGAGCGTGGTCAAGGGAACGGTTGGCAACAAAAATCTGTTGACACTGATGACGTTGAAGCGCATCGATCACCGAGCGCGCTGCTCCCCCTGCGCCGAGAATCAAAATTGATTTTCCCTCGACGCTAACACCCTGTTCTTTGAGGCTCGCCACGAGACCGTCGCCGTCAGTGCTGTGGCCGATCAATGAACCGTCTGTGCCTACTTCAATGGTGTTGACACTGTGCAATGCCTGAGCTGCTGTACTTACTGCATCAACTAAAGAAGCGATCGCGGTTTTGTGTGGCATGGTGACCGACAGCCCGCGTAGTCCGAGAGTCTTCATCGCATCCAGGGCTGACTGAGTCTCGCCCTCTTTGACTTCGCAGGCGACATAGATCCAGTCAATTCCGAGTGATTGAAAACCAATGTTATGTATGACCGGAGACAAACTGTGTTTGACGGGATCGCCTATAACGGCAGCGATTGAAGAGTGGGAATTAATTGGTAGTCCACTCAGTGCCATTTCAAAACTTTGTTGAGTTGAGGTCATTTCAGAGAACTCCTGCGATGATCGCCGCTTGAACGTTGGCTTGATGTTGAGCCAACGTTGCGGCAAACACGTGATGCCCGTCCTTGTCGGACAACACATAATAGAGATACAGGCAAGGAGACCCATCGGTGATTTCACGACACATGGGATCGCCCGCTGAAGGATTGGGAGCAGGATTCAAAGCCGCTTTAAGAGCAGCTCGTCCCGGGTTGGCAATAGGAGTCGGTGGCAAACCGCTATAGAGGTATGAGTTGTACGGGCTGTCAATCGCCTTTAATTCCACGAATGGCAATTCTGGATTCTGCTTGTACAAAAGCGTCGCATCAACTTCAAGAGGCATGCCCAGCGATAGTCGGTTATAAATCACCCGCGAGATTTTGGCCCGATCCTCGGGCACTTTGGCTTCACGCTCGATAATTGAGGCAATTGTTAACACCTCATACGGGGTTAGTCCGACAGCGTTCATTGAATCGTCAAGACCTTCTTGTCGCCCAACGCGCTCCATAAGTTTGAGCATCTGTTGTGCGACCTGCGTTGCAGTTTCATCGCCACTAATGAGGTAAGTATCGGGGAAGAGCAAACCTTCAAGTGTCGTCGTTGAATCAGGCTGATATACCGAACGGACAGCAGAAATTTCCGCGGAGGTGTCGCCAGTTTTGGTGAGAAAATCCGATTCTTTAACCGACTTCACAACTTCGCCTAGACGCTGTGCCATTTGCTGCAGAGTAAAACCTTCTGGGAAGGTGACCTTGGTCAGGGTTTCGTTAGGCGGTGTTCGTAGAACTCGCAGAATATTCCCAACGTGATCGTGAGGTTTCAAGGTGTAGAAACCAGCCGCAACAACAAGCCCGCCTTTCGACGATACATACGAACGAAAAACGGAATCATTGACAACGAAGCCTTCTTGTTCGAGGCGTTTACTCACTGAAACCAGGTCATCGGTTTCAGTGACAGTAAAAATCTCGGCAGCCCCGGGATCTCCGGGAGGATTGACTTGCCGGAGATACCAATATTGATATCCGCCGTAACTAACTGCAATCAGCGAGAACAAGACGACTAAACCAAGTCCTATTCGATTGACAATTTTTCTATTGGGGGACCTAGTGATATGAATTTTGGGGAGGACCTGATAAGGGTCTTTCGCGAATTCGTTGCCTGATGAACTTTCGTTACTCATAAGTTGCGACGTCTTTCAAGCCACGCTTGCAACATGATGGCGGCAGCAACCTTGTCGACGAATTGACGACGGGCAGTTGCACTGAGTTCGGCTTCTTTCAAGACCCGATCGGCGGCAACGGTGGTCATTCGCTCATCAAACATTTCAACCGGCACAGACAGAACCGTACTGAGTCGACGTGCTTCAGTGGTGGCGGCTTTTGCCGCTGGACCGTGGGCGCCAGACATTAAGAGCGGTAGGCCGACCACAACAATCTCAGCCTCTTCTTCAATCACTAGATCAAGAATCTTTTGGTGATCAAGACGTACTGACTTGCTGCGGAATATGACCGAATGAGGGCTAGCTATCGTGCCCGAAAAATCACTGACTGCGACGCCGATGCGTTTTGTGCCGAGATCGAGTCCGATGGCGCGCATTAGCTGCGAGCCGCCTCCTGCGCTAAGCGAAGAGCTTCAGGGATTCCCTCGGGATTCTTCCCTCCGGCAGTAGCGATATCGCCTTTACCTCCGCCACCTCCGCCGACTGCTTTAGCCGCCGAAGTAATCAACTGTGCGGCGTTCTTTCCGCTGCCAGGGTCAACAGCGCCGACGAGTGATACTCCTCCACCGGGCGATACGCCAATTAAGACGACCGTGTGAACGTTGGGTTGTTGACGAACCGCAATCGTGAGATCTCGTAGATCTCCGGGTGTCAAGTCGTCGACTTGAGTGACCACGATTCCGTTAATGGCATGAGCGGCAAGAGCACCTGCGGCAGTGACTGCTAAACGAGAACGCAAAGTCTTGTTCTCATCTTGTAATCCCTTAATGTCATCGACTTTACGTTGAACACCAATCAGTAAATCATCGGGACCCGATCCGACAAGACGCGCCGCATCGGCGATCACACGACGGTCGTGTTGTAAGAGATTCAGTGTTCGGGCCCCAGCGACTGCTTCAATGCGCCGTAAGTTCGCACCCACTGAACCTTCGGAAATTACTTTAATGATTCCGATGTCGCCAGTTGCTGAAACGTGGGTACCTCCGCACAGCTCAACAGAAGGTCCCGCTGAAAGAACGCGTACGCGGTCGCCGTATTTGTCACCGAAGAACGCAATCGCACCCTTGGCCAACGCTTCGTCCTTTGATGATTCAGTTGAATCAACTGGTTCATTTGACAATGTGAGGCTGTTTGCAAGTTCTTCAATACGCAGCAACTCTTCTTCGGACACGGCGTCATAATGACTGAAGTCAAAACGAAGGCGTTCATCGTCAACAAGTGAGCCGGCTTGCTTCACATGTTCGCCAAGAACCTGTCGTAGCGACCAATGCAGAATGTGCGTTGCCGTATGGTGACGACGAATGGCCAACCGACGTGACGCATCAATGTCGGCATTGACACTTTGATTCACCGTTAGACTGCCTGAAACAACCCGACACTGGTGACGGCGAAGGCCGGGTAATGCAAGAGTGGTATTGATGACTTCGTAACGATTGGCTCCGGAATAGATGAAGCCGGTGTCGCCAACTTGGCCTCCACTTTCGGCATAGAACGGCGTGCGATCGAGGAAGAGATCAAAGGTTCCGTCGTCGTCAGGAACGATGGCCAAAATCTTGGCCTCGCAAGAATCAAGTTCGTATCCAACGAATTCGGTGGTGCCGAATTGTTCCATGACTTCGCGATACAAATCGTGACGAACTGAATCAACCTCTCCACCCTTACGGGCGGCCTTGGCACGTTGACGCTGCTGGTCCATCTCGGTGTTAAAGCCATCAATGTCGATTGCGAGGTCGCGTTCGTTCACAATCTCTTCAGTGACCTCAAGCGGGAATCCGTAGGTGTCGTGCAATAAGAAGGCTGCCGACCCCGACAAGACCTTGTTCGACTTTGCGGCCGATTGCAATTCGTCTTCCAAAATGGTGAGACCGGTCTTAAGGGTTTGACGGAAACGTTCCTCTTCTTTGGTGAGCACTCCCATGATGAAGTCTTTTTGCGCGACGACCTCGGGGTACGCCTGACCCATAGTGGAGATTGCCGTTTCAACAAGTGTTGGCATGACGAGCTTTTCGGTGCCGAGCAAATATGCATGGCGTACGGCGCGGCGAATAATACGACGAAGTACATAACCACGTCCTTCGTTTGAAGGAAAGACGCCATCGCCGACGAGCATGGTGCTCGAGCGGGCGTGTTCGGCAAGTACTCGCAAGGAAAAACTGGCACGATCTTCGTAATCGCCAATCTTGTACGTTGCGCCAGTCACGGATTGGGCAGCCTCAACGATGGGGAAAATCGCGTCGGTCTCCCACACGCTGTCTTTTCCTTGAACCAAAGCCAAGATGCGCTCGAGTCCGGCACCAGTATCAATTGAAGGCTTAGGAAGCGGTGTACGAGTGCCATCAGGGGCTTGGTTGTACTGCATGAAAACCAAGTTCCAGAATTCCATGAAGCGATCGCCGTGCGGATCATTCAGAGGACCTCCGTCGGGACCGAACTCTGGTCCGCGATCGATATGCAATTCAGAACACGGCCCGCAGGGGCCAGTGTCGCCCATTTGCCAGAAGTTGTCCTTATCGCCTAAACGCTGAATTCGACTCATGGGCACACCGACTTGCTCGTGCCACATAGCTTCGGCTTCGTCGTCACTGGTATGGACGGTCACCCAAATGCGATCGCCATCAAACCCAAGGTTCTCGGTGACGAACTCCCAGCTCCAAGGAATCGCGGACTCTTTGAAGTAGTCACCAAATGAGAAGTTGCCCAACATCTCGAAGAACACCAAGTGCCGCTTCGTGCGACCAACAT
>Ga0214919_10003539_pt1 | contig 23520 bp, 22 predicted proteins | sample LL1503_MetaG_FD_177994 | JGI IMG/M metagenome (GOLD analysis project Ga0214919, IMG submission 177994) | Freshwater microbial communities from Lake Lanier, Atlanta, Georgia, United States - LL-1503 | ecosystem: Environmental > Aquatic > Freshwater > Lake | place: USA: Georgia | collected... | reverse complement strand
CCTCCTCCCCAATCATTTTTTTCATTCAGTGCAGGCAGAATACCTCCAAACAATAAATTAAAATCGGAAGTAGCATGCAAATTACTTTTGAAAGGAATATTTAAATTATTTCGAACATAATAAGCTTGAGAAGAGACCCCATCCACCCAGCACTCTCCAAAATTAAATATATGTGGGTACTCATTAATAAGTGCTTGATTTAATCTATTCATCACTTCCATATTGCAATACTTATAGGTATCAATTCTAAAAGCGTCTATGCCATAGGTCTCCACCGACCAAATTGCATTTTGTGTTAAGTAGTTTTCTACAAAAGGATTTTCCTGATTCACATCGGGCATTTCAGTGGTGAACCAACCATTAATCATTTTTTCAGCATCCACCTTTGAGTGATGTGGATCCAATATCGCCTGCTCTCTGTAATGTGTTTGTGTATAAGAAGGCCACTGATGTATCCAGTTTTTATCTGGTGCATCTTGCACCAAGAAATGAAAACGACCAAAATGATTATATACAATGTCTTGAATTAATTTCATACCTCTTTTATGCAAACTATCGCTTAATGCTAAATAAGCTGCATCACCCCCAAAGCGTTTTTCAATAGCATAATTATTAGTAGCTGCATAACCATGCTCGGTTCTGTCAGGCATGTTATTTTCAATCACAGGTGTCATCCATAAAGTAGACACCCCTAGTTTTTCAAAATAATTTAAATGATTAGTCACCCCTTTTAAATCGCCACCATGTCTTAAGAAAATAGAATCTCTATTTAAGGACTGGTCTTTTAATCCAGCAATTTGGTCATTACTAGGATCCCCATTACTAAAACGGTCAGGCATTAAAAAATAAATAAGATCAGATGGATTAATTCCTTGTGCAAAAGAAGTTCCTCTACCCTTTCTTCTAGGAACTAAAGGCCAGCTTGTACTTATTTTTTCTCCATTATTATTAAAAACAAAATTGACTATGCCAGGTTTTGTAGTACTGGCAATTTCAATATCCACTGCTATATAATGTCCATTTTCAAAATGATGCACTCCCAGCACTTTCACCCCAGCATAATTTGCATTAATAGTAGCCTTTGAGAAATTGTCATTTGTATTTCTAAATAAAATTTGAACTTTATGTAAGTTCATTTGTGTAAACCAATTGCTTGGATAGGCTTCCGTAACTTGGGCTACAGTCTTTGATAAGAACACAAAATTGAATAAAACAATTGCCCATAAAAATTTACGGTAAAAACAAGACTTCATATTTTTTATTTTTTCTCTTCTTTAATGATAATGGCACAAACTATGCCTGCTAATACTAATAAGAACCCTCCTATTTGAACAGCCATTAGCCTGTCGTTGTGTAAATAGGTAGACATAATTTTTCCAAAAAATAGGGAGGCTAAAATTTCAGGTAGTACAATAAAGAAATTAAAAATGCCCATATAGATACCCATTTTTTGTACAGGAATAAAACTAGATAACATAGAATATGGCATGGATAATATAGAAGCCCAGGCAATACCTACTAGTCCCATACTTACATATAATAAATTAGGTTGCTGAACATAGTATACTGAAATTAAACCCAAACCTCCAATGAGTAAACAAGCAGTATGGGTTAATTTTTTACCCAACTTAGTTACTAAAAAAGGTAAAGTAAATGAAAAACCAAAAGTGACAAGGTTTAAAATAGCAGAAGTGGTATTGGCATGCTCCAAGCCCATGGTATAAATGTCGCTGCTTGTTTGTGGATCGCCATGAAATAATTGACTGGCTACCCCTGTACTATAATAAAACCACATTAAAAAAAGTCCTGGCCATGTAATAAAATTAACCAATGCTAGTCTTTTCATTTGTACAGGCATATTACGAAGTGAATCAAAAATTTCTTTTACAATGCCTGTTTTATTTTCTTCAGCGGGTGTTTGAGTTACTGAAGGAGGATATTCTTTACTCTTAAATACAGTATACAATACCGAAACTAAAAAAACAGCACCTCCAATATAAAAAGAAAGTAAAATGTTTTGAGGAATAGAACCATTTGTTTTTTCTCTTGAAACATGAAACCAATTCACTAATACTTGTGGCAAATAACCTGCGATAAAAGAAGCAAGTCCAATAAACATAGACTGCATGGCAAAACCTCTTGAACGTTGTTTCTCGTCTAAATTGTCGGCTACAAAGGCTCTAAAAGGTTCCATGGTCACATTAATACAAGAATCTAAAATCCATAATACACCTGCTGCTATCCAAATAGAACCAGCATTAGGCATTACAAATAATAAGCATGAACTTAAGATAGCCCCTACTAAAAAGAAAGGTCTTCTTCTTCCTAGTTTTGGATGCCAGGTACGATCACTAAAATAACCTACAATAGGTTGTACTAATAATCCTGTCATAGGCGCCGCTAACCATAAACCTGGAATTTGTTCTGGACTAGCTCCTAAAAATTCATAGATAGCACTCATATTGCCCATTTGCAAACTCCATCCAAATTGAATGCCAAAAAAACCAAAACACATATTCCAAATTTGCCAAAAACTAAGTTGGACTTTATTACCCGTATATGCAGTATTCATATTCTAGAATTAATTTTTTAAAAACTAAGTATTGCTTTTTAATGTTTAATAACACTCTTTTACTTTTTGTACGTTTCTCTATATTATTCAATGCTCTAAATTTTATACCCATTAGGAATCACTGCTCCTTTTTTTACCACCACAATTCCATCTTTAATAGTATATAAAGGGTGGTCTACTTTTTCTAAATGCGCCCCTCCTTTAATGGTTACATCGTTACCAATAGAACAGTTTTTATCAATAATAGCATCTTCAATGATACATCTTTCTCCAATACCTAAAATGGGGGCTCCTTTTTTATTCTTCTCATGAATTTGTTCAATATTTTCATAATAATCACAGCCCATAATATAGGTATTCTTAATAATGGTATCTTTTCCAATTCTTGCACGAATACCTACTACTGAATTAGCTACTTCCTTTGCATGTATAATACAACCTTCTGCAAAAATGGCTTTATTAATTATAGTGCCGCTTATTTTTGCAGGAGGTAACATTCTAGCCCTTGTATACACTGTTTGTGCACTATCGAATAAATTAAACAAGGGAACGTCCTGTGTTAAAGCAATATTTGCTTCAAAAAAAGAATAGATATTTCCAATATCGGTCCAATAACCATCGTATTGATAACTCAAAACTTTATAGTGAGCAATAGAGTCTGGAATAATTTCTTTTCCAAAATCGGTGGCATTGGGATGTACTTCATTTAAAAATTGATACAGTATTTCTTTATTAAAAACATAAATACCCATGGAAGCTAAATAATTTCTACCCTGTGCTTTCATTTCAGTGCCCGTATCACTTACCCAATTTTTTAAAATTTCCTTTTTAGGTTTTTCTACAAAAGAAGTAATCAGATTTTCTTCATTCGATTTTAAAATACCAAATTCTGGCGCCTCTCTTTCCCCTACTGGAATGGTGGCAATAGTTAAAGCAGCACCACTTTTTTTATGCGCCTCAATCATTTTACTAAAATCCATTTGATATAATTGGTCACCACTTAAAATAAGTACATATTCAAAATCCAATTTGGCTAAATGCCTTAAAGATTGCCTCACCGCATCGGCCGTGCCTTGAAACCAACCTGGATTATCAGGTGTTTGTTCCGCAGCAAGTATATCCACAAAGCCAGAACTAAAAGCACTAAAATGATAAGTGTTTTTAATATGCTGATTCAATGAAGCAGAATTAAATTGTGTTAACACAAAAATTCTATTCAAATTACTATTGATACAATTGCTAATGGGTATATCCACTAAACGGTACTTGCCTCCAATGGGTACAGCAGGTTTGGATCGGCTTGCAGTGAGCGGGTATAGTCTTGAACCTGCTCCTCCTCCTAATATAATAGAAACTGTTTCTTTTGCGAACATTGCCATAACTAAAATTTAATAGGTTATTATTGATTTATACAATTGATTGATATACTTTTTTATAAGCAGCAATGACCGATTCCCAACTATGATCAATTTTCATGGAAATTTCAATCATAGCTTTCATTTGCATTTTATTTTTATATACCTCAATGGCTCTTTCAATTGAATACACAATATCTGCTTCACTAGCATGCAAAAACTTAATGCCAAAACCACCTTCATCTCCCATATCAATCACTGTATCATGCAAGCCCCCTGTATCTCTCACCATAGGAATAGTTCCATAACGAAGTGCATTCAATTGATTCAATCCACAAGGCTCTACCCTAGAAGGCATTAATAAAAAATCGGCGGCTGCATAAGCCTCATGTCCTATCTTTTCATCATAACCAATAAATGTATTGTACTGACCAGGATATAATTGCACTAAATAATTTAAAGCCGATTCGGTGGCAGTATCTCCTGCACCTATTATAAAAAAATTAGCGCCACAGTTGGTTTTATCTAATGCATGTTGAATGGCTCCGGGTAAAACATCGGCAGCCTTTTCTGCCACTAATCTTCCAATAAAAACAATAAGTGGTTTGGTATTATCTAAATTATACTTTGCGCAAAGTGCATTTTTATTTTTTTGTTTCCCTTCATGCACTGTGCTAAGATTATAATGAAAGGGCACCATCTTATCTGAAGCAGGGTCCCAAATTTCATTATCTATTCCATTTAATATACCCACACATTTACCTATTTCATTTTTAAATAATAATTCTAAACCATTAGAAGCAGTTGTTAATTGCTGCATGTAACTAGGGCTTACTGTGGTAACTTTATCTGCGCATTTAACGGCAGCTGCTAAAGAATTAATGCAGTCTCCCCATTCTAATAAACCTTTTTTGCTTATATCCCATCTGGGAATTAAAATACTTTTATCCCAGCCCATGGCACCTTGGTATTGCGCATTGTGAATACTTAAGACTGTTTTTACTTTTGCTAATTTTTGATAGTCGTAACAATACTTCATCATAAAAGGAATGAGTCCCGCTTGATGATCATGACAATGCACTATGGAAGGAAGTTCGGTCCAATGACTTAACCAATTCACCACCGCTACTTGAAATCCAATGAATCTATCTATATCATCGGGATAGCCATAAATTTTAGGGCGGTCTAATAAACCATTGACATCTACTAGATATAAATCGTAACCAAGCTTACCTGAACGCTCTTTAATAATGGTATAATCAAAAAACCAATTGCCTAGATTCGTATTCCCTTTAAATTGTACCTCCCAATTATTTTCTTGTAAAAAAGGCGTTTTATACATAGGCATTACCACCAGCCCTTTATCGCCTTGCTTGTTTTGATATTTTGGTAGTGCTCCTACCACATCCCCTAATCCTCCAGCCTTAGCCATAGGGTAACATTCTGCACTTACATGTACTATCACCATGAGCACTTTTAATTTGATTCAATTTACTTCATTGTGTTTAAAACTCCTTGTTTTTCAGCAGTTAATTCTAATTATTTGTAGATAGATTTTTAGCCTTTTTACACATTGAATTATAATTTTAAGTATTTTACGGGATAGATACAACCAATAACGATTAAACTAACGAATCTTATGAGCCAAACCAAACAAGCTACCAATACGGGTGCATTATCTACTCTTGTAGTCGTATTCTTTTTCTGGGGTTTTATTGCGTCTAGTAATAGCGTCTTTATTCCCTTTTGTAAACACAAATTTAACCTTGACCAATTTCAAAGTCAATTAGTTGACTTCGCATTCTACCTAGCCTATTATATTGGCGCCTTGGGTTTATTCGCCTATGGTGCTTTTGGAGGCAAGGACTTAGTGGGTAAATGGGGTTACAAGAAAAGTATTGTGTATGGCTTATTATTTTCAGCTATTGGAGCAGCTGCCATGATTATTGCAGTAAATGCCAACACATTTACTGGAATGCTAGTAGGTTTATTTATTGTAGCCTTAGGATTTTCTTTACAACAAACCGCAGCTCAACCTTTCGCCATTGCTTTAGGAGACCCTTCTACGGGTGCAAGTCGTGTGAATTTAGCTGGAGGCATTAATTCCTTCGGAACCTCTATTGGCCCCATTGTAGTTGCCTTTGCTTTATTTGGAAGTGCTGCTGCCATTACCGATGATCAAATTGCTGCTTTAAGTTTAAGTAAGGTGGTTATTTTATATACTGCGGTGGGTATTTTATTTCTAGCTGCTGCTGCTATGTTTCATTTCTCTAAGAAAGTCCCTCCAGGTATTTCTGAAGAAAAAATTGAACCCGCTAACAAAGCATTGTACTTGTTATTAATAATGACAGGTGTATTAATAGTTATGTTCGTTCCTATTTTTAGTAGTTATAAAATTGATCCTACTACTTTAAACGATGCAGGTAGACATGATTTAGAAACCACTCGTTTGAAATGGTTATTTGGTGCCTTAGCAACTGTAGTTGTGGGTTTATTATATGCTAACTTCCAAGCAAAGAAAAATGAAAATGGTTGGGGTGCGATGAAATACCCTCAATTAGTTTTAGGAATGCTAGCCTTATTTGTTTATGTAGGAGCGGAAGTAGCTATAGGTTCAAATTTAGGAGAATTATTAAAACAAGCCGATTTTGGAAGTATCCCTTCTTCAAAAATTGCACCTTATATTTCAATGTATTGGGGCAGTATGATGATTGGTCGTTGGACTGGTGCGATTTCTGCTTTTGAATTCAAAAGTCAAACAAAGAAAATATTAACGGTAATTGTTCCTTTAGTAGCATTTGGTATTGTCATTGGTGTTAACAGTATTGCGCAATACGACATGAGTCCACTTTATATGTACATCGTTTGTATTTTTATTCAAATTGTTGCTTTCTTTATTAGTCAAGACAAGCCTGCAAAAACTTTATTAATATTTAGTTTAATTGGGGTGATTTCCATGCTAATTGGCGTATTCACTAAAGGAGATATTGCTATTTATGCTTTCTTAACAGGGGGTATAGCTTGTTCCATTATGTGGCCTTCTATTTTTGCCTTATCTATTGCAGGCATTGGAAAGTACACTACACAAGGCGCAGCCTTTTTAATTATGATGATATTAGGTGGTGGTATTATTCCTCCTATCCAAGGAAAATTATCTGACTATTTACAATCTGCACATTTAGATATGCCAGGTTATGGTATTCATAATTCATTCTGGGTGCCTGTTTGCTGTTTTGCTTATATTTTAGTATTTGCTATTTCAGTAAAAGGTATTTTGAAAAAGCAAGGCATTAATTATGAAGATGCTGAAGTAGCAGCTGGACATTAATAAAAATTTTAAATAAGTAATAGAATGGATTCTTTTGTAGCAGGCGTTGATATTGGTGGCACAGGTACCAAGTTTGGTATCGTAGATAATTTAGGCAATGTATTGTCCTCGGATACTATGTCCACTAGAGGACATGCCGATATTCATGCTTATATAGATGAATTGTATGATAAATTAATGATCTTAATTGATAAAGTGGGTGGCGTTGGCCGTATCAAAGGTATTGGTGTGGGTGCTCCTAACGGGAATGTTTATACTGGTACTATTGAATATGCTCCTAACCTTCCATGGAAAGGTATTATTCCTTTGGCTAAATTAATTCAAGACAAATTTAAATTGCCTGTTAAATTAACCAATGATGCCAATGCAGCAGCAGTAGGTGAAATGACTTATGGTGCCGCAAAAGGAATGAAAGATTTTATTTTAATTGCATTAGGCACAGGTGTAGGAAGTGGCATTGTAGCCAATGGAGAATTAATTTATGGACACGATGGAATGGCAGGTGAATTAGGCCATACTATTATTATACCTGATGGACGCGTGCACCCTGGTACAGGCAAAAAAGGTTCTTTAGAAAGTTATGCATCAGCAACAGGGGTGGCTACTTCAGCTGTTGAAATTTTAAAAACCACAGACAGACCCAGTACTCTCAGAAATACTCCTATTGATAAGATAGATTCTAAAGCGGTTTTTGAAGCAGCTACGGCAGGAGATGAAGTAGCGAAAGAAGTATTTGAATACACGGGTAGAATACTAGGTATTTCTTTAGCCAACTTTGTAATGTTCTCAAGTCCTGAAGCCATTATTTTATTTGGAGGCTTAACCAAGGCAGGTGATTTAATTTTAAAACCTACGCGTGAGCATATGGAAGCGAACTTAATTGAAGTGTTCCAAAATAAAATTAAAATCTTAGTAAGTCATTTGAAAGAATCGGACGCTGCCATCTTAGGAGCAAGTGCCTTAATGTGGGAGTAACTCTTCTTTCCATTTATTTCTACCCCAGCCTGCTATGACATGCTTTTCTGAATGATAAGAAGAACGAACCAAGGGTCCGCTTTCAACATAGTCAAAGCCAAGCTCATAGCCTATTTGTCTTAGTTCTGCAAATTCATCGGGATGCACAAATCTTTGAACCGCTAAATGTTTTTTAGTAGGTTGTAAGTATTGACCCAAGGTTAATACATCGGTTCCTACCGACACTAAATCTTTCATAGTTTGTATTACTTCTTCTTTCTGTTCTCCAATACCTAACATAATACCGGTCTTAGTGCGCATGCCTCCTTTTTTCAAAGTTTCTAGTACACCTAAACTTCTTCTATACTTTGCTTGCACTCTTACTTTCTGTGTAATTCTCTCCACCGTTTCCATATTATGACTTACCACTTCTGGAGCCGCTTCAATGATTCTATTAATTTGTTCTTGTATACCTCTAAAATCGGGTATCAAAGTTTCTAATGTTGTAGTGGGTGTAAGTGCTTTAATAGCTTTAATGGTATTGTACCAAATAATGGAACCCCCATCTGCTAATTCATCTCTGTCTACACTTGTAAGTACTGCATGCTTTACTTTCATTAATAAAATAGCTTCCGCTACTCTTTGCGGTTCATCCCATTCAACAGGTTTAGGGCGTCCTGTAGCGACTGCACAAAATTGACAACTTCTTGTACAAATATTACCTAGTATCATAAATGTAGCCGTGCCTTCACCCCAGCACTCTCCCATATTCGGGCAATTACCACTTTCACAAATGGTATGCAATTTATGGGTGTCCACTAATCCACGCACATGCTTATAACTTTCTCCAATTGGTAGTTTTACTCTTAACCAATCTGGTTTTTTTATTCTAGTATCTTTCTCAGGCGTTACAATGGGTAATTCTTGCATATATCTTCTCAATAATCTGGCACAAAAATACAAGACTTGCAGTATATAATGGCCTTTTAAGGTCAAAATTATATCTTATCTTCATACATAGAAATAACCCCTTTATGGAGAAATACGGAAAAATTTTATTGATTGTGATGCCCATTTTTTTTATGATGATTCTTATAGAAAAATGGTATGGTTGGTATATTAAAAAAGAACGAACCCATTCCATGGATACAGTAAGTAGTTTAAGTTCTGCTATTACCATGGTCATTAAAAATGTCTTGGGTTTAAGTTTCACCATATTAAGCTATAAATGGATTGAAGAAAGAGTAGCTCTTACACATATTACAACCACTTGGCTTACTTATGTGATTGCCTTTGTCAGCTTAGACTTTTCACATTATTGGATTCACAGAATAGACCATAAAATAAATTTCTTCTGGAACAGTCATATTGTACACCATAGTAGTGAAGAATTTGATTTAGCCTGTGCCGTTAGACAACCTATTTCTTCATTCGTAAAAATATTTTCTTTATTCTTACTTCCTGCTGCATTATTAGGTATATCGCCACTTGTGATTGCTACTGTTACGCCCATTCAATTTTTTGCTCAATTCTGGTACCATACACGTTATATTAATAGAATGGGCTTTTTAGAATACATATTGGTAACGCCTTCGCACCATAGAGTGCACCATGCTTTTAATAAAGAGTACATGGATAAAAATATGGCTCAAATATTTATTATTTGGGATAAACTATTTGGTACTTTTCAAGAAGAACTTCCTAATGTAGTTCCTGTATATGGTATTACGCGCCCTATGCGTACTTGGAATCCTATAAAAATTAATTTTGTGCATATGTGGTTACTTATAAAAGATGCATGGAGAACCAATGATATCAGGGCTAAATTTCAAGTTTGGTTTAAACCTACTGGCTGGAGACCTGCCGATGTAGAAGCAAATAGTCCCGTCTTTAAAATTGAGGATGTATATCATTTTGATAAATATCAAACTAAAAGGTCAAACCCTTTTTACGCATGGGTATGGTTACAAATTGTGCTTATATTTATTATCGTTGCTTACTTCTTAGGTAATATTGCAAGTATTGGAGTGCCCAATATATTTATTTACGGAGCCTTTGTCTATGTTTATATTTATGCCTTAACCGATTTTATGGATGGCAATGCCTCTTCTCTTTTTTGGGAGATAGCAAAATCAATTTTTGGAATTAGCCTTATTATTGTTTTAGGAGATTGGTTTGGTGCAGATAAATACTACCCCCTATTAAGCAAGTTAATGATTGCCTATTTTATATTGTCGGTAGCTATTACCTACATGCTTCATAAAAAAGAAATTAGCCCAGCAAAAGCAATGGCTTAAAATACAAAATGAGCAGAAAGAATTAAAAAGAAAGTAAGAATCAGAATGCTTTAATTACAATAATTAAAAAACATACAATATATCATGACTTCAATTGTAACCTACGATGCCAATTTAAGAACTACTTGTGTGCATTTGCAAAGTGGCTCCGATATTCAAACCGACGCTCCTACCGATAATAAAGGAAAGGGAGAAAGATTTTCACCCACCGATTTAATTGCTACAGGCTTAGGTGCTTGTATGATTACCACCATGGGTATTAAGGCAGAATCGATGTCTATAGCCATTGATGGTGCCAAGGTAGAAGTGACTAAAATTATGGTAGCAGACCCAAGAAGAATAGGTAAAATTATTGCGCATGTAACTATGCCAGCAGGTTTAAACTTAGACGATAAAACAAAAGAGATATTAGAAAGAGTAGCAAGAACCTGTCCTGTGGAAAGAAGCCTACATCCAGACCTTGAATTAGATATTGCTTTTAATTGGCAGTAGCAATAAACAGGGAATGTTTAATAAAATTTTTAAAGCAACTAACTCAAATTTAGTTGCTTTATTTTTTGCACTAGTTTACTCACAGGTAGGCCCATTACATTATAAAAATCGCCTGTAATTTTTTTAATACCCACTACCCCAATCCATTCTTGAATGGCATAGCCCCCTGCTTTATCAAAGGGCTTATATTTATCTACATAGAATTCAATTTGTTCCGGTGTTAAATCATGAAATTCTACTAAGGTGGTTTCACTAAAACTAATTTCTTGGTCTTGATATAATAAAACTACCCCAGTTATTACTTTATGTATTTGACCAGACAAGGCTATCAAGGAGTCAACAGCCTCTTGTTTATTACTAGGCTTCCCTATTATTTTTTGATCCAATACCACCACGGTATCTGCAGCAATTATGCACGAATTTGCTAAGGCTGGTTTTGTGGAAAGAATCATTTCTTTCACGGCCAAGGCTTTATTTTTTGCAATAAACTCAGGCACTGCTTCGATAGCTAAACTAGTTGGATAAGATTCATCTATATCTGAAACAATAATTTCAAAAGGAATTTCGGCCCATTCAAGTAATGTTTTTCTTCTAGGAGATTGCGAGGCTAGTATGAATGAAGGCATGAAATGAATCGATTATATGAAGCTATTAAAATAAAAAGTAGAAAAACAGAATAGATAAAATACCAGCCAGCATTGCAAATTTTAAATAAGCACTTAGCTTTTTAAAGTGGTTATGTGTAAAGGACTTAGGCAATTGAATTAATACAAGGCTTAAAGGAATAATGATAAATACAAGACAATATAAAACAGTATACCACCAACCAAAAGGGATTACATATAATTGTATGATTAACAAAATGGCAATAACCACGAATGTCCAAACGGCTATATACACTTTAGTAGGCTTTAACCCCCAGGCAATGGGCATGGTATTACAACCATATTTCTGATCCCCTTCCATATCCTCCATATCTTTTAAGGCTTCTCTCACCAGGGTTAATATAAAAGCAAAAGCACTATATAATAAAGTAAGCTTTGCAAATTTTATGACGGCCCCATTACTAATTTCAGGATGAAAAATTTCTTGTACCGTAAACTTAGAAAAATAAACAATGGCAATAGACCAGGCTGTAAGAATGGCAATAATAACATTGCCCACTAAAAACTTCTTTTTAAAACTGGTACTATAAAACCATAATAAAAGTATGGCCAATAAATTGGTTATATGAATATGCCAATAGCTTGTAAAAGGAAATACAATGGTGGAGATATACATACCCAATACACTAAAAATAAGATGCCAGAAAATAACCATTCTTCTGCTTATATAAGAGCCCACTACTACCTTCTGCGGTTTGTTCACCTGATCAATATTGACATCAAAGTAATCGTTAATCATATACCCTGCAGCAGCAATTAATATATTGCTTGTAAGCATAAAATAAAAACGAATATCTACCTCGCTGCCCGAAATAGGAAATAATGGTTTGTAAATACAAAAATGCAATAAGCATTCTGCTAGTATAATGAATACCAAGTTGGGCCAACGCACCAATTTTAAAAAATGGATGAATAATTTCAAAACGATTATTTTAAATTCATTTAGACTGAATATGATCTTCTATATCCCAATGATCATTCAACTTTAATGTTTTTTCAATGACTTCTCTAGCACAGCCCTCTCCACCTTTAGCAATGGCCTTATAAGTGGCAATAGCTTTGATATCGATAGCAGCATCATTAGGGCAAGCTGCAATACTTGCTATTTGCATGGCTTCATAGTCGGGCATGTCATCGCCCATATATAATATTTGATCTAAAGGAGTTGCATGTAAAATAGACAACTCTTCTAAAAGTACTTTTTTGTCGCTTACTTTCATAAACACCTGCATCACGCCTAATTTTTCTAATCGCTCTTTAACTTCATCGGAATGACCCCCTGAAATAATCCAAACCTTGTACCCTTTTTTAATAGCTAACTGAATCGCATAACCATCTTTAATATTCATGGTTCTAGCCATTAGTCCATTGGGCATCACCAATAAATTACCATTGGTTAACACACCATCTACATCAAATACAAAACAAGTTATTTTTTTAAACTTAGCTAACAAGGCATTTTTATTTAGACAATAAAAGTAAGCTTATTTTTGATTATCACGCCACTCATAGACCCAGGCAGATTGAATCATTTCCAGATGCCCCTCATTAGATTCCTCTCTTTTACCCTCAAAATGAGGCAAGGATAAAACCCAATCTAATAAATCGGTGAAACGCACTCTATAAATTTTAGACTCTGTAAAATCATCCCCAAATTTTTCATATAATTTCTGAGCGATGTCTTCATGATCATTCCAATGAATGGGCGGTTCAAACTGAGTCATAATTTTTTAATTTTTATTTAGGTCTAGTATATTTTATTCTCCTAAAAATTGTGTTTGGTCGGGCACTATTATTTCAATTGCTCCGCTGCCTGCTAATAATTCGCATTGACATCCTAATCTTGATTCTATTCTTGGGCTTACTGCACGATCAATAAAATCTTCTTCTTTATCCGATAGCTCTTGTAAAAATTCTCCCCCTTTCTTAATATATATATGACAGGTACTACAAGCACAAACCCCACCGCAATTATGGTGCAGTTCAATGCCATTATCTAATAGGACTTCTAATAAGCTATGGTCTGGCTTAATATCATTTAAAGTAACTGGCTCTAATCCCTTTTGTTCAAAATTAATTTTAATCGAATACATAGCTCGTTCTTAGATTTTTGCAAAAATACTAGTAATCACTCAATGCCTTCATTTCATTTATATTTTTCTTTGTCGAAATACAAAAAAATTAAGATCTATACTCTAGGGGCACTTATCTTTGCAGTCTAATTTTACAATTATGGCCACGTACGGGTTCTCAGAAAGGATGTATTTACAATATTTGAGAACCAAGTTTACCACTTTAGGCATGGTTTCACCCCCAGTAGGAGGCAAATTGGCCTTTGATTTATTCTGCACCCACTATCCAAAATATAAAAAACAAAAGGCCCCTGCTATTTTCCATAAAGGGAAGTCTTTAAATATATCTCTTATAGGAGATGGCATTCAAACTACAGGCAAAACCAATATCCACGGTTTTGAATGGAAGCCCCTGAAGCCAAATGGACAAATCGTATTAATTGTGCATGGATACGCCAGCTATTTTTATAAGTTTGACCAATATATTCAGCCTTTATTGAAACAAGGTTTTAGGGTCATTGGTTTTGACGCCCCTGGACATGGGCTTAGTGAGGGCAAACACATTAATATAGTCATCTATAAACATGCCATTGAAAATATTATTAAAGAGCTAGGCCCCATTGATCATTTTATTGGGCATTCCCTGGGAGCCATTACTTTAGCCATGATTGCAGAGACCATTGAAAACCCTAAAGAGCATAAGTTTGTATTAATAGCCCCAGCTACAAAAACCACCAGTACTTTTGAGCGATATTTTAATATGATGCGCTTTAGCCCAGCTATTAGAGCGGCTTTTTTAGACGAAGTAGAAAAGCGCACTCAGTTGCCAATTACTTATTTCGAAGCCGATAGGGCCATTGAGAATTTCAAAGGAGACCTACTTTGGGTGCACGACAGAGATGATTTGGTTTGTCCCTTCAAAGATTTGGTAGAATTTCAAAAAAAAGCCCCCAAAAACATAAAATTCTTGATAACCAATGGGTTAGGTCATAATAAACTCTATAAAACCCCTGAAATCATTGATAAAATTATGGCCTTTTTAGGCCCAATAGAATAGCTAATTTTTATTTTTTGGGCGAAAGCTCTAATATTGCATCGCGAGAAAAGAATTCATTAGCTAGAAATGGCGTTTTTTCTTTTTTCATAATTAATTGATATTCAATTCCAAAAATACCCGTAGGAGCGGTTGGCAACTATGTCAAAAAACTTATTAATTGTGGAGTCGCCTGCAAAGGCCAAGACGATCGAGAAGATTTTAGGGGATGAATTTGAAGTAAGAAGCTGCTATGGTCATATTCGTGATCTAGAAAAAGCAGACATGGGTATTGACTTGAAAAACAAATTTGCACCAAGATATACCGTCCCTAGTGAGAAAGAAAAAGTGGTAAAGGAATTAAAATCCATGTCAAAGAAGGCAAAGGAAGTTTGGCTAGCATCGGATGAGGACCGTGAAGGAGAAAGTATTAGTTGGCATTTGGCAGAAGTATTAGGATTAGATCCTAAAAAAACAAAGCGTATTGTATTTCATGAAATTACAGCGCCCGCTATTAAAAAAGCAGTGGCGAATCCTCGTTTCATTAATATGGATTTAGTGGACGCACAACAAGCAAGAAGAATATTAGATAGAATTGTGGGTTTTGAATTAAGCCCTGTGCTTTGGAGAAAAATTGGCATGCAAAGAAGTTTGAGTGCGGGTCGTGTACAAAGTGTGGCCGTAAGATTAATTGCTGAAAGAGAAAGAGAGATCAATCAATTTTTACCAGAAAGCGTATTTAAAATTGCTGCTTTATTCACCGCTCCCGATATTAATAAAAAGAAAGTTAAGTTTAAAGCAGAAGGCCCTCAAAAATTATCAACGGCTGGTGCGGCTGAAAAGTTTTTAAACGAATCAAAAGGTGCAAAATATACGGTAAAAGATATTGCAGTAAAAGACGGCAAACGCACGCCCTCAGCGCCTTTCACTACTTCTACCTTACAACAAGAGGCTTCTAGAAAATTAGGCTATAGCGTTAGTAAAACAATGTTACTTGCGCAAAAATTATATGAAAGTGGTAAGATCACTTACATGAGAACCGATAGTATTAGTTTAAGTGAAACTGCAGTAGACGCCATTAAAGCAGAAATTAATTCAAGCTTTGGTGAAAAATATTATCAACCTCGCAAGTTTAAAAATAAAAATGAAAATGCGCAAGAGGCGCATGAGGCCATTCGCCCTTCTTACATGAATGAAAGCAAAGTAGACGATGCCGATTTAAATAGATTATACGAACTCATATGGAAAAGAACCATTGCTTCTCAAATGAGCGATGCGCAATTCGAAAAAACAACTGCTAAAATTGAAGTCTCTACGAATAAAGAAACTTTAACAGCAAGCGGAGAGGTAATGAAATTTGATGGTTTTCTAAAAGTATATTTAGAAAGCAACGACGATGAAGAGGAAGAAGATAATAATGAAGAGGGAGAAAGTTTATTACCTCCTTTAGCGAAAGGACAAGTATTAGACTTTTTAGAAATGACAGGACTAGAGCGTTTTAGTCGCCCTACTTCAAGATTCACAGAAGCATCGCTGGTGAAGAAATTAGAGGAATTAGGTATTGGACGCCCTTCTACTTATGCACCCACTATCTCTACTATTATGAAACGTAATTATGTAGAGAAAAGAGAGAAAGAAGGGGTGAAAAGAATCTTCCAGATATTAACTTTAGATAATAAGGATGTCATTAAACAAGAGACTGCCTCAGAAATTACAGGTGCAGAAAAAAATAAGTTATCTCCTACCGATTTAGGTTTAGTGGTGACTGACTTTTTGAAATTGCATTTTGAAAAAGTAATGGACTTTAACTTTACTGCTAAAATTGAAGGTGAGTTTGATGAAATCGCAGCTGGTAAATTAAAATGGAGCGATATGTTGGCCTCTTTTTACGAGCCCTTTCATGTAACTATTGAACATACATTGGAAACTGCTGAAAGAGCTAAAGGTGAGAGAGAACTAGGTTTTGATGCAGTGACTGGTAAGAAAGTAATTGCACGTATGGGAAGATATGGACCGATGGTTCAAATTGGACACCAAGACGAAGAAGAAAAGCCAAGATTTGCAAAGCTAAAGGCCTCTCAAAGTATTGAGTCTATTAGTTTTGAGGAAGCCATGGAGCTTTTCAAACTACCTCGTATGCTAGGACAGTTTGAAGAGGAAGATGTTTCTGTAAATATTGGTCGTTTTGGCCCCTATGCAGCACATGCTAAGAAGTTCTACTCCCTAAACAAGGAAATGGACCCTTATACTGTAACCCTAGAGGAATTGACTCCTATGATTGCAGAAAAGCGCAAGGCAAAAGACGAAAGAACCATTAAAGTATTTGAAAAAGAAAAGATACAATTACTGAGAGGCCCTTATGGCCCTTATATTAAACAAGGTTTACGCAATTTTAAATTGAGTAAAGAGCAACAAGAAAAAGTAGAAACCTTGACCATTGAAGAAGTGAATGCTACTATTGCTGAATTAAAAGCCAACCCGCCACGCAAAATGGCGAGAAAGAAAAAGGCTTCTTAACAATAATACTAAAAAAGGTCCTCCGAAATTCGGGGGACCTTTTTTTATCTATTATAAATTTTATAAGTTTATTGGAAGGAAGGCTTACTCATTAATTTAAGGTATTGAACGTGCGCTTTAATGGCACTTATTACCGTTGGGTATTCAATGTATTTTAATTTAAAATCGGCACAGGTTTGTTTTACTATTTTAGAAATAGCAGGATAATGCACATGAGAGATTTTAGGGAACAAATGGTGTTCAATTTGAAAGTTCAACCCTCCTACTAACCAGCTTACTAATTTACTCTTCGTCGCAAAATTAGCCGTGGTTTGAATTTGGTGCACTGCGAACTCATCAGGCATTTTATTCTCAGGTTGAACAGCAATAGGGAATTCAGTTTCAGTGACGGTATGTGCTAGTTGAAATACAATACTTAATACAAAGCCTGCAAAACAGCCTACTACTAAGAAACCCACTAACCAGCTAACCCAACCCAACATATATATAGGCAATACCACGAAAATAAAAGCATGGTATACTTTCACCGCCCAAAATTCAAAATGTTCTGCAAAGCTCATATCACTAATAGCAACAGAACCAATTTTTTTAGAAAAGTACTTTTTATAATCTGCAAAGAATATCCAAAATATATAAAGTAGCATATATAAAACCCAAAAATAAATATGCTGAAAACGATGTAATAGATAATGCTTCTGCGTAGGAGCCATTCTCATTAAAACACCTACTTCAATATCATCATCAACGCCATCAATATTGGTAAAAGTATGGTGTAAGGTTACATGCTTCATCGCCCACATAAAACGGCTTGCACCTAGCACACTAATAGAAGAAGATGCTAATTTATTTAACCAAGCGTATTTACTAAAACTACCATGACTTCCATCGTGCATAACGTTAAATCCAATGGCGGCAATAAGGCCTCCAAATAAGATGCATTCCAAAATCGCATAAAATACAGGAGGTGTGAAAAATATTAAATGAATATAAGTAATTACAAAAAGGCTCATTAATATAATGGCTTTTGAAAACAATTTAAAATTTCCTGTTGCTTTAATAGCATGGTCTTCTAAATATAGATTCACTCTTCTCTTTAATTCTGCATGTAATGAATTTGCCATTACAGGGAACTTCGGGGTATGCACATTATTGTTTGACATAGTGTTCGTTATAATATACAAAGAAAAGGCAATTAGCAATAAGACTAGGCTTTATTCTGTATTATTTAGCTGAACGTTTAATAATTCTATTTATTATGTAAACAATTGTTAAATATATCCACATAGATGGGATAAGTTAAAACCATTTTTGACGATATATTTCGTTGATTTGAATAATAATTGAAACCAAACATTAGTTTAAACTATGCCAAAAGAAGCTGAAATTAACGCCCTATTTAAGCTAATAGACGATCCTGACGAAGAAGTCTTTAATACCATTGCCGATAGGTTGCTGAATTACGGCACACCCATTATACCTGACCTAGAACATCTTTGGGAAAATACTTTAGACGAAGCTACTTTGGAACGCATTGAAATAATGATTTACAAACTGCGTTTGCAAGATTTAAAAGAAGCCTTCGTGGAATGGAAGTCCAAGCCCGAACCCTCTTTATTTGAAGGGGCCTTACTCGTTACAAAATTTCAATTCCCTGAATTAGCCATTGACAGCTTGCGTCATCAAATGGAAAAAATAAGACGTAATATTTGGCTAGAGCTCAATAACTATTTAACTCCCTTGGAACAAGCCAATGTGATTAGAAACATACTTTTTAACTACTATCAAATAAAAGGCGTAGAAGTGAACTATGAAAAGCCAGAAGAATTTTTAATTTCAGCTCCACTACAATCTAAAAAAGGGAATGCCATTGCCAATACTTTATTATACGCAGAGCTTTGTCAACAATTGGAAATACAGGCTCAGTTTATTAATATTCCCAAGCAATGTATTATAGCTTTTTATGCATCGGACTGGGATCCTGAAGAATTGGTTACTAACCCACAAGAATTTATTCAGTTTTATGTAGAGGGTACAACAGGTAATGCTTTTTCACAAAAGGATTTAGACCAGTACATGATTCGTTCTAATATTGAACCTAAGAATAGTTATTACAAAGCATTGTCAAATGTAAAAATTATTAAAAAGCATTTACTAGAATTTGCAAAATGTTTTAATAGCCCTACCCTTCAATACAAGCAAAAGGACCTTACCGATTTAGCCAATTTATTAGACTAATAAAAAAAATATGATTCAGTGGGATGATTTTACCAAGGTAGATATTCGTTGCGGCACCATTTTATCGGCCGAAGTTTTTGCGAAAGCCAAAAAACCTGCCTATCAATTAAGTATCGATTTTGGTAGCTTGGGTATTAAAAAATCATCTGCTCAAATCACAGCTCATTATAGTATTGACAATTTGATTGGTAAACAAGTAGTAGCTGTGGTGAATTTTCCACCCAAACAAATTGCCAACTTTATGAGCGAGTGCCTGGTTTTAGGCGTTTATGATACCGAAAACGAAGTGGTCTTATTACATCCCTCTCACCCAGTAGATAATGGCCAACAAGTCGGTTAATGGAAACAAAATACACACAAATTTATCATAGCCCAATTGGTGTTGTTAAAATAGTAGCCTCCGAATTTTGTATTGAAGAATTAGTTTTTGTAGAAACAGACAAAGTATCAAGCATAAACCTATCCGAGGATTCTCCCCCAGTCATTCAGCAATGCATAGATGAACTCATAGAATACTTTGCGGGTAATAGAAGAAGTTTTTCTGTGGCCATTAACCAAGAAGGAACAGAATTTCAACAAAGAGTTTGGAAAGAATTATATGAAGTACCTTTTGGGAAGAATTTAAGTTATGGAGAACTTGCCAAAAAAATGGGCGACCCTACTGCTGTTCGAGCAGCGGCTGCTGCCAACGGTAAAAATAAAATAGCTGTTATAGTACCCTGTCATAGAATTGTGGGAGCAGATAGATCTCTTGTGGGATATGCTTGGGGTAAGGCCAGAAAAAAATGGCTATTACAACATGAATTTAGATTGGCCCTAGGGGTACAAACCTTATTTTAAAATGGATCCGTCGAAACCAAAGGGTAATAAATGAGTGGCAGAATTTACCACCATCACTTTACCCGACTTCCCAGCCATAATAATCTTAATGGGAGATTTAAACCTGTTTTCATAGTCTAATAAGGATTGCCTGCACATACCACAAGGCGATATAGGCTCTACTGAGGGCTTACCTACTGGTTCATAGCTAATGGCCATTGTATGAATGGTTTCATGGGGAAATTGGCTTCCTACACTGTTTAATAAGGCACGTTCAGCACAAATACCCACTGGGAAGCTGGCACTCTCTTGATTAGAACCTACCATAATTGCATTGGAACTTAGTCTTGCAGCAGCCCCTACTTTAAAATTAGAATAAGGTGCATAGGCTGTCTCTGTTGCTTTTTTAGCAGCTTCTAAAAGTTCCTGATCTGCAATTGACAATTGATTGGCATTCTCTAACAAATCATATTCGAACTCAAATTTTTGCTGCATGTAATTTTTTTTTGTGCTTTATTTAATCAAATTAAATATGCGATTCCACCTAATGGATTTATTATAACTAAACCAAATTAAAGCGGCTCTTCCCACAATATGTGTTTCTGGCACAAAGCCCCAGTATCTACTATCTTGACTGCGATGACGATTATCCCCCATCATCCAATAGTAATTAAGTTTCACCGTATAGCTTGTCGCAACTTTACCATTCAATATAAATTGATCATTTATTTTTTCTAAACTATTGTGTTCGTAGTTGGTAATAAGTCTGCGGTAGATTTCAATAGTGGTATCATTTAATTCAATTATATCCCCTTTTTTAGGAATGCGAATGGCGCCAAAATTATCTACCGACCATGGTGCGTGCACAACATCATTAGGAAAAGTATTGCCAATTAAATTATCTACATAAAAACTCATCTCTTTTACTTGTGGCAATTTACGTAAGCTTGCTGCAGCCCCTGCTGTCATATTAATCACATAGGTATTGGGTCTGCCTTCCATTACTTTAAAATCGGAAGTTGCCTCATTTATATTAATTCCAATGGTATCTTCTATAAAACTTTCTGGAATAGGTGTGCCATCTGTAATAACAATATATTCTGTTTGCGCAGAAGCAGCCACATAAGCAGGCTTATTATTCACCCATAACCTACTTTCTTTTACTTGAATAAGATCACCAGGGAGACCCACACATCTTTTAATATAGTTATCGGTCTTATCCATGGGATGCACTAAAATGGGGTAATCTGCTTGTAGCTTTTCTCTATTATTATTATACTCAGGTGTTCTTAACACATCGTAGTAAGGAAACTTAGATCCGAATTCAGGTAAATTAATAATGGTATCTCCTGCAGGGAAATTAAATACCACAACATCGTTTCTATTTATATCTCTATACTTGGGTAATCTTTGATAATCGAGTTGGACCCATTTTACATAAGAAGGTGTTGTAGGGGCACCAGGCAAAGTATTATGAACAAATGGAAAAGAGATAGGTGTTTGAGGAATTCTAGCACCATAGGTAAGCTTGTCTACAAATAAGAAGTCATTCACTAATAATGTTTTTTCCATACTCTCTGTAGGAATTACATAGGCTTCGAATAAAAATGTTCTAATTAAAGTGGCAGCTACAATGGCAAATACTCCTGCATCAATCCATTCTCTAGAAGCGGGTTTATGATAATGTACTAAGGCCTGCTCTCCATACCATTTTTCTTTTTCAGAAAAACCTAAATAAGGTAAATATATAAAAGGGACAAAAACCGTTAATGCATGTTGAATCACATTTACCTTTTTAAAATGCATGGTAAATATGATCGAAATCCAAAGACTAATAAATTGTCCTAAAATGGGAATGAGTTGTAACCAAAACCAAATTTTAGGAATACCACATAATTTAACTACTTCCCAAGTATTGTAAATAGGAATCATTGCCTTGGTTTTATCCCCACCTGCTTTTACAAGCATGCCATACATACCAATATGCCAACCCAACCAAAAAATAATAAAGAATGCTAAACCCATAAATAAGAGATTATTGTTATAACAAAAATATCCCTTTGTGAGGGATATTTATAAAAAGATTTAGAATTAACTCAATTTTAATTTGAAAGGCTAAATTAAAGGATAAGGGAGCATTTATTTGTACTGATGCATTACCTCTTTAATTAACTTAACAGTTCTTGTAACATCTGGTATAGCTAATGCAGTTAAATTAGGCGCATAGTGCATAGGCGCATCAGCACTGGTAATCCTTCTTATAGGTGCATCTAAATAATCGAAGCCCTCTTTTTGAATACGATAACTTAGTTCAGAAGATACAGAGGCAAATGGCCATTGCTCTTCCACAATTACTAATCTATTTGTTTTTTTAACGCTTTCTAAAACAGTCATCCAATCTAAAGGACGAATGGTTCTAAGGTCAATCACTTCTGCACTTATTCCTTCCTTCTCTAATTCCTCTGCAGCACCTAAGGCTACTTTCATCATTTTGCTATAAGAGACAATGGTAATATCACGGCCTGGTCTTTTCACATCGGCAAGTCCTAAGGGAATATAATATTCTTCTTCAGGCACTTCGCATTTATCTCCATACATTACTTCACTTTCTAAGAACATAATAGGATCTTCTTCATAACGAATGGCTTGCTTTAATAAACCTTTTGCATCATATCCATTAGAAATAGAGACTACTTTAATACCCGGTATATTGGCTAAATAACTTTCAAAAGCAGTTGAATGTTGCGCGCCTAATTGACCTGCACTTCCATTGGGCCCTCTCATGACTATAGGACAGCCAATTTGACCTCCACTCATGGCTAGCATCTTACTTGCCGTATTCAATATTTGATCCAAAGGTAGTACAGCAAAGTTCCAAGTCATAAACTCCACAATGGGTCTTAGTCCATTCTGAGCAGCCCCTACAGCCACCGCTGTAAAGCCTAATTCTGATATAGGAGTATCAATAACGCGTTTAGCGCCAAATTCAGCTAACATACCCTGGCTTACTTTATAAGCGCCATTATATTCAGCTACTTCCTCTCCCATTAGCAAGACTCTTTCGTCTCTTCTCATCTCCTCGCTCATGGCTTCCCTGATGGCTTCTCTTAAGGCAATTGATCGCATGAATAACTATTTAATTTGAGTTGCAAAAATAGAGATTTATAAAGGAAAAAAGTAA
>Ga0214919_10003538_pt1 | contig 23524 bp, 31 predicted proteins | sample LL1503_MetaG_FD_177994 | JGI IMG/M metagenome (GOLD analysis project Ga0214919, IMG submission 177994) | Freshwater microbial communities from Lake Lanier, Atlanta, Georgia, United States - LL-1503 | ecosystem: Environmental > Aquatic > Freshwater > Lake | place: USA: Georgia | collected... | reverse complement strand
GGTTTTTTTTCTAGCTCTTTTACAATCAGAAAAGTGATGTAGGCAGAGAGGCTTTGTCCTACCTGATTAGCTCGTAGAACGGCCATTTTTTTAATCTTTGGGTCGAGACTAAGATTGGTGTTTTGTTTTCTAATTTTCTTAATCATTATTTTATATTTTTATTTTTAACTAAACGCTTGACATAATGTTTGCGCAATCTACGTGTAAGTGGGTGCCGACCAGTCCCACCTCCGTTAAGATCGCCCTGGACCGGGTAAGAAATAATTGTCCGCTCAACATAACGGAATTTCAGTTGGGCTATTCAGTCTCGTATTCCTACGCGCGAAAGCTTTTTGACGAACCAGATTTCCCCCTTGTGCACGGGCGGGTTTTTCCGTCCTCGCTGGAACTATGGGCCCGGAGGAACCGCAATCCACATAGTCCCGTAAGTCCTCAACTTCGTGCCTTTGATAAAGTTGGTGCACCATTGAAGAAGAGTGGTTCACCAATCTCATGGCGTAGGATTGTGGCACTCCCGCTTTCCGAAGATTTGTCACCCGCGTGACCCTTAGAGAATGAAAAACGTGCGTCTTCAATCCAACTCGATCAAACAACTGGCGCCAGTAGTAGCTAGCTTTGGGCGGGATCTGGCAACTGACTTTCGCGCCGCTCGCCTTGAGGTCGCAAAGGAGTGGGACGATCGCCTTTGGGATGGGAATGGAGAAGGCCATGTTGGTACCTCCTTTGGGAGTGGGGAAGGTGATAGTGCCGCCTATCAGATCCACCCCCTCCAGAGGGATAGCAGTTTCGCGCAGGCGGCAACCAGTGGCCAGTCCGATCTCAAAGCTTATTCGCATCCAATTAGGGACGACTTTATGGCTCAGGGCATTTCGGACGGCCGCGATCTGGGCAGGGCTAAAGGTGGGGAAAATGCGGATGCGGGCAGACGGCTTGATGGCGTAGTCGTTAAGGGCAACAGTCTGGCACTTACCCAGCAGGCGGCCTTGGCGGTGGATCCACTTCAAGAACTTAATATCTCGCAAGGCGCTGTTACGGTGGACGCGGTGGCCGGAGCGGTGGCGGTGAGCGTCGGCGGGCCGTCGATCGGCACAACGCCAGGTGATGTAGAGCTCGGCTTGGCTGGGGCCGAAGTCCTCCAGGTGAATCTTGTGCTCGGCCATAAACATCTCGAGCCAGTTCCAGCTATTACAGTAGTGGGACGTGGTGAGAGGGCTGGAAGGCCAGTTATGGATATGGTTAAGAACCCAATCGTGGCCACTAAAGCTGCGCTGTTTTTCTACTACGGATATTTTAGCCGCCTCGGCCAGTGCCTTCGCTCGGTGCAGTTGGGAATCAATGCGGTACTGGGTTGGCTTGCCCATCCACTTTCCGCCCGGTCCTTTGTATCTGATCGAGTAGCACTCCGAACCTTTTCTTGTGTAAATAGAGGCCACGTAGCAAGCGTAGCATACGCATCGCTTCCCTAGCGAACTATAAGAAGACCATGAAAGCTCCTCTTGTGTACAACGAACTCCGACTTAGTTGGAGGTTCAAATCCTCTCGGGCGCAACTACTTAGCATCAGTAAGTTAGGGGAATCCGGTAGCAAGCCCGTAGCAAACGTCCCGCCTTCGACTAAATTTCACGGCGGTGAACAACCTCCCCAGCGCGGAACCGCAGCTTGGTTTTATGCGCAAGATTTAACACACCCCCGCGCCGCCGAGGCCGGACCAGAGGGGCAGTGGATGCCCGATATGAGGACGATCTGATGGACTATCAGCTCGCAAAGGATCTGTTCGGTATGGCGGCCGTGTTGGTTGGTTGGGCGGTGCTGTTTGGGGTGGCGGTGAGTGGGCTGGTCTTCGCCGTGGCCTTTACCTGCTGGTTCATCGACAAGTGCCGCAAAGAGTGGGATCTGTGACTTTGCGTTCCTTTCCCTTGGGTCGTTTGCCTGGCGCCCCCGCGCTAGGTGACGGCGAATCGGCCTCCACACGTTCTATCCGTGGCGGAGGTCGGCTGTTCCCCTTACTAGAAAAATTCCTGCGGCCCCTGGGCTTTATACCCGCCCGCAAAAACCCTTTTTTACCGTTGGCGTGGCCTGCTCCAAAAATGTCTTTTTTGAACGGTAACAAAAATAAAGGAACAAAATAATATGATTGAGCCGACTGAAGTGCGGGATCTGGAACAGGAAGGGGTGCTGGGCGAGTGCAAGCCAGCGGTGGCCTGGAGTGCCGGGGTGTTCGATGCCTTTGCTAATGCGGCCAGGGATATGCGGATCCAAGGGCTAGAGGCCCGGCTGGCGAGACTAGAGGAAGTGGTGACGAGTTTACTGAAGGAAAAACAACAAACCCAAGGAGCAAAGTAATATGGAAATCCTAGATACAGCGGTGCGGATTATTGGTCCGATGATGGTGGTGGTGCTGTTTGTAATGGCATGGCCGATGCTGAGGAGCTGGCGGTGATGGCTGTGGCGCCTGCAATCGATGGTAAGGTTGTAAATAAATATCCTAAGATATTGGGCGTTACGGATAAACGCTTTTCTAAAGATGAAGAAATAATTGAGAACCGAAACAAATTTGTAGAAGAGTTTTGTATCACAAAATCTGTGAACGTGTTTCCGTATATTCAAAGCCTTAACAAAAACCTTTTTCTACATAACCAAGAAGGCGAAAAACCAGCAACTGGGGTTGTTGATCATCCGGAGATGTATCAGACAAGCAAATCAAAGCTAATTTTAATTTGTTCTAACTATAGCGACAACGAACTACCACCTAGTGAGCTTGGAATGACTAGATACGCCAATTTGTACGCAAAAAACTGTTCAACTTACATCCGTATTTTTCATCCTGGCGTATGGAGTAATATGATTTTTTGGCTTAAGAAAAGGGAAATAGTACGCAAAAAACTAAGAATTTATCAGGATGAAAGTGAAGACATACAAAACATCCTTTCACAATTACCAATGAAAATGCTGGAGAGCTGGCGGTGATTAAGCTGGCGAAGCCCAACAAGCTGGTGAGCGCCCTGCGCAGGCGGAAAACGCCTGTGCAGGCCCAGCGGCTATGCGATCTGTACGGGGGCCGTCGTCGTGCCTGGCGCCGCCGGGCGGAGCACAGCGCCGGGATGGTGATAGGCACTAAGGACGGCTACGTGATGACGGCTAAGGCTACGCAAGCCCAGATGAACAACTGGCGGGCCCGTTACAACGGACAGATCCAAGAGATGAAGGCAAGGGGCCGGGCAGTGGAGCGGATGTTTAAACGTCGATTAATTACCCGCGGATCTCTTAGCCATTTATTTGAAGCATTTCCTGAATTGCGGGGACACTACAAAAAGTACCCGGTGCGAGTTCAGAATTTGGCTGATAAGTGGGCGCGCGTTAATGGGAGGTTAAAATGAACGAAAATCAGAAAAACCGATTAGCATTAATTATATCAGGCTTAGCCGCCAGCGGGCACTACACCCATTTAAAGCAAGTAGAGACAGGCAAAAAAGCTCCCAGCGGCGAAGTAATTTTTGAAGATATGCCATTTCTAAAGGATATCGATTGGGACTCGGGTGAGAGCAAATCAAGATATCACATTACTGAAGATGCTTTAGCCATCCTTCAGGAACTAGAGGCGATTGAAATTTAAGTGAAGTCTGTGATGGATCCGGCATTGGCCCCGCTAACTGCTTTTCAGAAGCGCAGGCAAAAAATTATCTACGCGATTCCAATAACCTCAGATTTGGTGGCTAAAATTCTTATTAAAAGTTACACACCAGATTTTGAGGGTCTTAAGACCATAAACTGGGACAAAATGGCAGAGCGTTATAAGAACCGCCGAACAGCACAGATAACGAAATGAAGTCCGTGATGGATCCGGCATCGGCGCCCGAGGCGTCGTACAGGGTGGACATAGCTGGTGAGGTAGACGGCCCCGAGGATATGTTGGCCGAGATTATCTGTGCGCAGATACCAGGGGCGACTCTAACTCAGACGCTGGCTTGTGCCCGGCACGTGTACGAATGGACGCAGGCAAGGGCGGCTGAAGAGGTGAAGATTTCTCTCTCACAAACGATATCGCGCGTGGTGGCCGTTTTGCTACGGCCGGGCAACACGAAGATGGCCTGCTGGGCGCTGGGCTTTGCTTGTGATCTTGGATCGCTGAACGGGATGCCATCGATGCGGGCGGCGGCCCGTGAGTTTGGCTGGACGGTGGCGGCCCTCTCAAAGCGGACGATATGGTGGCGCGATCATCTGGGGATACGTACGAACGCAAATTTTAAATCTGCAGGGGCAGTGGAATCTTACCGATCGGTTCAACGTGGAAACCATTGGCGCCGAGCGTCGGTGGGGGTGGAGAAAACTAAATCTGATAACCAAAAGGGAGTATTGAAAATATGCAAATCCTAGAATTGAAGCGGCTGGATCCTGAAGGCAGGACGGTGGAAAAGGTGCCCGGTGTGCGAATGACTGCAAATGGGTTGGTCTTTGATAAGCCTCTGACGATTGAGCAGTGGAAGGAGGTGGGCCGGATGCTGAAGGCGGCCCGGACCGCTACGCTGTGGTGGGAAGCGGATTGGATGCAGTACGGTAAAGCGTCCTACGAGGAGACTGACTGGGACGAGGCGGTCGATCAGCTAGAGTTTGATTTTGTAGGTGGTAAGTATGATCTGCTGATGAGCTTGGCGGCGGTGCCGCTGGAGCGCAGGCGCCCTGGGCTGAGTGCCCAGCATTATCTGTTTCTAACAAAGCTGCCCACGGTAAAGGAGCAAGATAAGTGGGCGAAGGTGGCGGAGGTGGAGAAGCTGACCCCGATGGATTTAAAACGATCGATCGCTCAGGGTGAAGTAGTCCGCGGATCTGAAGAAAGGCAAGGAGGTGTGAACACAATTCAAGAGGTGGTGCGCAGTTTCTCTGAATGGCATAGGCAGGTGGAGTCGCGTGACCCGATTGAAAACTGGTCGAGGGAAAAGCACAGGGAACTGCTCGCTGAGATGAAGGCAATCGTGGATCTAGTGGCGTTCTTACAGAATGAGGTGCAGGGATGAGCGGCCGCACGCCGATGGAGTTAATGACGGAAAAGTACGAGCGGGCACAGCGTCATATTGCTGAGCTGAAAAAGTTAATCTCAGACATGGAATCTGGTCAGATGGATCTGGAAAATCCTGTGCGGGCGCGGGATGCGGTGTTGTTGGGGGCTGAAGTAAGCTCGTGACCATCCTAGAATTAAAAGCCACTGTGTCCCTGGCGGATACAGCGGCGAAGCTGGGTATTGTAAATTTCCCTTCTGGCACGGGAAAGATGTGCTCTCCGATAAGAGCGGGGGATGAGAATCCATCGTTCAATATCTACGAGGGCAAAGACGGTTTACGCTGGAAGGATTTTGGCACTGGTGATGGCGGCGATCAGGTGACTCTCATCGAAAAGGTGCGGGGTGTGAGTCAGGGCGAGGCGATTAAGATTCTGCGCGAGTTTGCAGGGGATACGAGTGAGGCGCGATCGACCCGGCCGAAGGCGGCCCCTGGTGCGAAGCCGAAGCGTAATCTGGTAAAGACGTATTCCTACCTAAACGCAGACGGGACGCTGGCTCATCAGACGCTACGGTATGAGCCAAAGGGGTTCTCGCAACGGCGGCCTGCTAAGGAGGGGGATCGGGTGGGTGAGAAGGCGGCCTCGAAAGATTATTTTGGTGGGTGGTGGTTGTGGACGTTAAAGGGCACGGAGCCTGTGCTCTATAATCTGCCTGAGTTAATCGCTAGGCCGGATGAGCCTGTCTGGTTTTGTGAAGGTGAGAAGGATGCGGATCTGGCGATGGAAATGGGCTGGCTGGCGACGACGGTGCCGATGGGTGCAGGTAAGTGGCGTGACAGCTACACGGCTGCTCTAGCGGGGCGTGTGGTAAACGTTTTTCAAGATAGTGATGCCCAAGGTGAGTCTCATGCGGAGTTGGTAGCAAGGGCCTTGGTATCGAAGCGCGGGCGGGTGAGGGTGTTGGATTGGTCTAAGATCTGGCCGGAGGGGCGGCCGGAGAAGGCGGATCTGTCTTTGTACGTGGCCAAGTATGGTGATGGTGAAACGATGGCTGAGCTGGGCCGTAAGGTGCGTGACGCGTACATGGAGACTTCAGACGATGCGGTAGATCGGTATGAGTGGGACGTGGCGGAGGTGGTGAAGGCGGCTGATGATAAGGACGGACGGACGCGGGTGGAGTTGCCTGGTAATGGAAAGCTATTGAGTGAAACGGCGGATGCGCTGGGGTTGGCCCTTAAAGATAAGATGTATCAGAGGGACGGGATCCCGGTGTATGTGACGGCGGCCGGACGGCTGGAAACTATGCCCAGCGAGAAGTTTCACACATGGCTGGAGCTTCATGTGGTGCCTTACAAGCGGACGCAGGGTGGTGAGGAGAACGCATCGCTAAGCGACAAGGCGTCGGCAGGTGTTCTGGAATCGTCGCAGTTTTGTAGGCATCTAAGGCCCATCCGTGGGTATTCAGAGGTGCCTTTGCCTGTGTTCCGTAAGGATGGATCTCTGGATCTGCTTTCGACTGGTTATGATGAGGAGAGTCAGGTGCTCGTGCAGGAGTCGCAGGACTTCGCCAGGGATATGGCTTTTGAAGATGCCCAGGCGTATCTGTTGGAACTGATTAGCGAGTTTCCTTTTGGAGAGGAACCGTCCGAGCATGCAAGAGGTAAGGCGGTGGCGTTGGGCGCGATGTTTGCTCCGTTTTTAGATCTGTTGCTGGCGGTGCGGGAGCCGCGTCCGGCGTTTATCTTTAGCGCTAACAGTGAAGGTGCAGGCAAGACGTTGCTGTGCAGATATGCGGTGTGCCCGGTGTTCGGTCCAATGCAGATCACGGCGCCGCCGGACTCGAAAGGGCAAGATGAGTTGGCTAAATTATTAAGTGCGTGCGCGATCGCTGGGGATCGTTACCTGGTGTTTGATAATTGGCGCGGTGAAATTAAGAGCAGTCCGTTGGAGGCGTTCATCACTGCTTCTACTTGGAAGGGGAGGCTGTTGGGATTGTCGAAGAGTTTTGTGGTGGATAAGAACACGCTGATCTTTATCACGTCGAACAGTGCCAGGGTAAATCCAGACATGAGAAGGCGGACGCTTCACCTAGCGTTACATGTTAAGGAGGCGTTTATTGAGGACAGAAAGTTCAAGAAGGATGTTAGTGAGGAGGATATTTTAAGGGCGCGAGGAACTATCTTAGCGGCGATGTGGGCGGTGGCTAAGCACTGGGACAATAGTGGGCGGCCACGCGGTAGTCAGACCAACAGCTCCTTTCCGCGGTGGTCTGCTGAAATCGGTGGGATTATTGAAATGGTGACGGGGGTGCATCCATGCCAGCGGGCCACGGTAAGCACTGACGATACCCTGCACGACATGAGTAAGCTGGTGGGTACACAGTTCTTTGCAGGAGCCTCTACTTCATTCAGGGCAGCTACTCTGATGGCTGATGCTAGGGAAAAGGGATTATTCCACTGGGTATTGGATGAGGACATACCCGAAAGGGAAGACGTGGTGCGTAAGGAGCGATCATCCTTTGGCAAGATCTTGGCTAGGTTTGATGGCAGGCAGTTCGGTGATCGGATACTAACGATTAAAGGCGAGGGCCATAGCCGAGAGATAGTCATCACAAGGATCTATCCAGACCATGTAGACCACCATGCGTCTGACCATGCAGAGTCCGATCCCGCTCCCTCTCAAGATGTTTCATGAGGTTGCGCATGGTCGCCATGGTAGGTTGCTATAAAGGTGCGAATGACCCTCGCGTGCGCGTGCGCACCCGCGCGCGCGTGTTTAAATACCCAAGTGACCATGTTGACCATGTAACTCCATCTGTATCTTCCTTATCTTGTATCTCTTACACACCTACATGGTCGGACACATGGTCGGCACATGGTGGCTACTCAAGAGAAGGTGGTCGGTCTACACAAGGAGTCTCCTTGAGTAGAAACTCTGCGGTGGAAACGACCCCCGTATAATCCGCGTAAGGAACTTAACTGCTAGGTAAGGTTGACAGGTTGCGTCCATGTTATGACGGCCACTGATATAGCAAGGGAGTGGGGATGCTCACGGCAAGCGGTAGCCAAGTGGGTGGCTAAGGGGATGCCTCTTAATAATCTAGCAGAGGCTACAGCATGGAGATCGGTCAACGGCCAGCGAGCGCCTCGGGTGCAGTTGGCCGCGGCCGTGTCCGCTCATTCCGCAACGCATACCGATCGCCCATCGATGGAACCGATCCAACCAGGTGAGGATCCCGGTGTGGCTGAGTACCGTAGGCACGCCGACGCGGCGGCCCGTTTTGTCTGGGCATGCGTGAAAGAATTGATTGAAGCATCAGAGGCAAAGGATCCGATGCGGATGCGTGGTGCTTTTTCGGTTTTACCAAAACTACAGGACAACGCGATCAAGCGGCACAACGACTACGAGCGTGCTAGGACGGCCGCTGGGTTTGTGATGCCACGATCGACGCATGTTGAAGCGATGGATCGGGTGTTTAGAGAAATGCGGGCCGGACTGGATGACTTGATGCGGACGGCTCCGCCTCGTTTAGAAATGTTAAAGACTGAAGAGGTGAACGTATGGATTACGGAGTATTGCACCCGGCTGATGGCTCGAATGATTCATGGAACATGATTTTATGGCCGTCAATAATCATCAAGCAGAACAAGAGGCGCGTGCGAAGCACATGCGTCCCGGCTTTGGGTCGGTATCAGGATGGGCGGAATCAAATCTGCAGTTCAGCGATCGCTACTCAAAAGTTCAGCCTGGTAAGTTTAGTTTAGATCGCATGCCCTATCTGCGGGAGGTAATCGATGCCTCCACGGATCCTCGCGTTCATGAGTTGGTTTTATGTTTTGCCGTGCAGTCCGGCAAGTCCACGGCCCTTCAGGTGATGCTTGCGCACCGGGTGGCCGCTCGCCCGACGGCATCGATGATGGTCCTGCCTTCTTTAAAATTGGCGCGGAGTATCAGCCAGGAGAAATGGCTGGAGCTGGTTAAGTGTAATCCGTGCTTAACGGAAAAGATGCCCGCCGATCGCGATCTAATTAAATTGGACGAACAAAGATTTAAGGACGCTACCGTCTGGTGGGTGGGTGCTGGATCTGATGCAAATCTTTCCAGTCGATCTGCTGGTCTTGTCTTTGCCGATGAGATCGACAAGTTTCCAGACTGGGGCGACAAAGAAGCTCCGCCCCTCCAGCTCGTCGGCGCCCGCATGGAATCCTTTGCCGATTGGCTTTTCGTCATGGCATCGACCCCGACCCTTGATCGAGGTGTGAACATTTGGACCGAGTACGAGCGTGGCGACAAAAGGGTCTACATGGTTCCATGCCCGTTTTGTAAGCATCAATTAGAATTGGGGTGGGAGGGGATTAAGTACGACGAGGCCGCGTTTGATGAAGATTCGGCCTCTTGGAATTACGAGCGTGTCGCTGAGTCTACGCGATACGAGTGTCCAGGGTGCAGGGAGCTGATCGGACACGAACATAAGGCCGCTATGCTCACCGCTGGCCATTGGAAGCCCACCGCCTTGGGCGAGCCTGGCCGACGAAGCTACCATTTGAACTCACTCTATAGTCCATTTAAGAAATGGGGTGAACTCAGCCAACGTTTTCTCCAAGACAAAGACAGCCCCCGCGGTCTGCACTATTTTGTGAACTCTTACCTAGCCCGTCCGTGGTCTCCGTCTGCTACCACCGTAAAGTCGAGCAACGTAGAGGACGTGATTCAAGCGTCACCAGAATACATTATGGGCGAGATCCCGCGGGAACCTGACTCAATGTTCATGACGGTAGACGTACAGCAAACCGAACTCTGGTATTTGATCCGCGCCTCTGGAATGTCCGCAGGCAAGCGATGGACGGCCATGATCGATTACGGTACGTGTGTGGGTTGGGACGCGATCTCTGCAAAATTCCAAGAGGAGTACACGGTCAAAGATTGCCCAGGCAAAACGATGAAGTGCATGGGTGGCCTAGTCGACTCCGGCTACGCGGCCCGCCGGACAGGTGGCGTCTACGAATTTGTTTTGAATAGTGGAAACAGATTTTGGGCGAGCAAGGGCAGGGGAGTCACCGTCGGAATGAAATCCAGTGTAGTGAAGCAGACGATCGAGCACCGCGGCCGCCTGGTCAAGATGGTCCAGTACGACGACAACCTCTGGAAAGAACGTCTCTATCTAAACAAAATCAAAGACCGCGACGGTGGAGATTGGTGGCTCCCTCGGAATACCGGGCGCGACTACATCGCCCAGCTCACCGCCGAACGTCTTGTCGAGCGCCGCATGAAATTTGGCCACAAAGAACTCCAGTGGGAAGTAGTCGGCGGCAACCACTTGGGCGACTGCGAAAAGATGCAGCTTATTTTACTTGAAAGCATGACCATAAAAGAACCTACCCCAGCACCAATACAGGAGCCCGTACCCGTATGAATAACCTAGAAGATACCTACAAACTTTCCCTTAGCCTGACAGGTAAAATCCGTTCTTATATGATGGGATGTAATAGGACGGAACTCGTCTTTATTCGCCCTATATTAAACAGCGCCGAAGCCATCGGCCTTTCCCTCCGCCAATCGATTGACACCACCTCTTCGCCTTGTGGAGCGGGCCCTCATATTTTCCCTTTGGATCACAGCGGCGAAAGACCCGGTGGCGTTACGTCTTGCCCTGGAGGCAATGGCCAGCAATCAGACCACCACCATGACCAACGGGGGCCGAGTCATGGTTAGTGCCAGCGTCGCGGGTAAATCCTTTAGCTACTCCCTTCAGCCAGGCATGAGCCCATCCACCGTCGCCCAGCTCGCCTACTGCGCATGGAGAAAAGTTAAAGACTTCACCACGTCTGCCCAAGTGGAGGACTTCCTCACCCTGTCCACAGGATCCGTCAGCCGTCCATTTTACAGAATGGAAACATTTTAATGAATTGGACTGGTGTTTTCGGCCGTCTAATTCGTGCGGGGCAACCAGATCAGCATCGTCGTCGATGGCTCCAGCCGACTCCTCAAGACACCCGACGCGACGTCACAAATAATTCCCGTAGTGCCGTCTTGGGCATGGCCAGATATTTTTACTATAATAACCCAGTCGTCCGTGGCGCCATCGATAGTATCACCCGCAACTCCATCGGCCCTGGCATTAAAGCCCAAGCCCGCACCTCCGACGAGGGATGGAACAAAGCCACCGAGGAATGGATGGCCAACTGGTCACTGGCCTGCGACGTCCGCGGGATTTTGGACTGGTCCGCCATGCAACAAGTCGCCTGCCGATCCATGCTCCGTGATAACGAAGTCTTTTTGCTTCTGACCGATAACGGCGACGGCTACCCGATGATTCAGATGGTGGAAAGTCACCGATGCGAAACACCGAACAACATCCGCGATCCTAAAGTAATCGACGGCGTACGCGTCAGCCCGCTCGGCCGCCCTCTTTCCTACTATCTAAAAAGCGGTAACGACGGCGATACCTACACCGAAGTTCAAGCCGCCGACGTTATTGTCCTGGCGGAACGCGATCGCCCGGACGAACTCCGCTCCCTCTCACGTCTAGTCACCTGTGTGAACCTTTTGCAAGATCGCGACGAGATTTTGGACTACACCATGCAAGCCGCCAAACGCTCAGGCCAGATTGGCCTAGCCCTTGAGGGCGACGGTAGCATGGGATTCTTTGGCCCAGAAAGTACCAGCCCCGAAGGAATTACCACAGATGACGTTATGGGCGGCGGTGCCATTTGGAACCTTCCTGCAGGTCGCAAAATTGTAGAGCTCAAGGATGAACGCCCATCCCAGAACATCATGGATCACATGGATCAGTACCTGCGGGCCGCGGCCGCCGGACTTGGACTGCCTTACGAGTACATGTGGAAAGCGGATCTGTCCGGCCCGTCGCAGCGCTTTGTCCTGGCACAAGCTCAGCGCCGCTTTGATGAAGTCGCCCAGGCCATCATCACCCAGATGATCAGCCGCGTTCGTCTTTGGGCGCTGGCTAAAGCCATCAAACGCGGGGATCTCACCCCGCCCAAGGGAATGAATAAATGGTGGAACGCCGTCTATCACACACCCCAGCGCACCACCATCGATGCAGGCAGGGACAGCGCCGCCGATCGCGAGGATCTTAAGCTGGGCATCCGCACCCTGGCCGATATTAGCGCCGAGCGTGGCGACGACTGGCAGGAGATCGTCGATCAAAAGATCGCGGAACAAGTCTACATTAAAAACAAGTGCTTAGAGGCGGGGATCCCCGTCTCTGATATCCAGTTTATTCCTAACAACACATCTGCCCCAGCCGCTGTCGTAAACGATACGCCTCCCGCGATTGCCCCCGCGCAGGATGCAACCGTCACCCCAGCGCTAGAAGCAAAAGAAGTAGTCGTGCACCTGACGATGGCCGAGCCGGAGCCCGTGACCATTCCTCAGCCAGTTGCAGATCCCGCGCCCGCACCGTCCACAGATACGTACACCATGCGCGACGATGCGGATTTTACACTGACGAAGGCAGAGCAGGAAATGATCGTCTCCGCCCTTGGCATCGGTAAGTACCGTCCGAAACCTAAAAAGAAAAAGTAGTTGCTACGGCTCCCACTAGGAGCAGGCTTGTGGTGTGCTTAAGATACTTATTTTAAGTTTATTATGTTCTGGTCTGGCTTACGGGCAGGAACAACAAAACCAAGCCGCCGCCGCCGATCAACAGAATCATGACAGAATGGCCGAAGAATCAAATCAGATGGAGTTAGAAATGGTCAGGGCCGAACGGAAAGGGCTAGGGGCGGTCTATTTACTTTTAGATGAAAGAACAAAAAAACAAGCGGCGGTGGCTAATAAAACTAAAGCCTCGTCAGATGTTTTGAAGTTTGAAAAAATGGCATCCTTAACTTTAGACGCCCTATCTCGGTTCATAGATCAGAGGGGGTTTACTTATCGCCTGCCGTCGGATAACCCGAATCAAACTGGAGACATAGTTCCTAAACGTTATATGATGTCAGAAGAGGCGAAAAAACTAGAAGAACTCTTAGACCAGTCCCTGCGATAATCCTAAAAAGTAGTTCTTACGGTAGCCCCACTTTGACACGCCATGCGCGGGCATGGCCTCAACAAAGTTATTTCGTAAAGTATCCGTAATCACTGCTGGACCCGCTTTGGGTCATGGCATGGTCGTCGATGCCGACACCCTCGACCAAGTTGTCCAGGCAGGTAACGCCGCTGGCCAAGTAAAAGTACTAAGCGACCACAGCTCCTCGATCTCCAACATCATCGGCTATCTGGAAGGCTTTGCCTTAGACGGCGGCCGCGTCCGCGCCGATCTCGTCCTCTTTGAATCGCACGACGGCTTTTCCTACTTCAGCGAGATCATTAGCACCTTGCCCACGCAGATCGGCTTCTCGATCAGCTTCGCTGGGATCCCTAGGGAAGCTAAGGACGGCACCGTCCTTGCCAACGTGTCCCAGCTCTGGTCAGTCGATCTTGTTTTAAATCCCGCGGCCAATCCCACGGGCGTATTTCGCGCTCAGGTTGACAGCGTGCAGTCGCTTATGACCGATACAAAAGTTGAACAAGCGCCGGAGATCGTGACCGCGCCCGCGCCAGCGGCTCTGGAAACCAAATTGGCTGAGCCTACCTTGGCCGATGTTGTCGCCATGCTCACCTCTGACAGGGCCCAGCTTGCCGAAATTCTTACTCTCTTAAAAGCCGACGCCTCCGCCGACGTTGTGGAAGTCGCCCCCGCCATGAGCGCCAAGCTCTCCGAACCCGAAGTCGTAGCCGAGCCCGCCCCCGCGCCCGCCGCTGAGGTTGTGACCGAAGCTACTGCCGAACTTCCCGCCGTGGCCGAAGTAGCCGTTGAACTCGCAGAGGATCCCAAGATCGTCGCGCTGAACAACGAACTCAGCCGCTTAAAAATTGATCTCGAAGCCAGCCGAGGCACACAACCCCTTGAGATCGTGGCACCCACACTTTCACGCGCTGACCTGCTCAAGCAGTTCAACGATGAAAAAAATCCCAGTCGTGCGGCTGTGATTTATCAAAAACTAAACCAGCTCGCACGATAACCAAGAAAGAAGGATAGATATATGGCAAATAGTCTCGCATCAGTCAGCAACGGAAAGTTAGTTTCCCAACGGGCGCTCAGCCTGCTTGTCGAACAGTTCCCGTTCCTCACGTCCGCCTACTCGGACTTCTCCGACGCTTCCGCTCGTAAGGGCGATATCGTCACCACCCACCTGATTACCGCGGCAACCGCGGTGGCCTACAGCACTGCAAACGGCTACGTCGCGGGAGACCGCACGCAGACCGATTGCATCGTGTCGCTGGACAACTTGATCCACTCCACAGTGGCCATCAATGACTCCGAAGCAGCCAGCTCCTCGATCAATTTGATTGAGCGTTTCGCCGCTTCCGCCGCACACGCCCTGGGCAAATCCATGGTGGATACCTTGCTCGGCACCATCAGCGCAGCGTCCTACACCTCCACGATGACCGTGGCGGCCGACGTTCTCAGCTACCGCTCCATCGTTTCGATGGGTGTGGTGCTCGACGGAAACAAAGTGCCCTCAGGCAATCGTTACGCAATCGTCTCGCCCAACAATAAGGCGAGCTTGTTGAACGACAGCTCGATCGTGGCCAACGCCCAGATCCAAGGGGATACGGTGCGCACAGGCTCGGTCGGCTTGGTTAACGGAATAGAGGTATTTAGTTATCCTTCGCTTCCATCCGCGATTTCTAAAGGCTTTGCGGCGAATCAGGAAGCGCTTTTGGTGGCGGCCCGCCTGCCCGAAGTTCCTTCGGACTACCCCGGCTCCATCGAAAACGTAACGGAACCCGTCAGCGGCCTCAGCCTGCAGATGCGCGAGTTCTATAACCCTACGCTCGGAACGCGTAATCGGTCCTACATCTTGCTCTTCGGATGTGGACGTGGATCGACAGCCTCGCTCGTTCGCTTGGTCTAAGAGTTAGAGATTCATCAGGGTGCCCAGCACATCGGGGGGTGTGCTGGGCTTCCCTACTCAAAAACTATGAAAACCCCCCTTATTTCTTTAGCACTCATCGTCGGCCCCAACGAAGGGGAACTCGTCGCCCGTTTAATTAAGTCCTGCGCAGGTCTATGGGACGAAGTCGTCGTGGTCTCCGCTTGCGGTAAAAATGATGCGCAGAGTGTGCGTATTTGCGCACAGGAGGCCGCTGGCGAGGCTTTAGTCTGGGGCGAGTATCAGAATGCACCCGAGCATGCTGATTGGCCTCATATCGACAATTTCGCCGCTGCCCGCAACATGGCCTTTAACCTATCCACAGGGAAGTACGTCATCTGGTTTGATGCGGACGATCTGCTGGATCCCGGCCAGGCTAAACTGCACCGCGACGCCGTCCTCGTCCGTGAACAAGCCAAAGAAGGCTGGGAAATTTTAGTCACCCGGTATGACGTCCAAAATAGTGGAATGAGGGATAATCGAAGAGAAAGATTTTTCCGGCGCCAACCCGACGGAACCCTCCCAGCCATCTGGGAACGAGCCGTCCACGAACGAGTCAAACCCGTCCCTGGCTTGGGCGTCGGCCTAGCCGATCACCTCGTAGTAATTCACGCGCCTAACACCTGCAAAAAAAACTCTAGCGATCGCAATAAACGGATCCTCGGCACGCTCCTAGAACATACCGGGATGAATCTTTATTATCTGGCCCAAGAGGGATACCTACGCGGCCTCTACCAAGAGAGCATCGGCCCCACGCTCCTCGGCCTAGAGCATCCAGATCTAGGCGAGACGGAACGCTACCAGCTTTTCTGCATGGCTGGCGTGATGTGCGCGGATCACGTTAAAAAGCGTAAGTACCTCGGCATGGGCATCGCCCGGTGCCCAACACGTCGCGAAGCCTACGGCCACCTCGCCACCATCCTTATCGACGAGGGCAACTTCTCCGAAGCCGTCCGCCTGCTTAATATGGTCGAGACGTTACCGCGTCCCCAAGGTGTTATCTGGAATCTGGACGCTAAGTGGTACGGCCACCTGCCTAAGCTACTCATCGAGCAGTGCCTGCGAGCCGTCGGCCAGACCGCAGATGCGGATCGCTGCCTACGTGAAAACTTCCGGGGGAACTGGGGCCAGATCACCATCGTGTTCAACGGCCCATTTGCAGACGCTTTCCGCCTACAGAAATTCTTTATGGATACCTCGGACAATCCGGCCGCCATTCAATACCTCTTTATTACCGATCCGGGCACTGAGATCGCAGGCAAACGAATCCACATCGTCAAGGATGCGGAGGAGGCCACCGCCGCAGCTCTCGGCCGGATCCTGCTTTTCGTAAAATGTGATAAAGATACCGCCTGCCCACCACTGCGCTGGGACGTAGATCTCATTACCCAGGGCACCGTCCCGGCCGCAGCCGTCCGACTACCCGATCCCGTCGATCGCCCTGGCAAAATAGTCGTCGGCCTTACCACCACACCTACTCGGATAGGTAAGATCATGCCCACCATCCAGAGCTTGCTGGCCCAGTCACGCCCAGCCGATCGCATCATCCTTTCCGTCCCAGAAAAACTAGCCCGCACAGGCGAACGCTTTGGGGATATCCCCGCCGAGATACAGGCCCTAGCCGATTCTGGTAAATTAGAAATTAACCGAACCCTAGACCACGGCCCCGCCACCAAGTTTATCGGTGCGATGGCGGCCGAGACGGATCCCACCGCCCAGATCGTCTGGTGCGATGACGATATCCTTTACGGTCCCACGATGTTGCAGGTGCTCGCCGACGAACAAAACAAAACGCAAAAAGCGGCGCTCGGCATCTGTGGCTTTTTTATGACAGGCTCCACAGGCTACGCCATCGCGCCCGATCACCTCGGTCACGCCGAGATCCTGGAGGGCTTTGCTGGCGTCATCTGTCGGCGCTCGGATATGCCCAGCGCAGATCTCTGGCCCGCGATGAGTCCCAAGGAGTTTGCCGGGCTGGACTCGGTGGGCCGTGCCCACTTCCTTGCGGACGATTTTGTTATGAGCCAAGCACTGCAGAAAAACGGAGTCCGCACCCTTGTTTGCAATACGCCAGACTTCTCGCGATCCGGCGGGATCCGCATCCGTCCAGAAGGACTGGGGGCAGATGCCCTGCAAAATAATAAAGCCACTGGGGGAAATCTGGCGGCCTACGCCTTGCTCAAGGGATGAACAAAACCCTAACACTCTCTGGCTACAACAGGCCGGACTACTTCGCCATTACCCTAAAAGCCCTGGCCAAGTGCGAGGGGATTAGCGAGTACGACGTCGTCGTCGTTCTTGATCCATCCGATAAAACTCCAGAGATCGCAGAATTTTGTAAAGGGCAGGGAGTGCAGGCCATGGTCATGCTCGATCGCTTAGGATGTGGCGCCATGATCCGCTACTGCATGGCGCTGGGCTTTCGGGTTAGCGACTACCATATTCATCTGGAGGACGATACCGTGCCCAGCCCCGACTTTCTGCGGTGGATGGAGTGGGGGCGGACACACGCCCCAAAGCAAACCCTAACCATCTCCGCCTACAACCAACACGGCGCCGATGCAGATCCCAGCGTCGCAGGCTTTCGCCACTGGTTCACCCCTTGGGGCTGGGCTACGTGGAAAAGCACATGGGAAAAATATCTCTTACCTAACTGGAATAATTCTTTCTGGGATGGTGGCGTCCAGCGTGTACGTGAAAACATGGGCAACGGGGAAATCTTCCCCAGGGTAAGTAGGATCCAGAATATCGGCGCCACCCGCGGAGCCTTTTGTCCTAGCCCAGAGTTTCACCAGGAGAACCATCACGCCACCCGCGTGGCTACAGAATTAAATAAGAAAACAAAATGGATACTCACCTAGCGCACTTACACGCTGGGCACGAGTTTGGGGAGGATTGGTTTACCTTTGCCGAAGTCTATCGCCGAATGGTTGCGGCCTGTCCGGCCGACGGCAAAATCGTCGAGGTAGGAAGCTGGAAAGGCAGGTCTACAGCTTTCCTACTTGTGGAAGCATGGAACAAATCTCCACGGATAGAAATCTACGCCGTCGATACTTGGGAAGGGAGCGAGGAACACGCAGGCGAAGAGTGCATAAAAAACGGCACCCTATACCAAGAGTTTCTGGACAATGTTAAACCCGTCTCCCGCCAGCTTGTTTCCTTACGCATGCCCAGCTTAAAAGGCGCTAATTTCTTTCCCGATCAATCTCTCGATTCAGTCTTTATCGATGCCGCCCACGATTACGAAAACGTTAAGGCGGATATTTTAGCCTGGCTGCCTAAAGTAAAAACAGGCGGCCTTATCGGCGGGCACGATTACGGATGCGGCTGGGGCGGGGTAGATCTAGCCGTCCAACAAACCATCGGAGAAGTCGAGGGACTAGAAAACTCCTGGCTAAAGCAACTTTAGTTTCTTACCCCGTTGGAGTAGTTGAACTGCGAGAATAGTTTATTGGCCACGATCACTGTCACAGGCCCGTCGAGCACTCCGTCTAAGTAAGTCATCTCCGCTCGCCAGTTGCCCTCCGCTACAAAAGCCACCCCAGAAAACGGCTTTCCCTTTAGACACCACTTTCCGTCGTCTAGGCTTAGCCGCTTTTCACTCACCGCATCAGCTCCCAGCGCCACGCTACAAATTAAAACAAAAATAAAAAACCACTTAGCCATCTGCTAAATTTATAGGCCAGCAGGGGGACGGCAAGTTTTGACATAAGGGGTACGACGTGACCGAACTCCAACAACTCATGACTACTGGCGTGGCCGATATGATCTCCGCCTTACCCACCACCGCCACAATTTCCGGCCTAGCCGTCCAAGGCGTCTACACCCCCAGCGAGCAGACCGCAGAGCTTGGCATGGGCGGATTTGTGAACCCGCAAAACGCGGAGTTTGTTTGTCTAACCAGCGCCGTCAGCCTGCCGTCCCTCCTTAGCATCGTCACCGTCGGCGGGGTCGCCAAGCGCCTTACCGGGGTGCAGGCGGATCAAGGAATTAGCACCCTCATGTTAGCGGATCCTGAGGACGTGCGATGAGCCTACGCCTAACTAGCGAGGACGGCCTTGCCGCCTACCTTACGGCCGCCAGTAAACCCGCCGGGCTTTACGTCCAGGCAGGCCACAGGATCTCAGATCTACAGCTACCCGCCTGCATAGTTCACGCAGAATCCAGCGTGCCTGTGGTGGAAGGATCTCTAGCTACCACCCGCAAGGTCACTTTTACCTGCTCCATCCTTACGCCTTTGGAAGTAGCCAGCACCGTCACTGCTCATCGTACGAACTTTGATTGGTTGAATACTAAGCTCACGGCTGTGACCACCATAGCTGGGGCCACCCTTATGGGCGGTTACTTGGGCGAGGAGAGCACTGGATCTAACGATAAGGTCATGGAAGATTCTGTAAAATTTACCGCCTTTGTTCAACCCAGTTGACACCTAAAGGAAAATCAATATGGCAATGACATACGGGGTAACGGCGGGCATCTCAGAAAATATCAGTAACGCAGACGAGTACGTCTACATCACTGGGACAGATGGCACCGTCGTAAAGCATTTTAAGAAGTACAAGCGTGTCGAGACGGTCACAGAAACCCTTCCTGCCAGCTTTGTTTTCCCTAGCGTATCTGGCGCTACCGCTTTCCGCCAAGAGCTCCGCCTGTCCAACACAGACTTTGCCCGGCTGACTAACACCGCCGTTACTTTCTCCACCATCGCCTAAGGAAATATATTTATGCCATACAAAGGATTTACTGGAGTAACGAGCATCACAGGCATTGAGGAATACATTTCTATGACCATCACGGGCGAGCTCACTGAGATCGTTATCGATCCCGGCACTGTAAACACTGCCCCTACCGTCACCACCTACTATAACCCGCGCTATAATATCAGCGTGGAGGGAATTAGCTCGGGCGCATCCGTTCCCGCTACTTTTGTTATTGGTTCTAATACCTTTGTAAAAACGGCAGAGAATTTTACCAAGACCGTTGGCGATGTGGTAAAAGTCAGCGTTACTGGCGTCTATAATCCCAACAGCACGCTAGCCACGTAAGAGTAAGGCGGCGATGAATCGCCACTTTGCAGAATCATTTTTAAATAGGGAGGATCATCGCGTCCTCGGCCTGCCACTACGCCCTCTGTCCCTCTGGCACATGTTTAACTTAGAGGTGGCTCAGTCTCCCTATTTTACTGGCGGCAATTTTCCTAGTGCTAGGGATCTGCGCCTAGCGGTTAACATCTGCCGATCCGTATTCCCGCGCTTACCAGACTTGTCCAATAAAAGCCTGCTCTGGGACTGGCTTAAAAGCTGGCGCTGTGAGTTCTTGATCGAGACGACTAAGTTTCGCGCCTACCTCGATGATTTTAATGCGTTGCCCCAGCTCTGGCAGCCGGAGAGAAAACAGAGCAGCGGCCGGGAAGCCACGGGCTTACCCTGGTCACTGGCCATTGTGGCCAGCGTCTGCGGATCTACTGGGTGGGCCGAGGCTACCGTCTGGAACATGCCCATCGGCCAGGCGTACTGGTATCACGTGGCCTTTGCGATGCAGAAAGGCAGTAGCGTGGATCTACTTAGCGAAGGGGAGCTGGTAGCTATCGAGGCAGTCCGCGCCCGGAGGGCAGGGAAGTGATTGAGAAAATCACCGTAGACGATCGCGCATTACAGTTAGCGCTACAAAAGTTTTACAGATACCAGAAGTCGCCAGCCGAAGTATTGAGAGCACAGGCAAGATTGATGGCGGTGAACCTTGCATTTCAGACCCAACCATTCGGAGGATCTAAAGCAATCGGCGGCCAGCAAGACAGCGCAAAGTCACAAGGGGAAGGCAAGGTGGCCGACGACATTAGAAAAGTGATCCGCACGCCTGCTGATGTTTACGACAAGATTGAGAAGCAGGCAATCGGAGCGGGCCGGGCGTTTTATGCGATGGTAAAAAAAGGTGATTTTGATTTAGCCAGAAATCTTTTAGTCCGCCTTCGCATATCAGGATTACTACAGGCGCACATTGGAACTATGAGCGGCAGCTTTCATAAGCAAGCTCTAAGGCCAATACCTAAGAGACCAAGGATGTTAAAGAGGCAAGAGCCCTTACTAATCACAGATGAAAAGTCACAGCTCAAAGCCTACATAAAAGAAGTACAGAAAAAGGTGGGCATAGCCAAGGCCGGATGGGCCGCGTGTGCTATGAAGCTCGGAGGAACTAGAGGCCGGATGGGCACAAATATCTCAGGGACTGAACAGCAAGCGGTTCCTGCTTGGGTAAAGCGGCACGCGGGGAAACGTGCGGCTGGGACGGTTATCGATCAATCAGAAAACTTTATGATCGGTAGGATCAATATGGTTAATCACGTACCATGGGTAAGTAATTGTCTCTCAGATGGGCAGGCCCAGCAGGCTATTGACATGCAGGCAGAAAAGATGCGGCGGGCTATGGATTACGCCTTTCAGGCTGATCTCGAATCCGCCGGATTCTAAAAATTTATGGCCAAACTAGCGATCGATGTAGTGCTCAACAAAGCCGCGGCCATGACTGGCCTGCGCGGGATGGAAAAAGATATTACCTCTTTCGGAAAAGCCGCCCTCGGCCTAGCGGGATTAGGTGGTGGCCTTGCTGGCCTTGTTGCTGGGATCGATAATATCCTGGCAAAAGCTGGGCAACTGCAGGACGTGTCCGATGCTTTTAACATCAGCGCGGAAAGTATCCAGCGCCTTGCTGCCGTGGGGGTCACAGCAAATTTATCGATTGAGGAGATTGGCAGCAAGCTGGGCAAGCTAGGCAAAGCCGCTCAGGACGCCGCCGGAGGAAACGTTGATTTGGCTAAAACATTTGAGAAAATAGGAGTCACGGGTAAGGATCTTGTAAGCCTTAACCCAGAGCAGTTATTTAATAAACTACGCATAGCAGTAAGCTCTGGGGCTTTAGCAGGAGAGGAGCTGAAGGTAGTTAATGAGCTTCTAGCAAAAGACTTTCAAAGGTTTCTGCCGATACTAAGGATGACGAGCGAAGAGTTTGAAAAACTTGGCGGATCCAGCATTGTTATGTCTGACGCTATGGTTTCTAGCTTGGACGCGGCTAACATCACTTTGCGGACATTTCAAAACCAAGCATCTCAAGGTTTTGCATATGTCGTTGGGGCTTTATTAGATGCTGCTGCTGTTTTTAAAGAAAACCCATTGCTGCTTACGGAAACTATGGCTCCTAGCTTTGAAAAGGCGCTTAAAGACAGAGAAGAAAAATTGAAAAAAGCCATAGCAGACGAGCGCAAGATGAGAGCTGGGATGGAAAAGAATGTAGTAGACGAGAAAAAAATTGAGGAAGAAAACAAAGCCTTTGAGAAAAGCGAGCAGGCGGCCGCCCGGCATGAACTAAAACTAATTGAGTCCCAGATCTCTGGCAAAGAAGAGGCCGAGAAAATGAAGCAGGCGATTGAGGAAAAATACGCCCAGCGCAGTTTGGACCGGGCGATCGAGATGGCCAATCGCAAGGCTGAGCTGATGCCACAGATTGAGGATTTACAGGCTCAGCGCCAAGGATCAGGTGCAGAGATGAAGCTACTAGAGGAACGGGCGGCCGCCGCCAGCGCTAAGGCCAGAACCACTGGAAATGCCGAGGATGTCTTTAACGCCCAGAAACTTGCCCTTGAGTTACAAAAGTCTAAGGAACAGACGTTAAAAGACCGTGGCTTTGGAAATGAATCATTTAGTCGGGCCAAGGCCGCCACCGAAAAAATAGTAGGGGCAATTCCACAGGCGTCACAACTGCGTGACATTCCATCCAGCACAGAGGCCAAACCCATCCAACCCGTGAAACTAGAAAACCCACCCGATTTAAAAGGCATCATGGATAAATTAGATATGCTAATCAAAAACGCTGGGGTGTTTTCCTAATGGCTCGCGGGTCTGAACAAGGTGGCGGGGGTGGTGGCGCACCCGCTAGCACCGCTATCGAAATCCTCGGCGGTGGCGGGAGTATGGATAGCCGCGGAAAAACCATTCTTAATAAAAAATACTTTGTCACTAGCGTAACAGAGCTAGAGACCTCCCCAATCATAGAGGGGTATCTTGCTACCAATATATCTTACACCCGGCTTAACGACACCGCCTACGAACAAAACGTTACCTACGAATCCCAGTCTGACAAAAATGGACCAGGCACAACCAACCAGTTTGATTTTGGGGTCAAAGGCACTTTTGAAATGTTTTGTGGTTTTGAATCTAAGAACATTGAGCTACATCCACGCATAGATAAATTATTAGAAGACTTTGGGGGGTATCATCAGGGCGGATACGCTGTATGGCCGCCCAAATACACTCCTACCGATACAGGCGGCCTTGGCGGTGGTGGTGGTCCTGTAAGAAATCCTATGTACGGCGTCACAAAATATAAGGAAATAAGCCTTGTCCTACGTCACTCCTATTTTATTAAAACACTTGATGCAAGCGTCTGGGACTCTACTGGTAAGATTGTTGAAACCCTGCCTGGCGGTATTCCAGTTCCGCCAGGGGAAAAGGATAAGGACGGCAAAGAAATTAAGCGACAGTGGATGATGCAAGCTCCAGCAATTTCTAAGCAGGGTGGCGCCTACCAGATTGTCCGTG
>Ga0214919_10003536_pt1 | contig 23531 bp, 23 predicted proteins | sample LL1503_MetaG_FD_177994 | JGI IMG/M metagenome (GOLD analysis project Ga0214919, IMG submission 177994) | Freshwater microbial communities from Lake Lanier, Atlanta, Georgia, United States - LL-1503 | ecosystem: Environmental > Aquatic > Freshwater > Lake | place: USA: Georgia | collected... | reverse complement strand
ACTAAAATAACTGCTGCATCATAGTCTGCGTTTGAACCACCAGTCATAACTTTACTGTTTGCGCCGCCGCCCATCTCTTTCTTTATCGGTTTACGTAACATATAAATAATTTCAAATACCGAATTTCGGTAAGATGCGTCATCTGACATTAATTTGCTTGGTTCTACTGCGTCAGCGGTGTATCTATTTGCATATAGGTCAATAAAATAATATAATAACACATCTTTAATAAAGTCGCTGTTATTTATAGAATACATTGAACTCATATTCTCTATGTGGGTCGCGTAATACTCAAACGCAAATCTATAAAACTTTATAACGTTTTTCATATCATCTAATGATTCAATCAGATCGGCAACTTCGTCGTTAGCGGCTAGTGACAATTTTGCATCTTCGTATTCGTTATATAAATGGTCTAATATTAAATACATATTAGTATATGTATTTCCACTCGGCGGCACTGCTGCGGGCGTGGATGCTTGTTCGGGTTCTACTAATTCTGATCTTGATGCCAGCGCTTGTGCTAATGTGGGCATTTCTATTCCATTATTCTTGGTTGAGCGCGGCGGCACTTTATTTGAACTACGTGCCCGTCCAGGTGCTAACGTAGACATTTTTTTTAAGAGCCGCAACTTCGCCGCATATTCTTCTTTATTCATGGTTGAGTGCGGCGACGGAGGGGGTCTTAATATGGTTCGTGAGTTGTACGCTTTACCGCCGTAAACTGGGTTTAAACCAGTGACTGCATCAACCGCTGCAATAACTGTTGCAGTTGTATCGGCTGGTGCAACAACATTATGCATAACAATTGCAAGCCTTACATAATCGTTCATTTCAATCACTTCTTGCATTTTATTTATATAAACTCTTCTAAAATTTTCAGCAGAGCGAGTAACCGTCCCGACTTGGCGAAATGTAAACGCGCCTGCGTTAACTGGAACGTCGTGAGATACGGGGATTATCTGTTTAGGTTCACTGTCATCTTTTGGCATAACTGCCTGAAAGGTGGTGTCCATAATGGACAATGCTTCGCGTACTCTAATTTTGTCTTCTGCAAATGCATATCTGTCAACTATTATCTGTTTAATCGTTGGGTTTACAATTCTAGTTAACGTATTAATTGCGCCGTCCGCTTCAAACCCCGAATATGTGCCAACTGCCTCGCTACCATCAATGCCTCCATAATCAAGTGCCAGATCAACATTTGTTATAGGATTTAAATCCTCAATTTTGCCGCCAGATTGAACTTTGCCGTAGCCGCCGCCTGGCATAGCAGGATTAAACCATTTATTTACCTGATCAAACCGACTATTCAATTTATGCATTCGTTTTCCGCCACCCGCTGGACTGAAATCGTGGCACGGATCGTGAGCAAACATATTTTGAAATAAAAATCGGCCTAACTCTGGTTCTATTGTCATTATTTTCTGTGCCATTGCCTGCGTGCCTATATAATATACAGATAGATATTATAACCACATATTATACGATTTACGTCGCAAACGAACCGTCTAAACGACGCAACTTATCACATTGTCAATATCAAGCATTTTTCACAAGGTATGGGAGAACATGGATATACAAAATTATACAAATAATAGGCGGTTTCATTCGTAAATACTGGCGTATAGGCGGTTCTCCAATGGGTAGAAATTGTCGTATTACTAGATATACCTTCCATAATCAACATTTTGTATTTGGACTTTTTATTGATCGCATCTAGGCTATGCAAAAATCCACTGTAAAATAGGTCTTCTGCGTCGGAATTCATTACACTGCCAACGAGTTGCAGCGTATTGCCTTCTATATCCTCATACTGCGTTTTCGTATCTTTAAAGAAATATAGACCATATATGTGCCCTTCGCTCCTCAAACAATATATATACAGTTGGTTATCATTAATCAACGACAAATAATACCCACTATGTTGTGTAATACATATATCAAATAGGCACGGTTGGCTATCAAACCTAAGATGTGTCTGTATATCTAGAAAATCGGTTAATATGTCTATGTTCTCGGAGTTTATTGGCAAAACGTGAAAATTCTTGGGCAAAACGGGCAACTTGTTTTTGCGTAAGTAGAATGTATCCGACTTGTAACGGATGAACGGAACCACGCCGTCTATTAAATCTATTTCCTTTTTTAATAATGAAACAGCAATGTTCTGGTTCATCAACCGCTGATTATACTCGTGAGTTTGATAGAGATTTCGCGTAACTTTGCGAGTGTCCTGTTCTCTTTGAACACATAAATAATCAATATAATAGATTGGCAATTCGGAATACATCGGTTCACCCAGCGTTGGTCGGTAATGCATCTTAAATGCCCTAGACGTTACACATCCAACCGGCTTGTGGATACAACTAATTTCGTCAGATGCAGTGGGTTTATGTAATATTTTTTCGTAATACATGGAAACATAACTGGGTTCTCCAATGCCCGTTAAAATAGTCCGCACATTTTGGTCGCCAAGTGTATGTATTATGCGGTCCGACGGCACATAATAGCACTGTAATAAATTGGTAAGTTCTCGCATCTCTTCGTCAGTGCAATCCACCAAATTCTTCGTACTTACATTGACAAAGTCGCAAAACTTGTTTTTTATGGGACGAAATCGATATATTATAAAAGGCGTCCGATAATAGTAGCGCCAATAGTCATATGTGTGGAATACTGGCTGACTATTCCAAAATGGAAACTTGATTTTTATATATGCAAAGATAACCAGACAGAAGAAAAAAGTTGTGGCTAGAATATATTGAAGCATATTACACTCTAATATATTCAGTTAAATATTTGGCAAAGGTTCTCGGCAAACCTACATTTGTCGCTCTAATATGTATAAATACTGATGTTCATCCCCGTTACATTCTTTCATATCTGCTTTGGCGTGAACAATGAACCCACAAGCACTTGCTATCTTCAAAATGTGTTGGATATCTTCCATATAGAGAACCTCCTCATTCTGTCGGACGTGTGCGGTTTCCTTGTCTTTGAATGTCTCCATCTTCGTAACCACATTCGTTTCTTCTAAATTTAACGGGAAATTATAACCAGCAGTATACTTAAAATCGTCATATTCGGTTGTTATTTTGGTGACCCGCGGTTTTGGCTTATCGTAAAATGATTTCCATTCAATCTCATCTCCAAATTTCGGGGCGGTCAGATTGAACCGATTTCTGTCTACCAAATGCACGACCAAATACCCGTTGGGTTTCATCCAACTATAACAGTTTCTAAAAAACAACTCTTTATTTTTCATTTGATAAATAGTAAAGTTAGTGCAAAGCATGTGCGTAAATGTATCCTTCTCAAATGCCATTGGATCGTCAGCGTTCTCACAAAGAACTTCAATGTTCGGATAAGTGGTTTCCGCGTGTGTCGCCATAACCTTGGATTTGTCTATCCCATATGCTTTGTAGCCAGCAGCGGTCAATTCGTTTAGACTATATCCCGTACCGCTACCAATGTCTAGGATAACGCTATTGCGAGTTTCCAGCCCCGTATATTTTAATAATTTCATCAACTCCCATTGAGAACGTTTCTTCGTGTCGTGCAAATTGTCATAAACCTCGGCATAAAACTCATCGTAAATTTCGTCATTGCGTTTTAATACAAATTGTTGCTTTTGATAAAACCCTTCGCGTTGTGTATATATCTTATCGGTTGACATATAACTTACATATACTGCATGTCCAATTGCCAAGACGAGCAGGCATTTTAATATCGCATTATTTGTATTGGTTGATGTTAAAACGGAACTGAGATATTTTATCATATGTAAACCTGTATATATGATAAACTATATTTTTTTATGTTGTTTACACGCCTAAAACGCATTACGCAATTGAGTGCGGGTATGGTTAAAGAACTGGTCCCTGCCGATAATGCTATTCTCCACATTGGGATGGGGCATTGCATTAAAATTGTGTTGTTCAAATAGGCGAGGATGAGGCTGTTCCGACGGCGTAGATACAATGGTTGGTCTATACAAATCGCTATTCGATGAGGGAATATAGACATTTTGTTCAGCTCCGTGTTGCAATGCATACTCCTGATTACGTAAACTGTTCTCTACATCTACGTTATTTCTGTAACCAGACGATGGACCCCGACTAGTGGTAGGTGTGAAATTGATGTGTTGGTTATATGCGGGGTATGGGATGCTAGGCTCATTCACCATCTTTCGGCGATTTACAATTGGGAACTGCGCGTACTTGGTAGAAACTGGGCGGGGATTAAAGTTGGGTTCAAGGGGACTATCTGGTATTGTTCGAGCATTTATACGTTCGTTTAATTCGTCCACCCGTTCATTTTGTCCATATTGAACGCCCTGGTGCGCGCCATAAATTTGGTTATTCATTTGGTAATTCATTTATGCTAAAATATATAGAGTATGAATATATATTTGTTGGCGATACAATATGCAAATGAACATAAATAGTTGTTATTTGCTAACAATATAAAACGATGACATTATTAAATTTAAATGAAACTAGATTTCAGAAGAAATACGATCATACAAAATACCACCACGTTTCTGGATGACAATCCGATATTATATGCATATGAAGATACAGTTCTTCCACCAGGAAGAGAACATTACAAATTGCTAGCTAGCATCGGATGTCAATTGTCAAACTGTAAAATTCTTGAATTTGGAACCCACAAAGGCAATTCGACTATTGCACTAAATTACGGCAATCAGCGACATCAAAATGGCAATAAGATTACAACGTATGATATCGCCTACATGTTGCCCGACAACATATTTAAGAACTGCGATGATATTTGTTTTAAAATAGAGAATTTATTTGATAAACAAACCCGCGAACTTAATAAAGAACATATATTGTCGGCCGATTTTATAATGGTTGACATTGACCCACACGAAGGACTGTTAGAATACGATATGTACGAATGGTTAAATGCGAATAGTTATAAAGGGGTGTTGCTATTTGATGACATTCACTTAAAAGAGGGACATATGGGAGTATATAGTGGCAATAGCATGCAGAAGTTTTGGGATAAGGTTGATAATAAACATAAACTAGATATTACAAATGTGGGACACTGGTCTGGCACAGGAATCGTATGCTTTGATATGTCATTGCATAATTTTGTTATCGATTAGTCAATCAATTCTAACCGATTAATTCGTATAAATCAAGATATTGGTTTACACGAATAGTATGATCAACAACAGTTTAACAGCGCATTAAGCGTAAAATGTGCGTCTATTACAAAGCCGAACATGAAATAATGCATTCTTATTTAACGGCGACGTTTCATTGTTAAAATCAAATCTTATACTCTGGAATGCAAATTTATTGGTAAATATGTGAGAGAATATCTGCACTTCCGAACTGTATGTTGGTTTTATTTGCTCTCTATACAACCCCCAGTCGATTTGCTTAAAATAATTAGAATATTCTATATTATTCCAAATGTCGTCGTGATAGACATCCATATTTTCACCAAATTTAAACACTTTATCGATTATTTCTAATTTACCAATAAAAATAGTATCAATTGACATCAATAATTTATCGGAGTTAATGCAACTTTCTATTTCAGATTTTATCAACAAGTCAGGTAAGTTGGGTTGCACGGTTATATCAAATAATCGCATAAACATATGTAAATCATAGGTTAAGTTATTAGCAACACAATATTTATTTTTGAGTTCATTTGCGACATACCGTCTATACCACATATTTGATGTAAAATGATGTTTCCCGCCGTTGTGTTTACAAATTCGATTATACTTGTCTTGATTTATTTGTTCTTTGTTGTGATATTCTGTACAATCTTCCCAATATTTTATAAATTTCACGTTACACTTATATTTTTCAAATATTAGACCTATCATGTCCTCTGCATCTGCGCTATAATTGCCTTGTTTATCCGTTAATATAAATACATCAATATCATTATTTTTTAATATTGACTCATATATAGAATTTAAATTATTTTCTAAATTGTAGACAAATGACCGAAACTGCCCGTAAATAAAAATACAATAACGCATTTGCACTATTGAATATTTAACCGCGGACAACTTTAAGTCGTTTCGGTGCAATTATTAGATTATTATACATAAACACTATTTGTATAAGAAATTCACTTAAACGCATAGTTACATATAATGTAAGTTATATGTTACATATTAGATATCAACCTGGACACAACGACGGATTTGGTGCGCAATACCAACGAATAATTGGCATTTATTGTATATGCAAGGCGTATAATATTAAATACTTACACCGCGAGTTTGACGATATAGAATATCAAGGATTACAGTCATTGGCAAGTAATGCAAATAGTGCGTCGTTTGTCAAGGATTGCAACCAACGCATTTATATAGAAACTATAAATAAACTTGATACAACTAAGCGTACGCTAGAATGTGATGCGGATAAGATTGATATTGACAGTATTATGGCACTTAAAAATAAATGTATACAAGAAAATATAAATATTTTACTCAATTTGCGATTGCCATACATTGTGACTGAGCAAATTCCTGATATATACAAGTTTGCCAAAAACCTATATGTTACAAAATTGCCTAAGAATACGACATTTACTATTGGCATTCACGTTAGGCGCGGGGAATTATATGTAGTTGATTCTGATAGAATGTTACCGAATTCATTTTACATCCAAACTGCTCAACGCATTATTCGCATATGCAACGAATGCAATGTGAATTACAAGATAGAACTATACACTGAAATACCTGAAACTGACATTTCTGTTACGAATGAAACGATAGGTGTAAATGGACGCGTCAAGAAGCCGATTACAATATCCCAAAACGCAGGCGACATCCACGAATTTGATGTATTGCCAAACGTGAATAAATATATAAATGAAAACGTGTTAGATACATTTGATAGAATGATTAATTCGGATATATTGATTGGCAGTCGGTCAAGTCTAAGCGCTTGTGCCAGTTATCTAAAACAAGGATTAACTGTATATCACAAATTCTGGCATAATATGATTTCAAGCGACGTAGAAGTATCTGATCGCAATTTTGATAGTAAGGTGCGGAGATTCGTATCTATTACGTCTAATCCCAATGTCTATCCAAATGAAATACCGAAACGTATATATCAAGTTTGGATGCAAGGCAATCTAGATGATTACGTAAAAATAAATATTATGGCATTAAATGCTGGTTATGAGTATAGTTTTTTTAAAGAATCGGATTGCATATCATACATTCGCCAACATTTTGACGAAGGAATATTAAATACGTTCAATTCATTGAAGAGACCTGCACACAAATCTGATTTATTCAGATACTGTTTATTATATCGTGAAGGCGGAATCTATGTTGATTGTGATATACGAATAACTGCCCCGTTTGATTCAATGATTGAAATGTCGAATTATAGTAATTTTGTTACTGCATTGGGTGCGCATAGCAACGCCGCTTTTGGTGAATGTTGCAATGGTTTTATTATAACCAAGCCAAACAATCCAATCTTTTTAAATTTGATAAAACATATAGTAGATACGCAGAACCCAGTTGACTATGGTGGGTTTGTAAAGGATCTTTATAACAAATTAAACAAACCTTTGCCTTTTTGCAATTTTACTACTAACGAAGTGAATTGTTACCTATTTCATGAAGTGCAAGCTGCTGGCAAATATTATATTATTAATTCTGACAACCAAATTATTATGACTACTAACGGACACAATTATATTCAAACGCAATAGGGCATAATAATTGATTTTATCGGTTGTAAACAATAATTATATCAAAATAAACATATCTGCCTGACACGTAGTTAAATGCTATCTTATATTGTAGTTCAATGGACGGGTTTTATATCAACCTTGACCGTCGTACCGACAGAAGACAACACATTGAAACTCTAATTCAAACGCACCCATTTTTTAAAAACGTTGAGAGAATGGAGGCAATTTGCAATGAACGAGGCGATATCGGTTGTTCATTATCTCATATAAAATGTTTAACTGACTTGTTGCAAAAAAACAAGGCATATTATTTAATACTCGAAGACGACTTTTGCATATTGAACGAAACTAATTTTACAAACTTTGAATGCGAGTTTGAAGTGATAAAAGACTCGGCCGAATGGGACGTTTTGACATTAACACCAAGGGGCGATACAAAAATTAAGAATTATCTATTCAATTTCAATAGAATAATAAATAATCAAACTACAACTGGGTATATTGTAAAACATAGATTTATTGAAACGCTTTTAACTTACTTTAAAAAGGGGGTAGCCAAATTGATGAATGGTGGAAAACCAGGCAGAAATGCTCTGGATCAGTGTTGGAAACCATTGCAAAAAAATAGCAACTTTATTTATTATAATCATATTTTTGCGGGTCAACTGCCTGGACACTCGGACATTGAACAAACGTATGTAGATTACAATCGTAGATTTATTGAACAACCGAATTATTAACCGACTCGCTAATTGTTTTCAATAAATAATATAAACATTCGACGCCGTTATATATTGTAAATACAATGGTAAAAATCTGCAATACCCCCTACCCATCCAATTCAAAATATGATGCGCATTTTGAATTGTATCGATATCCTCTCAGTGATTTTCAAAAATATGCAATTGAAGCCATTGTTGAAGGACAACACGTCCTCGTCACCGCTCACACCGGCTCTGGAAAGACCCTGCCAGCCGAATTCGCCATCCAACATTTCACTGCTCTCGGTAAAAAGGTCATTTATACCAGTCCCATCAAAGCCCTTTCTAATCAAAAATACTACGAATTTACCAAGAAATATCCCAATATTTCATTCGGATTATTTACTGGTGATATCAAGACAAATCCCGAAGCGGATGTACTCATTATGACAACCGAAATTCTAATGAATTATCTATTTACCGCAGTCACTTCTGTCTCTGATACCAAGCAGTCCAGTCTACAATTTCAAATTGACATTCAAAATGAACTTGCTTGCGTCGTTTTTGATGAAGTTCACTACATTAACGATGCGGAACGCGGGCAAACTTGGGAGAAAACGATACTTATGTTGCCACGACATATTCAGATGGTTATGCTTTCAGCGACGATTGACAATCCAGAAGGTTTCGCGAAGTGGTGCGAAAAGAACGATGTTGCGGACGATGCGAAATGTGTCTATCTTGCTTCCACCAATCATCGCGTAGTGCCGCTGTCTCATTACGGTTATATTACCACTGCCGAGACGGTATTTAAACATATCAAGGACAAGACTATTCAAAAAGACATCAAAGACAATACCAACGCTCTTATCCCGCTCCAAAACGAAAAGGGCGTCTTTAATGAAATCGGATATAAAAATATTGTGAAAATAAACAAGCTGTTTGATGAAAACAAGGTTCGTATTAATCGGAAGCATACGCTCAACCAACTCGCCACGTTTTTGCGAGAGCGTGAAATGTTACCAGCTATTGCATTTGTTTTTTCCAGAAAAAATGTGGAATCGTGTGCATTAGATATTACTGTGCCGTTGACGGAAGCCGACAGCAATCATGCTCATCTGGTTAGATGCGAATGCGACCATATTATACGCAAATTGCCGAACTACAAAGAATATATGGAACTTCCTGAATACATTCAGCTTGTTTCTATGTTAGAGCGGGGCGTTGGCATCCACCATTCGGGAATGATACCCATTTTGCGTGAAATTGTTGAATTGATGATCTCTAAACGGTACATTCAACTCTTGTTTGCAACTGAATCCTTTGCAATTGGTTTGGATTGTCCGATTAAAACCGCTGTGTTTACGGGAGTCACCAAGTTTGACGGCACTTTGGATAGATACTTGTTGGCACACGAATATACGCAGATGGCGGGTCGTGCTGGACGACGTGGCATTGATACGGTCGGACACGTTGTTCATTGCAATAATCTATTCAGAACGCCCTCTATGAACGAGTATAAAACGATGATGGGCGGGAAACCTCAACAATTGGTTTCCAAGTTCCGCGTGTCATATCCACTGATTTTTAATCTTATTAAAAACGGACAAACTGACAATTTCCACCTCTTTTCGCAAAAAAGTATGGTGCAGCGGGAAATTGTCATCACGACCGCCGACATCCAACGCAATATTGTTCTAGCCGAACAGCGTATCGCACAACATACTGCTGCCATTGCATCCTTGCGCACTCCACGACCCGTTTGCGAAACGTACATTCAAACGTTACAGGTCTACAATACTACCGCAAATAAGAAACAGCGCCAAGCAGAACGTGAGTTGCGTGCGATGGAAGACGAGCATAAATATATTAAATCCGATATTGATGCAATTGGCAAAATGACCGATATGGAAACCGATCTTAAAAACCAATGCCACGCGTTTAGTTCTGCCCAATCTTATTTGCAATCGCAGACTGCACTCGTTTGCAACATTTTGGTCCGAAATGGGTTCATTATACAAGACGAGGATGGTCACTATTCCTTCACTGTGCTGGGTACAATGGCATCAAATCTGGCGGAAATCCACCCTCTCCCCATTTCGCAACTTATTCGCGAATGGGATTTCTTCACCGAATTCTCCCCGACGCAGCTAATTGGCTTGTTTTCGTGCTTTACCGACATCAAGCTGCCGAGCGACGTTCGCGCTAGCAGGGCAAATGGCAATGATGAGTTCCTTAATCGGAAGATTTCGGCACTTGAACAAGCATATAATTCATATCAAGATCAGGAATTGCAAGACGGATTGCACAGCGGCATTGATTACTCCGACGCTCTTTGTTATGACATTATTGAGTTTTCTATGATGTGGTGCGATTGTGCCACTGAACGCGATTGCAAATCGTTTATTCAAAATGAAGTCGCCGAAAAGTCCATTTCTATTGGAGATTTTACAAAGGCGATGTTGAAGATCGTAACCATTGCAAAGGAGTTTATGAATATAGCGGAAGCCGTTGGAAACGTTGAACTTATGCACAAACTAAACCAGATTGAAGGTCTTGTACTGAAATATGTTACGACATCCCAGAGCCTTTATGTTTAATGTCGTGTGCGTTTAAGATATAAAATTTAGTTGTTAAAGAAATGTATAACAGATGTTTAACGAAGATTGGTATTCAAATGAACAAATCGTCAATTTAATACATTTATTAAATAACGTAAAAAACTTACAGGGAAATGTAATTGAAATCGGTTGTTGGGAAGGTAAATCAACCATTCATTTAGCAAATAATTGTTACCCCGAAACGTTGATTTGCAATGATACATGGTTGGGCAATGTTCAAGAAAGCATTGTTACTGGGATTGAACATATTACTGAAAAAATTGTCAAAACGCGAGACGTTTATGGTACCTTTGTTAATAACATGAATGCAGAGACAAAGCAAAATTATAAAATAGTCAAATTAGATTGCATTGAATGGTTAGCCAATTTTGACGGTCTTATAAAATTTATTCACATTGATGCATCTCACGAATATGATAGTGTATTTAAAACGATACAACTAGTTTTGCCAAAAATGGTAAAGGGTGGAATAATTTGTGGTGACGATTACTTGTCTGCAAATATGTCTAGAAAAGATTTAAATGGAGGAGTTGAACGTGCGGTAAGAGAACTACTACCCAATCACAATAATGTAAACAATTTATGGTATTTCATAAATCAATAATGCCTTTCCGTTGCAATACAATCCATTTGATAAAAAATTGAATTCGCCCGCTCGCTCTATTTTGTATCAACCTACGCCACCCATATGGGACAGTAATTTAACAGTAATATAACATGGCTATCAATTCGGATTCGTCTAATCGCATCAATAACTTGGTTACGACACCTACTGACAGCATCGTTGCCGATGATGATATTATTATTGTCGATAGCGACGAAGATATATATAGTGACGAAGACGCTTTTGAACACGAATATGTGATTGACAATGTCTATCTCGATGAACGCGATTTCCTAGATACAGACAAACAAAATGGCAAGCATTACATCGGTCTATGCAGCTACTTGCCCGACCGCAGACTTACGCTATATGCAAATGCGATTCGCCCGCAAACGTTATTTAAATATTCTCACGCATACTCTCTCTCATACTTACAGTTATATAGCATTATTAAAATTCGCAATCCAATCATTGAGATTATGCAACTCGCAATACTTGCCGATAACACATACACAGTCATTTTGAAAACCCATTGGCTACGCATTATCCAACGCACGTGGAAAAAAGTATTTCAATTGCGGAAAATTGTGTTGAATAAACGTATGCAACTTGGTTCCATACGTTTATTTGAACTTAGTGGTAAATATCCGCCAGATGCCACTTATATGCCGACTTTGAGCGGTATGCTTCACAACTACCGCTGCCAATATACGTTGCCCGAGTGCGATGACTACTTATTTTCGGAATGTCATTAAATATAAAAATTGATTAATATCTGCCAACAAATCGTCGCGGATTGATAACAAATCCGAATCTCTCGTCTCGTTGAAATGAATATTCATATCCGTCAAAAATTCTCTGTATTCGTATATTCTTGATTTAAAATCCGTCACATTGACTGGGTCGATTAAATCTATTTTTTTCTCCATCATCTTAATGCGTTTCGGATCTTTACCCAATAGGACCTCTATGAATTTGTCTACATTTCCATTGAGACTTGAATACAAATCATCGGTTGCTTTGTGTTGCGCATATGATTGTGTTTTCCAGTGATATAACTTTACCATATTTAACATCTCCAAGAAAACGCTGACTAAATGCGACTTTGACGCATTTGCATAGTTGTTGCGCTTTGCGCCTCCCATAAATTGTTTTCTTGTTTTACGTTGTTTGGTGCCATTACGCAATTTAAACTGCACTCTCTTTGATTTATTGTTCATTGTATATATTATCATTAGATATTTGTGTATTCACAATACGTTTCTGCTAAAATATATTGTGAGCATTTGCATATTTACAATTCTGATTTTCTAATTACAACTCTGGCAATTGTTAATTGCCGTAAAATTGAAAACTTTTATATTAGATTTATAATTGCAACTTATACTTGCAATTATAACTATGCCCATCATTGAACCATCTCTTGCGTTTACCAGGTATTTATACCAAATGGTAGAAGTTAAACAATCGCTGTTTCTTGCGCTAATTGACCATAAGCCAGACGAAGCCCTGTTTTGGACATATGAACTATATCATTCAGGGTTTGAAACCGAGGTCTACAATTACATATTGATGGTATACACAACAATCTATAAAAAACTCAACCCATCATTGCAGACATACATTGACGCTAAACATCAATTGTGGTTAGGCGGGAATGCCGCTGATACAGACATTGGGTCAATTGTATATACTATGGCACTGCGTCCCTATTATTTGGTTGATTTTGTGCGAACCTATCTTGGCGCAAACATTTCAGCGCGAAGCGCGGATCCACCATCTGCTGTACGGTTTATTATCAATTTAACGCCCGATCAAATCGCGCCTTACGCACACGTTGATTCGTCCAATATTCGCCGAAACAAGGCGCTTGAACAAGCAGTCAAGTATCCAGTGCGCAAGGATTGTCATAAGCTGTTTAATACATTCACGCATCAAGACTTCGTGGCAACTTTTCGTCACAAATGGTTATACTTTGCATCGTTCAGTCCGATTTGGTATGATCGCATAAGTCAACATAACGGGCTCGTCGATTACGACGAAGAAGCGGTCACTTTTGCAGACGAACACGACGAAGAGGCTTTTCGTAGCGCGTGGGACTATGAACCAGACGAAGTGTCGGGTGTGACATTTACTAGATGCTGCGGCACTGGCAAAGAAACGCAGTTATCAGTGAAGGATTTTTGTGAAAAGTATAATTATACCATCGTAAGTAGAATTATAAAACGCCCTCTGAAAACGGGCGAAACCTCTTTGTAATATTTATCCCTCATATATGAATTTATTGTATTTTTTAATCACTTCCAAAATAACCTCCCTTCCCGAGCTTAAAATCGCTTAAACGCGTAATTATGTCGTTTTTATCTTTCATAACCTCTTTCACCAAATCTTTAATTGAAATCATTCCCACCACCTCGTTGTTTATTTCATCAATAATAAGTAAATGGCGAATGTCTTTGAACAACATCTTATTCATACATTGTTCAATTGAATCGTCTTTTTTTGCTATGATTATATTCGGCGTGTAAGTGCAAATGTCTTTCACTTTAACAGTTGTGTCATCTCTACCTAGTGCGGAAACTTTATGCATATAATCACGTTCAGATAATACACCCACAACGGCATTTGTTTTATCAGTGACCGCTAAGCAACCGATATTGAATGCGGCAAACCGTTTTACTGCATTGTTTGCAGTACTGTCTTCGCTAATTTTAAAGTCTATCTTATGATAGCAAGAACCTTTGAATACAGACAGTGCAGAAACTGCATAACCTGAATTTATCGTGGAAAATAGACGGCTGACTAGCATTGCGGTAATAATTTAAATATATACAATGTGATAACTTTATGTAGTTTCGTAAAATGTCTATTTTGTGCAAAAAATTGAACTATTTTTAATTATATATGAGAACGCATCAAATACAAGTTAATAATAATCCTTTAAAATGTCGTCTTGCTCTGATTCGGAATTTATGGTTAGCGATGTGGTCACCGCCGCCGCTGACACAGCTGAATATTATGTGATTGATTATCCTTTGTTTATAGCGTGTTTATGGGTCCCCATTATAGTGTTATTTATGTGTGCATTTCATTGGACCAATAAGCAGTTGAACCAGTTAAAGTATGATATTTACGACCAACAAGAAAAATGCGAGGCATATTCGCAGGCGAATATTAACAAATGCAATTATATACTTAGCAAAATAGAAGAGGACAATGGCAGCTTGCGGGACTACGTTGTCGGTCTGGAAACGAGACTTGCGCGATTACAATCCATTGCGCCAACCGAATCTACGATGATTCGCATACGAGACGACGCGAATGCCAATTATGCGAATTTAGGACAACGAATTGCAAGCATTCGCACACAATGCATTAGTGCACTCCACGAACTTGATGACAAATATCAGCAGAAGTGTGATGATTTGACGGCAAACGTATCCAAACTAACAACCCGACTTGATGCCTTAATAGAAGACTATGATTTAACTAAAACCAAACTAAACGAACGGCTGGATGGCCTAATTGCAGACTATTTGTATTTTATCCAATATGTTAAACGAGATGAAACGCGTCAGACGAAGTGCGATGAAATAACTGCAACCATATCCAATCTAACGGCACGCTTTGATTCCCACCTAGAAAACTATGCATTAACTGACCGATATGTTCAGGAAGACGACGAATATAAGCAAGTGCTCATTGGATACAGACGTTATAACAATAGCTACGAGGTCTACGAAGACCCGATATTTTGTCCAAGATACACAACCGATTTTGATAAGTATCTGGGAGATCGTGCGATTATTATGCTAGATTGTCTCGCTCAACTACCAAACCACAAACCGTTCATATTTGCGGATTACTATTATAAGAATCCTAATAATGGTGGTAGAAAATCAGTATCGTTCATTATTGATATTAACTCGAACCGGATTGCAGACACTATTGAACATTATCCAAAAGATATTACACACACGCCTTGGATAACCGACCATTACAATAACGCTTACAAAAACGTGCAGGAATATTGCGAAAAGATTGGCGTCAAATGCCTATAACATAAACTAACCAAAAATAAATAAAAAACGTGTTCATAATGTTATACGTTTTTTATTGAGACTCCTATGCAAAGCGATATGTAATATACGCGGTTGTGCACATTAGTATGCCTCCCCACAGGGTATCTATTAATGCTAACTGGGGCGACCATTTTGTTATCAGGGCGTAGGTTGTTGCATCATAAACGCCATATATCACGATACCCAATAAAAACGCATCATACAACGACTGTTTTTTGCTAATGATGAAATAGTTTAATCCAAACACTAACAACATATAACATATTATGGTTGGTAATATTTTTAATACAAGAGGAGAACCTTGTACTTTAATTATTTGGTCAGAAAAGGAGGTTTTCATCGTTTGTAAATACAGTCCGTCTAGTGCAAGCATAGTTATTGCCGAGAGGCCAATCTCGCTAAATGTCATTTTATCCATTTGTATAATGGTATATATCATATAGTCCGATTTTTTGTTTACTACTATGTAATACATAATATGCTGTCATTTTACACCTTTTTACATTTCAAACGCCGATTAATTCTCAATATTTAACATATTTAAATTTTATAGTTTAATTAGAAAACATCTTAAAGTTTTATTTTTCTTTGCACTACATAACGGAAAACGTCTGCCGCGTTTTTTTCTTAATTCTTTTTTTAATAATTGTATGGTTGTTCTTCTTTCATATTTTTCTGCTTCTAAATCATAAATATTTATAAATACTTTTGTTTTCAATAATTTTAGTGCTTTTGTTTTTGATGATTGGGGTTCTTCGCCAAATTGAATTAATCGGTCATTTAACCATAATAAATTATTTAATTTGTTTTCCATATTATTACCAATTTTTTCCCTTTCAGCAACTATATTTTCTATTAAAGTTTGAATGGTTTCATCGTCTATAATTTCAATAATTTCATCATATTTTTCATTATTTATTAAACTAAAAAATTTGTTAAACTTAATATTTTTATTTTTTAATTTAATTTTTAAATCGCATATAAGACCTTCATAAACAGATGTCATTATTTATAATATAAATATCATTTTGTCTTTATATTACAATCGGCATTTGAAATGAAAAAAGGTGTATATACTTTGCTATCCCACGTAATTGGGACACTTTTACTATACTACTCTATTCACTCTATATAAAAGTCCAGAAAAGAAATGGCATCGCTCGCCGAAAATGGACAAAAATAAATGTCCATTTTTCAAAAGGCTCGTGGGACTTTGCGCAAATGGGGTCTCTAAAAACACGATGTGAGCATAATGCTGTAAATTCTATTTTTTTGATGAAAAACATCACAGCATACTTTTTAGTATTTTATTTTGAAACGAGTTAGAGAAAAGTATCTACCTAATGTAAGAATGAATTTAGACGAAAAGTCGCAAAAAGTCGCAAAAAGTCGCAAAACATATATTTGTGATGTTTGTGAATATATAACTCCTAATAGGTTTGACTATCAGAAACATACGACAACGTCAAAGCATACAATAGGGATGATGAACCACGTGCAAAAACTCGCATTAAAATCGCAAGAAAATCGCAAGACGCAATATGCTTGCGCCGCTTGTGACAAATCGTATAAAACTCGCAGCGGGCTTTCATATCATGAAACCAGATGCAGACAAGTATACGCAGAAGAGAGTGATGTAGCTGCCCCAGCCATTGATACGTCGCTCGTAATAGAACTATTGAAGCAAAATCAAGAGTTCAAAGAACTTATGATGGAACAATCCAAACAATTGGCTGACCAGCAATACCAAAACCAACTGTTATTAGAACAGCAACACGCACATAACAGCAATTTATTAGAAGCAGTCAAGGATGGCAAAATAGGCAATACAACGAACAACACCAACTGCAACAACAAGTTCAATCTCAACGTGTTCTTAAACGAAACGTGCAAAGATGCGATTACAATGGACGATTTCATCAATTCGTTTGAAGTAACGCGCGAAGACTTCCTTCATACGGGAACAGTGGGTTTCGTTGAAGGCATATCAACTGTCATGACCCACCGATTCCGTGATATGGATATGCATACCCGACCATTGCATTGCACCGACCTAAAACGGGAAACCATCTACATCAAGAACGCAGACAAGTGGGAAAAGGACGATGCCGATAAGACGCATATGCGGAAAGCGGTTAGGGGCGTAGCAAAGAAGAATATGAAAGAGTTGTGGCGTTGGTTTCACGATAGCAAACCCGCCGTGGAACAAATAGGAACCGACGAATGCGAGAATTATTTTCAGTATCACAAGTCAGCGCTAGGCGGGTACGGCAAAGAAGAAGACCTGAAATTTGAAGAGAAAATCATTAAGAATGTTCTCAAAGAAGTGCAAGTAGATAAGAATGCGCTGACTGTTTCATAGTGCGCGTTGGTGTATATGATAAAAATATCATATATACATTTATAAGATTAGGTGGACGGTTCTGCTACATCGGTTTGCGTGGAAGCATCTACCTGTTTACTTAACGAAAATCCCGTATTTTGTATGTCGCCGCAAGATCCCACTCGACGTATTGTTGTCGAATTGTCAGTTGTTGTATTTTGGTTTGACTTTGTGTGATGAGGCAAATATCCAACGTGAAGTTCTGCCAATATATGAGACATATATGTTTCGTGTTCGGACATAATATACATAAAGGGACATAAAATCTTTAACTTATTTACACAACACTTTCTTCATCATCCCAATTGTCCAACGCCTCATGTTGAAGTATTATCGTGGGGTGCGCATGTTTCGGGAAATGCACCTGTTTTGATACAATGGTGTTCTCCAAATCCGCCTCCTTGGTTTGAACAGTAAATAACTCTGTCCGATTACTAAAATTGAGATAGGCATTGATCGAATTGTATTTGTTACGAGAAATGGTGTCCATTATGATTTCAAATTCAGTGGTAAGTGCCTGTTTGGTTTCAATGATGTTCTTATATTGTTCGTGCATATCAGCCAGCACCTCCCTCCATTCCGCCAACTTGTCGGTTGCATTTTTATATTCCCATAGATGTCTATTATTCCAAGGACCGAGAACGTCCATTCTATGTTCTATTTTATTGTGCAATAACGAGTATTTTTCACGCAAATTCTGAATTTGCTCCTTCAATTCGTCTAATTTGTAATACTTGGAAATAGACAAAATGAGCGCAATGTACGTAGATATAGTTATCGATATGACCTCAATGTAGTCCGACGGAATGCCAAACTGCAATTTAGTCGCCTGCAAAAACCCAGATAGTGTCGAAACGAAAATGACGGATGTCTGAATATTGTTCACAGTTTTGGTCAAATCATCGCACTTTAAATCAAGCAAGCGCTTGTTCTCCTTGCACTCTTTCAAAATAAAGTTATTGATTTTGCGCTGCGATGTTAATTCGTGTTTAAACATTATGTATTCGCGTTGAGAAAACCAATCAATATCTGCTTTGCTATCAGAACTCGTCATTCTGCGCGCCATAGCAATAGCACGTTGCGGCGAAGCATCCGATAATGCACTTGCCTTGGACGTCCGCCTAGAATTCGGCGGGGATGCAGGATACATTGGAGCCGATAGATGTATTTGTTCAGCAGTTTGACTTGGACCGACGGCATCTGGTATACTATTATTATTATTTCCGCCGCTGTATATGGGGAGAAGCCCGTCATTTGCATTCACCACCATAGTGTTCTCTATGGTGGGGTCAATATTATTTTGTTCAGAACTCATTTACATACTAATTAGATTTTTACTTTACAATAGCGACTAAATACTGACAGCAGCATCATTAGTTGGAGGGACTACCACATCTGTATCAGTCGCAATTGTTGTCGGTTCAATTGGTATAGTCTTCGCAATTCGCGTTTTGGTATTGTGTTGCTGTAAGTAATATAACGCCCAATTAGGAATATTCGTAATGCAATTCATCATAGTATTGTATGTAAATCCCGAAACAATTGTCTCTTCTCCATCCGAGAACTTAATGCTATACCACCAATATGGCGGAATATATAACATAAATCCAGGCATTACATCAAATTCTAGGAATTTCAATTTGCTGACATCAGACTTGTATTTCTTCTGTGGCGCCCAGACATTCACCTGTGACCGAAACTCATAATTCTCATAATCGTTGACGGGAGATAAGTATTTGCTGCTCTTATATGGCGTCATCTTAATTGTGATTTTACCAGAAAGCGTAGAAATAAAACGGCGGCAATCCTTGTGGAATCGCAGAGGCGTATATGCACCTGACGAGCCCATCATAATGTCGTATTTGGTAATGACGGTCGTAGACGGTTTGATAAATTCGTCGTTTGCGTGAAAGAAATGATATAAATTTGCGTCTTCTACGAAATCGTGGTTGTTCTCAGTGAAATAACTAGAATGTGTATCGCTCTTTAACAATTTGTTGGCACTTTGCAGCGGGAGAACCACATAGTCGGGGGAGCTGCTGTCACTTTCTAAGTAGTAGTCCTTAATGTCTTTGACTTTGACTTCATATATGCCGCACGTGTCTAATTTTTCGGAAGTAATTTCGCTGTATAAATCGGGAGAAACTGCGTTGTATTCAAACAGAACGGGCTGTTTGACATCGCAGACTTCTTGTAAATGGGCATTTGTAGTATAATCCATTTCATATATTTCTAAATCCTCGCTCGTTTTTAATTGTTGGACGATATGGAGATATAGGACGAGAACAATTACAAATAATATAATGTTAACTATCGACGACATATTATAGTATATGATAATATGTTGTTTTTTGTGTTGTTTACAAACGAATACATATTTTCGTTATAAGAGAGTAAAACGAAAAGAATTATTTACCGAGTTCCTCGCGCATATCAACGCTCGTAGTAGGGGATTCTCGTTGAATGCCTACGTTTGCATTATCTGATGCCAGACTGAATACGCTATTGATGTCCGCCTCGTCATTGGACATTTGAATATTGGATCCCAAATCGGATAGAACTCGGACGCGCTCATTCAAGAGCATCTTATTCACGTCCATAGTGAACGTTTGCAGACGCAAAATGGTATCCTTTAATGTAGAAATTTCGTCGGCGAGAACTTCAAAGCGCATATTGAATTCGCCCAAAATCTCGTTAAGGTTGCTAGGAGTGTCCGACGAAGCTTGCGTAACGGTTGATGTTTGATTCGATGCTGATTTGACGTTTTCCTCCAATTTGCTAATGCGCTTGTCAAATACCGAAATGACCTCTTGAAGAGTTAGCTTGCGGGGGGCGTCTTGTGCCTGAGCGGACGATGCCATTGATGAAGCAGAAGACGATTGTCGTTGATTTGAGGTAGGGGCAGGAGTAGGCGCGGGCGGGTTTATGCCAGCACGACGACGAATGGCAGCAGCATTTGAACTACTCATTTCTATGTAAAATATACAGTATAATTATGATTTTTCTCTATGTTGTTATTGCAATAAACATATTTAACTGTGGTAGCAAATAAAAATGATAGTTAGTGAAATTTCGCAATTATATTTGATATGTGCGTCTTAATGTTTCAAAATTACGTAGAATATCGTCGGCTGATAATATGCTAGCATATCCTAAAATCGCCCCAATATGTCCTGCAAATGTATAGCTTGGAGAAAATGTAGTTGAACCCATTAACATATAATCAGTAGCGTTTAATGTGCCAGTATTGCACGTTCCAGTTGTATCTGCTATGCCGTTAATGTATAAAACAACTTTACCAGTTATTTTATTCCGCGTGACTGCGACAAATGTCCATTTTCCATTATTTACCGATTGTATAGAATGCAGACTTATGGCATTTCCACTAGGTGAACTATCGAGATATAACAGTTTATTGTTATTATCTATGCCAATCCCGAAATACCTGTTTGCGCTACTTGTTTTTGATGAAATTATATACATTACAGTTGAATCGACTAATACATCGCTGACGCCGCTAAATGTATTTATCCAAGCGCAATAAGTGAAATCGTCATACATGGCACTCGGACGTAAAAATTGCATATAGTTACGCTTATCAAAATCAGTGGACGCATTTAGTGCATAACAAAAAAAACGGAACGATTTTATTTTCCAACCTTCATCTATTACAGGCAGAACGCTGCCTGATAGATCTGCATCATACATTGCACCCCCTGTGCCAATATTAACCCATTTTGGATGAGCATATTTATAACCAGAATAGCTAGTAATATCATTTGCATCAAAATGTATTAGTAAATTGTTTGTAATTATTGGTGAGTAAGGCGTATAATCAAACATTTTACGTCCTCGTCTATACTTTGCTAATCCAGTCTGATTTCTGCTCATATTTCAATATATAGTATATATAGAAATATAGGATACATTATGCCCGCATCGCCGCCTTTATTTGTGGATGATGTTGATAATTGCTAATTTTGAAATCTTCTAGGACATAATCATTGATGTTTTCCCTTTTATTCAATATTTCTAGCGTCGGGAACTCATATGGCATTCTTGTCAGTTGTTCTTTTACTTGGTCAAAGTGGTCATCGTATATATGACAATTTCCGCCATAATGGATAAATTCATATGGTTCCAAATCGCAGTGCTTTGCGATTAGACAAACTAGAAAAGAATACGAGACTATATTGAAGCAAATTCCTAAAAATTCGTCTCCGCTGCGCTGCATTAAGCAGCAACTTAATTTATTTCCATCAACAACATTGAATTGAAACAAAACGTGACAAGGAGGAAGAACGCCTTCGTCTAATTGTTCGGGGTTCCACGCACTGATTACCATTCTGCGAGAGGTTCTTGTCTCGGGATTTTTCAAAGTATCAATAACATTTTGAAGTTGGTCAATGCCTTTGCCTTTATAATTCGCATCTGGGTCATTTTCATATTTCGCATTCCAAAAACGCCATTGATGCGAATAAAGTGGTCCAATTTGTCGTCCAGGCGTATAATGTGACAGTCCTCGCGATTCAAGAAACTCAGCACTGGTATTTCCGTCCCAAATATGAACGTTCTGATCGGTTAAGATTTTATTGTCCGTTTGACCTTTAATAAACCACAAGAGTTCTTTCAAGCACGTTTTCCAAGCGGTTTTCTTGGTAGTTAAGATGGGAATTTTGCCATTTTCAAGAGAGAAATGCATTGCCGCACCAAACACGCAACGTGTATTGCCATTTCGTCCAACTTCGTTGTGACCTTCATCTAAAATGTCTTGAATCAAATTCAAGTATTGGTACTCATCATGCTGTTCCGACGCATTTCTGTCGCGATTCTTGTATTTGTTGCACTCCGCAACGCGCTTCAACATTTGTATAATAAATACCGACGAGCAACTTTTAAATCATTTCCGCGTATGACATAGTTACTGTCGTGCGTAGGTTATCTAGGAAATAGTCAGAATTACAAAATATTATTTTATTACGTTAGTGTATATCAATAAGTAATAATGGAACTTCTCGAACAAGGAGTGGGCGGCGCAAAGAAGACATTTTTATCGCACGTTTTCTTAACCACCGAAGAAGGACAGGCGGAACTATTAAACGTAATTCAATATGCATTTATGGGCGTAGTGCCAGTGGTTGCATTAAACAAGGCAATCCAGCGATTTATCCCTGAGGCGGATCCCGAAAAATCAAGTTTAGAACTTTTAGCAGAAATATTCATTCAATTAACGATAATGTTCTGTGGTGTAATAATTATTCACAGAATAATCACTTATTTCCCCACATACAGTGGATTTAAATACGAAAGCTTGAATGCGACGAATGTTGTGTTGGCGTTCTTGATAATCGTACTCAGCATACAGACCAAGCTCGGATTAAAGGTGAACATAATGTTCGACCGTTTAGTTGAACTTTG
>Ga0214919_10003535_pt1 | contig 23531 bp, 23 predicted proteins | sample LL1503_MetaG_FD_177994 | JGI IMG/M metagenome (GOLD analysis project Ga0214919, IMG submission 177994) | Freshwater microbial communities from Lake Lanier, Atlanta, Georgia, United States - LL-1503 | ecosystem: Environmental > Aquatic > Freshwater > Lake | place: USA: Georgia | collected... | reverse complement strand
TGCTGATAGGTTTCCACCTGCATTCAAGCGTTTCCGGCGCCTGGATGCTTCGGGTGGTTAGCTCAGTTGGTAGAGCAGGTGACTCTTAATCACCGGGTCGGGGGTTCGAGTCCCTCACCACCCACTTCAAACTAGGCGTTAAAACGCTTAAATGAAGTCCCGAGACTGCTTCGAGAGTTGAAGTAATTTCTATGGTGAGTAACCAGTTAGTTACATAAAGAGCTGGCCTTCCTAACTCCAATTACCAAAATGCAGAGCACTCTGTGTTGTCGTAGAATTGGTACTAGAAAAAGCCACAGGGAAACTGGAAAGACCAGACAAAGCCCCCTCTAAGCGAAATGAAGCAACACGCCATTTCTACTTAGAGGAGTTTTTATGTCTACTGCACCGTCTAATGGCCCAAAGTTAAAGCGCCCAAATGGCTCAGGTTCAACCTATATCTCGGCACAAAAACCTGGAGTAGTTCAGGCTGTTGCTCTTGATGTTCACGGGGTGAAGAGAAACAAGAGTTTCCGATTTGGAGTTGGAAACAAGGCTAGCCAAGCTCGCGCAGAAAATGCTGCAGCAGAGTGGCTATCTGACATGCGCAGAGCACGCGAACTTGGACAAGCAACATTTGTAGCAAATCCAAAGATGATGGTGTCAGAGTTTCTCGATAACTGGCTAAAGGTATTTCGAACACGACAGTAGCCCAAGATCCTCGCTTCGGACCTTTCTCTTCAAGTCCTGCTAGATTAGCGCTAAAATATGAATATGGAGTTATATATATTTGACAGTCGAGTTTGCGAAGTTGGTGAAGGCCCAATCTCTGTAGGAGAACATAATGAGATTGTTAAGTGGGTCGACATAATGGGAAGTCGAGTGCTCTCTCGTAATCTTCTGACTGGTGAAACCTCAGAATTAAAAACTAAAGAACATGTATCATTTATAATTCCTTGCACAAATGAGGATGAAATACTAGGTACAGCAAATGGTCCAATTTTGCTTGGAAAGAACGGTAGAGAAACACTACTGACAACTCGCTTAGAAGCTGATGGTGAAACAAGTTCTGAGCCAGTGAGATGGAATGATGCCAAAGTGGCCCCCAACGGTGATCTTTTTCTGGGGTCAATGGCGTATTCAGCTGCACCAAAAATGGGAGCCCTGTATCGGATGAGAATAGAAAACGGCGTATACACATTAAAGAAAATGGTCAGTAACACAACTATAAGTAACGGTCTCGCCTGGAGCCTTGATGGCAAAAGAATGTTCTACATCGATACCCCAACCCTCAAAATAGAATCTTTTGATTTTAATGATGGAGAGCTTTCAAATCGACAGACATGTTGGCAAACTCGTTCAGCAGCCGATGGCACTCCAGATGGAATGTGCGTTGATAGTGAAGGGGGTATTTGGGTTGCATTTTGGAGTGCAGGTAAAGTTATGCGTTTTGATAATGAATTTAAAATCACAGATACGATAGACGTCCCGACTCCTTTAACTACCAGTGTTGCCTTTGCAGGTCCAAATTTTCGAACCTTAATCATTACGTCTGCAATCAGCGATAAATCTGTTGGACTAGAAAATGCAGGAAAAACTTTCATGTGCGAACCAGGAGTTAGCGGGCTTCCAACTTTAAAGTTCCCTAGTTAAGTTAACCAAGAGATACGATCATTAAATAATAAAGCAAGTTAATCAACGGTGGCACGGCCATCTTCGAGTCATGCAATAGGCACTCTAACTGGCGAGCATGATACGTAGTCTAATCCGGCAGTATGAAGAAAGTGAATTGACTCTGGATCTCCACCATGTTCGCCACACACACCAAGATGAAGGCTTCCAATAAAGCTCCTCAAGAATACCCACTTGAAAGTAGAATTAAAGCTAGATATGAAGCATAAGAGGGCCATTACTAAGTCGCCCAATTATTAATGTGTCTGAAGTTATTGTGTTACCTGCGCGCTTCAAGCCTTTAACTAGTTCGTTATCGGATACTCCTGTAATCGATAATAAAACATTATTTGAATGGATGAGGTCATATTTAGTAAGTACCGGAAGGTTAAGTACAGTAAGAGGATCGTGCGTGAATGATTCAATGTGGTGTTTAGAAACTAGTTGCGTTTGAATATTTCCACCTAAAGCAATAATCCCTGCGGCCGCAATAACCGCTTCAGGTGATCCTCCGATACCAATCATGGCATCAACTTCGGTGTCAGGCAAACAAGTTACAAGTGCAGCCGTAACATCGCCATCATCAAAAAATCTAACCTTAATTCCAAGGGCTTGCAAATCGAGTCCTAATTTTTCATGTCGTGGTCTACGTAAGACATTTACAACAAGTTCCTGAATTTTCTTGGATTTGGAATCTGCAATGATATGTAGGTTCTCAACTAATGGTTTTGTGAGCGAAATTCTAGATGCTGCTTCATGTCCAGTAACTAGTTTGTACATGTAGAAATTATCTTCTGGATTAAACATTGTGTTACTAGGAGAAAAGGCGATCAAGCTAACTGCACCATCTTTTCCTTTAGCCACCAATGAAGTTCCGTCAATTGGGTCAACAGCGATATCAACCTCAAAGCCGCTACCGCTACCTACTTTTTCCCCACTTTTTAACATGGGTGCATTATCTTTCTGCCCCTCACCAATTATTACTGTTCCTACCATTACAATTTTATTAAGTGCAGCTCGCATTGCATTTACGGCAGCACCATCAATTAAGTTCTTATCCATTGATCCTTGAAGATCAATTACACTTTCAGCAGCTGCAACTGTTACTTTTTGAATATCTTCAATCGGTATTGATTCAAGCATTGTTGGCGACCCCTGAAGCACTAGTAGTGCTTATTGCCGCTCTTCCGCTTTCTAGTCGTGCGATCGGCACTCTAAATGGAGAGCAGGAGACGTAATCGATTCCTAAAGAGTTAAAGAAGTGGATACTGCGCGGATCACCACCATGTTCGCCGCAAATACCTAGTTTGAATTCAGGATTAATCTTTCTGGCATGTTCCACTGCTGTTCGAACAAGAATTCCCACACCTGCCTCATCAAGTGATTCAAAAGGATTAAAGGGCAACAACTCTAAATCTAAATATCTAGGTAAAAATGAGGACTCAACATCATCTCGACTAAATGCCCACGTTAGCTGAGTTAAATCATTTGTACCAAAAGAGAAGAAATCTGCATAAGGAACTAAGCGATCAGCGGTAATTGCTGCACGCGGAGTTTCAATCATTGTTCCAATGGGGAAAGTAGTGGTTTGGCCAGCATGAGCAAAGGTTGCTTTAATCTCTTGCTCAAGGGTTTCTCTTAAGTGAAGTAATTCTCTTTGAGTTGCAACCAACGGGATCATGACCTCCGGAAGCGGAGTATGCCCAACTCGTTGGACTTCAATAAAGGCATGCACAAGTGCACGAACTTGCATTTTATATAACTCAGGAATCAAGATGCCAAGTCTTACTCCGCGCAGACCAAGCATTGGATTTGCTTCATGCATTCTTTGCACGGCAGAAAAAATTGCTGTGTCACGTGGTGACACTTCTAAGTCAAGAGCTTCTGATCGTGCTCTTTCAGCCATCAAAGTGGCAAGCGGCGGTAAGAATTCATGTAATGGTGGATCAAGTAACCGCACTGTCACAGGCTGTCCAGACATTGCCATCATAATTCCAACGAAATCAGCTCTTTGTAGAGGTTCCATCTCAGCAATTACGCCATTTTGGATCTCTTCGTTTTCTGCCAGGACTAATCGTTCAATATAACTTCTACGAGGCCCTAAAAACATATGTTCAGTTCTGCAAAGTCCCACTCCTTCAGCACCAAGGATTCTTGATCTGACGGCATCCTCTGGAGTATCTGCATTAGCGTGCACACGTAATTTACGAACTGAATCTGCATGAGTGAGAATTCTGTCGACAGCTTTTACTACCGCAGGTGCTTTGGGATTATCCGCAGCAAGTCGTCCCTCTAGATACGAAGTCACGTGGGAAGCCACGACAGGAACTTCTCCTAAATAGACCGCTCCTGTACTTCCATCGATAGAAATAATGTCGCCTTCATGGACGACGTATTGACCAATTGAGAACAATCCTGCTCTTTCATCAACGGTGATGCTTTCACAACCACACACCGCAGTCTTTCCCATGCCTCTTGCAACAACTGCAGCATGTGAAGTTTTACCTCCTCTGCTTGTCAAAATACCTTCAGATGCCACCATTCCGACAAGATCATCTGGACTAGTTTCTCTTCTTACAAGGATTACTTTTTTGCCACTCAAAGAAAGATCATGAGCTCTCTTTGAATCAAACACGACCGCACCTACTGCAGCACCTGGCGATGCAGCAATTCCTCTTGCAATCTCCAAAGTTGTGGTCGATAAATCAAACTGCGGGAACATCAAATGCACTAGTTGTTCGCCTGAAGTTCGAAGCAATGCTTCATCAATATTAATCTTTCCTTCATCAACTAACTGACTAGCTATTCGGAAAGCAGCCTCAGCCGTTCTCTTTCCAACTCTTGTTTGCAAAATCCATAGCTTTCCTTTTTCGACTGTGAATTCAATATCGCAAAGATCCCTGTAGTGATCTTCAAGAAGGCTCATTGTTGAATCAAGCTCTGCATAAACAGTGGGGTATTTCTGAGCAAATTCATGCAAGGAAATTGGGGTTCGGATGCCCGCAACTACATCTTCACCTTGTGCTCGTTCAAGGTAGTCACCATAATTTCCAGACTCACCTGTGGAAGGGTTTCGTGTAAATGCCACACCTGTGCCAGAGTCATCAGTTAAGTTTCCAAACACCATTGATTGAATATTTACCGCTGTGCCTAAGTCAGAGGGAATTCTTTCTCTCTGGCGATACAGCTGAGCCCGCTCAGAATTCCATGAATGAAAGACAGCCTCGATAGAGCGAAGTAGGTGATCTCTAGGATTTAGAGAAAAAGGCTTGCCTTCATATTTTTCAATGAGTTGTATGTAGTCAGCAATGAGTAACTTTGTTTGTTCAAAATCCAACTTATCGACAGTCTTAACTTTTGTTGCTTGCAGGTATGTCTGATCAATTTCGCCAAAACTATCTTTAGGTATTCCACAGACTATTCGTCCATACAGATCAATAAATCTTTTATATGAATCCCATGCAAATCCAGGATTTCCAGTTTGCTGCGCTAACCCAGTTGCCACATCAGGTGTCATTCCAACGTTCAGAATAGTTTCCATCATTCCTGGCATTGAAAACTTTGCACCAGAGCGAACGGAAATAATGAGTGGATTTGCGGGATCTCCAAAGCTTCGCCCCAAAGAGCTTTCAAGTTGCTTGATTGAAGCGTCCAACTCTTCAACAAGTTTTTGGGGGAGTGCACCGGTGCGCAAGAATTCCCGACATGCATGGGTTGTTATCGTGAATCCAGGGGGGACGGGTAGCCCGATTCGCATCATTTCGGCGAGGTTGGCACCTTTGCCGCCAAGGAGTTCCCTTAAATCTTTATTTCCCTCATTGAAGGAATATACAAATTTATGCACTATGGCGATCTGGATTGAGCGATGAAGTGAGAGTCTTAAGCTGATATTTTGCTAGGACGCGCAGCACAATAGCCATTTAACCGTTAAGGACTTTTCTCGGCAGCAAGCCCCCACTGAACCCTCGTGCTTGTACCCCTTTAGCCAACTTGCACGAAGCCTCATCTATCATTACCCCTTCGTAAATCACGGCCCCTTTCGCCCCTCCAGAAGTTCCCGTGTAGAACTCATACGCCTGAATAAGCATGCATGCAAATTCAAAAGCATCTTGAGTTGGTGTAAATATCTCATTACAAGTAGCAATCTGCGATGGGTGCAGCACCCATTTGCCATCGAAACCCATTGATTGAGCACGGATTGCACTGATTCTAAATTTCTCAATATCATGAACATCAAGGATGGGGCCATCAATAGCCTTTACTCCTGCCGCTCTAGCAGCGACTAAAATCTTCATTAAAGGATAATTAAACATGTCTGAGGTTTCACTGCTAGCTGCTTGACTTGATTCATCGCTTAGAGGCATTCCAAGATCTGCCATGAAATCTACCGGCCCAAAAGCGATAGAACTGACTCTGGGGCCATGAGCAATCGATTCAACATTTACAAGCCCTTTTGCTGTTTCAATTTGGACATCTATTGAAATTGATCCCTCATTAATTCCACAGTCTGATTCCACTTTGGAAAGTTCATTTGAAAACCACTTTATCTCTTCAATAGTTCCAACCTTGGGCAAAATAATAGAATCAATACACTTACCTACTCCACCAGATAGAAGATCTAGATCATCACCAAGCCAAGAAGTTTCAGATCCATTTACTCGAATACTAACGGCGCCTGCGGTAAACCTTTTTTTTTCTACCGCAAGCCAATCGAATGTCTTTTGAATTAGTTCTCTCGCTTCATTTTTTGCTTCTGGTGCTACAGCATCCTCTAAGTCAAGAAAGACCTGATCCACTTGTAAATTGAGTGCCTTCTCAACCATCTTTCTGCTACTTGCTGGGACTGCTAGAACTGACCTTCGAGAATTCAACATCAGACTCCCTTTCGACAATGTTTATTTATCGACGCGGTATTGTGCAATAAAATCTTCGTCAAGCTCCCAACCAAAACCAGGGGCATCAGGTAAGACGAATTCTCCATCGACTAACGGCTGACGATTGGCGAGCATCTCCCAAAAGATAGGATCACGTGTTGGAGAGAACGACTCGACATAGGTACCATGTGGAACAGAGGCAAGTAAGTGGGATGCAACCTGTGCCTCCTCATGGTGACCAAGCTGAATATCAAATGATGCGGCAAGAGCTGCAATTCGACGCCATTCAGTCGGGCCACCACCCCATGATGCATCGTAGTTAGAGACATCAATTGCTCCATTAACCATAATCTCACGCATTCCAACTCTAGATATTTCACTTTGACCCGCAGCTACGTTGACGTTTCCACGCAAGCGAATATCACGTAATCCCCGCCAATCTGCGTGCCAACGAGTGGGCTCTTCAAACCAACGCAGAGGTATCTCACCTTCTATAAGAGAAAGGAAATGAAGCGCCTCACTCACCGTGTACCCCTGGTTTGCATCAACTACAAAGATGAAGTCCTCTCCAACGATAGACCGGGCTAAACGAAGACGGGCCGCATCTTCCTCAGGTGGTTTCGCGCCAATCTTAAACTTCATTCCCACCATGCCAATTTCATCTTTAAAGAAACCAAGTTCCCGCTCAAGGTCAGCTTCACTGGATCCGTAGTAACCGCCGATTCCAATCATAGGAATGCGATCTCGGAATCCGCCCCATAAACGCCATAATGGCTGATTCGTATATTTACCAAATGCGTCCCAAAGCGCACTGTCGACACAGGCAATTGCCTGCATAGGAATTGCACGGTCTCTTAATTGATCTAAGGTAACCGGAAGCATGGCATGCCAAATTTTTTCAATTTGGCGAGCATCTATTCCAGTAACAAGCGGTGCAATTTCATCATGAATAATCGATAGAACTTCATTTTGCTCTTCATCGGTATCAGCGTTGTAACTTTGACCAACAATGCCATCTGAAGTGGTGATGCGGGTTATGATCGTACAGCGATTTCGCATCTTGTAATATGACCCTTTATAAAGGTGCTTAAGAGGAACTCTTATTGGAATGGTCTCAATTTTTTCGATTTTGCTCATGACTTCTCCTTTATTCTAGTTACTCTCGCAGATGACGATGGCTGCTCCAGTTTTAATCTCGTCGCCTTCTTTGTATAAAAGTTCCATAACCGTTCCAGCAATTGGCGATGGAACTTCAACTGTTGCCTTGTCTGTTTCGACCTCCATAATTATTGATCCTGCAGAAATTACGTCGCCCACTGCCACTTTCCACATATTTAAGTAGACCTCATCAACGGTGTCACCTACACGTGGCATTTTGATCGACATTTTCATGAAGCTAAATCATCTTTCGGCGTGAAAATGTTTTTGAACATGGAAGCAAGGTCAGGCTCTGGGGCGGCCTGACAGACGGCTACAACTTCTTCAATGATTTTCTTCATTTGAGATTTAATCTCATCAATTTTCTGGGGATTTAGTCTGCCACCTGCTACTAGAGCTTCTTCTGTCACTTTGATTGGATCACGCTTTTGCCAACTATCGAGTTCACCCTCTGGGCGGTAGAGCGCTAAGTCTGCGCGTGAGTGACCGGAAAAGCGATAGGTTTTTGCTTCGATTAGCGTAGGTCCGCCACCTCCACGAGCACGATTCACAGCTTCGGCAATGCCTTTTTGAACTAAGCCAATATCCATGCCATCAAGTGAGAAGTGAGGCATACCGTAGCTATCTGCACGTAAATGTAAATCTTCAATTGGAGTAGTAACGGTAATTCGTGAATATTCCGCATAGATATTATTGTCACAGATAAAAACTACGGGAAGATTCCATATTGCTGCCAAGTTCAAGGTCTCATGGAAGGCGCCAATATTGGTTGCACCATCTCCAAATACTGCAACAGCAACGTCATCTGTTCCCTTGGTCTGGAACGACAGAGCAGCGCCAGCAGCAATCGGCATACCTCCGCCAATAATCGCAGAAGTTGGAAGTAGTCCAAGTGCCATATTGCTCAAATGCATGGAGCCTCCAACCCCTCCACAACAACCATTCGCCTTTCCCATAATTTCGCCTAGTACAGCTTCCGGACTGAGTCCAAGTGCTAGTGCAATTCCATGGCCACGGTAGGTTGCAGAAACAATATCTGTCGGGCGTAACACACTCGCCAATCCAACTGCCAGTGCTTCTTGTCCTAGACAAAGATGTGTGGTTCCTCGAATTGATCCAGCCGCAAAAAGAGCATTGATTTGGCCTTCAAATTCTCTAATTTCGATCATGCGCTCATATTGTGCTACCGCATCATCTTGTACGGCTTTTCGTCGCAAAAGTTCGAGTGACATTATTGCAACCCCTCCAATTCCCACCAAGATTTAGGAGTGGTGCCAGATTTCATGGCTTCGTTTAGCTGACGCGCAATATCATCTGCAGTTGGAATAAATCGCGCTTCCAGCACTCCACTATAAGGAACTGGCACGTCGGGGGTTGTGATGCGAAATGGCGCACCCTTAAGTTGAGCAAAGAGAGTAGATGTAGTACTAGCGATAATTTCTGATCCCCAGCCGCCGCTCTCAGGGGCTTCCTCTACAACAACCAAGCGACCTGTTTTTGCAACAGAAGCAATTACACTTTCACGATCCCAAGGGACAATTGTTGCTAAGTCAATTAGCTCAACATCAAGACCAGATTTCTCTATAGCCGCGTGACACACCTTGACCATCTGTCCAAGTGAGACAACCGTAATGTCTTTTCCCTGACGCAGAACTCGGGCCTTTCCAATGGGAATTCTTAGCGATGCATCTACATCACCTCGTTCTGCATAAAGAATTCTAGGTTCAAGAATCATCACTGGATCAGAATCTTGAATTGCCGAGCGCGTTAAAGAGTATGCTGCTTGAGCGTCGCTTGGGCAGACAACTTTTAAGCCCGGAGTTGCAGCTACCCAGTTTTCAAGAGTTTGAGAATGTTGGCAACCAAAGCCAAGTCCGGATCCAACCGAAGCACGCACGACCATAGGCACAGATAATTTGCCATTACTTAGATAACGCATTTTTGCAGCCTCTGTTACTAGCTGATCAAGTGCAACTCCTAAAAACTCCATAAACATAATTTCAACAACTGGCTTCATCCCCATAATTGCCGCACCAACGGCAGCGCCAGTGAATCCCATTTCAGAAATCGGAGTATCACGAACCCGTAAGGGCCCAAACTCCGTGAGCAGACCTTCCGAGGTTTTGAATACACCCTCTGCTTCAGCCACATCTTCACCAAGTAAAATAACGCTCGAATCCGAACGCATTTCATCGGCCAAGGCTTGCACTACGGCCTGCCTGAATCTCATCGGGACCGCTTTTTCCATTGTGCTGACCCCTAATTCTGTAAGGTTCTTTCTTAGCTTCCACAAAACTAGTATTGCTATACCTATGGAAACGATATTATAGTAACCCCATGAGCTATACAGGTCAATCATATAGATGTTAGATGGAGCACAAACGGCAAATTTGCCTTTATCTGGACTGAAGGTATTGGATGCAACGTCGAATATTGCGGGTCCTTTTAGCGGTGCCGTGCTAGCTGACCTTGGTGCCGAAGTTATTAAGATTGAAACACCCACCGGAGATCCTGCTCGCGCTATGTACCCCATCGATGGAGATCGCTCAGCCTACTTCCATGTAGTTAATCGCAATAAGACTTCAATAAGCATTAACTTAAAATCCAAGGAAGGGCAAGAGAAGTTAGGCTCCATGCTAGATGATTGTGACGTTTTTCTAACAAATTTTCTTCCAGAGAGATTGCAAGCGCTAAACCTGAATTCAGAGGAAATGCTTGCCAGACATCCCAGACTAATTTTCGGAAATCTCTCCTCATACGGAAGCAATGGGCCTGACTCCGCTTATCCAGGCTATGACGCGACTGTGCAAGCACGAACAGGAATTATGCATGTCACTGGTGAGCCAGGTGGAAGTCCTGTTCGCACTGGTGTTTCAGTCTTAGATATGGGTGGAGGCATGTGGCTTGCCATCGGAATACTTGCAGCACTTGTGCAAAGAAATAGAACCGGTAAGGGAGGCCTTATCGAAACATCACTATTTGAAACGGGAGCCTTCTGGGTAAGTTATCACTTGTCGGCAAATCAACTTACAGGAAATGAATCGGTCCGCTCAGGAGCTGGTCACCCAGCATTCTCTCCTTACGGACTCTTCTCTACAGCTTCTGGAATGTTATGTCTGGGTGTAGGTAGCGACAATATTTTCTCTAAGCTTTGCATGGTTCTAAACCGAAAAGAATTAGTTAATGATCCGCGATTTATTACTAATTCGGATCGGGTTGCGAATGCAGCAATTTTGAAGACTGAAATTGAAAAGGCACTAATGGGTAAGAATGCTGAGCAGTGGGCAATTCTCTTGAGTAGTAGTGGGATACCGGCCGAGCGTGTGGCTTTACCTGAAGATTTACTCCATGACGCGCAAGCTCAAGTAATGGACATTATGCAAATCTATCCCGATTCCACGACAAACATGAAAAAAATTCCTGGGCTCCCAATTCGCTTTGATGGTCAACGACCGTCGATTCGTTTTTCTGCACCACATTTAGAAGCATAAATAGCGACCTATATACCCGCCGGAAGCCTTCCGCTGCGGTCCACTGCGAACCAAAGGAGTAAACCCTGTGGAATCATCACAATTGTTCCGAGTTGAAGGTATGCGAGTTTTTATGACTGGAGGAACCGGTGGTATCGGTACTGGACTTGTTGGGGGATTTCTCAACGCCGGCGCCAAAGTATGTGTGGCGGCCCGCTCTGAGCACGCGATCCAGGAAACTCTCGCCCAATTTCCGCAGTTTAAGGAGAATCTGTCTTTTGTAACCTGTGATTTAAATTTAGATGGCTCTGTACTCAAAGCGGTTGAGGATGCGCGCATCCAACTTGGTGCAATAGATACCTTAATCTTGGCTCACGGCAACGTATTTCCAGGGCCGGCACTCGAGACATCGATCGAATCGTGGACTGAGCAGATTCAAGTAAATCTCACTGCCACTTTCCGAATTGCACAAGCAGTTGCTCCCGAGATGATTGCTCGAAAGAGGGGAAAAATAATAACTATTGCAAGCATGCTTACTTTTCAAGGCGGATTGAATGCATCTGCTTACGCTGCAAGTAAGGGTGGCGTCGGTCAATTAACAAAAGCTCTTTCCAATGAATGGGCGCCATATGGCATTAATGTCAATGCAATTGCCCCTGGATATATCAAGACTAAACTTAACAAACATGTATGGCAAGATCCAGAACGCGCAAAAAGCGTGCTTGCACGTCTCACAAGTGGGCGATGGGGTGAGCCCAGTGACTTAGTTGGACCTGCAATCTTTTTAGCCTCTCCAGCATCTGATTATCTTCATGGAGTAATCTTGCCAGTAGATGGCGGATGGCTTTCTCGATGAAGCTCGGCATGGACTCTTATAGTTTTCACCGCCTTTTTGGAGAGCTAACGAAGTGGGAAGCACCTAGCGACGAACAGTGGACTGTTACAAATTTCTTTAACTTTCTGTCAACAAATCAAGTTCAACTTGCTTCCCTGCAGACGGCCTATATCGACCCCCGAAATCCAGCCTTAGAAGATGAGATACGGGAATGGATTAGCGTGGATCCTTTGCGCGAAGCCATTTTTACCTGGGGCCATCCCAATGGATTTGATGGAGGGAAAAAACCAGAAGTCCTGGGAAATGCAATCGATTTCCTTCATCTTTCCGAAAGATTAGGAATTACTCAAATGCGAATAGTATTGGGAAACCACTGGAACTTTGATACCGATTCAGAAGAGCGCTTCCGACTTCTTCGCCCGATTGTCACAGAAATACTTGAATTAGCTAACAAATACAAGATCCGTATTTCAATTGAAAATCATGCGGATTTCCCAGTGCGAACTCTAATGAAGTTCATCGAAAGCTTTGATGACCCTCGACTAGGATTGTGTCTAGATCTTGGGAATTCAGTTCGGGTGGGGGATGATCCAGTAGTGTTGCTCCAAGAATTTGATATTGAGAGAATTTTCATGGTCCAAGCCAAAGATGTACGAAAAATAATTGGCCATGAAGAGCCAACAGGATGGTGGCCCACCGTCCTTTACGGTACGGGAGACGTTAATCTTGGAAAGTGCATTCAAGTACTAAAATCTAAAGGTTTTTCAGATCCAATTGTCGTAGAAATTTCAAATGTCTTTACAGGTCTAAACGAAAAGCAGGTAGCAATACAAGCATTAGATTTCCTAAGAAATGAGCTAGCTGGCTGAATTCAAAATTTGATCTAAAAATTTCCATAATTTGTCATTAGGAAGTCCTCGTACGAAATGATTTGCCATCTGAGAAATTTCATCGGCCTTAGAACCAGCCATGGCGCTCCATTTGGTTCTTGCCCAAACTTGCTCTTGGGGCAACTCTAAAGCCAAACCTGGTGGTGAGAGCTGTTCAAAACTATCCTTTCCAGTTGAAGTATGGACAATCACTCTGGCACCGTTCATAGGTACATCACTTGGCACTATTGAAATGAGACTTTCAATCTCAGGTGATGGAAATAGTTTCGTAGGGTCTGCTGATTCCCATGCAGATGCGACACTACATTTGAGTGTCCACCAACTTCCTCCACGACTTCCATCTAGCAATGGAGCAGTATTTTGAGGCACATAAACTTCTAGTAGATGCAACTTTCCCGTCTGGCGCGCAGATAATGCTGAAGTTGCCAAGACTGCCGACTGCGCAAAACCATTGGTAGCAAAAGGTCGAATACCAGTCGCGCACACCCCATCGATGATTGTGGCAGGTCCACCAGTACCGGAATACAGAGTAAGCATTCCATGTGATGCATCCCATAAGTTACTTATAGATGGTGCATCAGTCATAGCCGAAATTAACCCAAGTGTGGTTGCCGATGCTCTATTAAATGCCGCTGCTCCTTCTCGCTCGCGCGGTGCCAGTACGCTTCCAGACATATTTGTTAGCGCCAAGCGCAAAGAATTTTCGTGTTGGCGCGAATTCAATCCCAGCATTACTGAGGCGGCGCTTGCCGAAGCTACGGCTCCTGCAGTGGCGGTTACGTGCCATTTCATTCGATGTGACGGTCCAAGGAAATTATTTAATGAAGCCCCTGCCTGATATCCGCTATAGGCAGCTGCAATTACATTCTTGCGTAAAGAAATGTTCTTTATTCCAAGCGGAAAAATCGTAGACCAAACAACTGCACCGATATGACTCCCCAAGGCCCAAGTCACATCATCGCGATCTTTACTACTCGCACGCATTGCCAAATATGCGCCAAATCCAATTGACCCATCTTGTGCAAGTGAGCGCTCATTTTGCACCACACCATCAATAAGGCAAGCCAAGTAATCATTCAATAGAAATTCAAGTCTATCCAAGTTGAAAGGCAGAGTAACTGGCAGACTTAACTTTGTTAATAACTGATCACCTGAAGTCATAGATTTCACTTCACATACTTATAAGAATCTTAGGCAATTGCCTTTCTCGATTCAATGCCAAACTAATTGCGTGACTGAAATTCGCAAATTCAACAACTTGATCTATGATTTTATTCGCATCAATCACTCTTTCTGCAATCAATGACAGGGCCTCATTATATTTTCCTGGTCCGTTAAGAACACCGTAAATTGAAATATCTCTGACCACCACATCCGCGAAATCGAAGTTATTAATAGGCTTGTCTGGGACTCCTAGAAGCACTACCTCCCCACCCGCCCGCACGGCTTTAAATGTGGATTCGATCGCGCGGTTTGTACCTGCAGCTTCGATGACAAGATCGGCATTGATGAAAGGCATCTCATCTGGACTCAAAGATTTAAAGCCCAGGCGTTGCACACGGGCTGCACCACTATCACCCGATACTCCAAGAAGTACCTCCCATCCACTTTTTATGAGGATTTGAGCTGCGATGATTCCAATGGTCCCTTGACCGACAACAACTGCCAGACCGGACTTTCTTTGTGAACGAGAGATTCCAGCAATCGCAGTAACAGCTGGTTCAGTAAGAGTTGCATCACGCAAGGAGAGACCTTGCGGTATTTTATAGACATTGCGGATAGGCACGGCAATAAACTCTGCCAGACCACCTGGTCCGCCGTTTCGTACTCCGATCTCAATGCGGTTAATGCACCATGTGGAACGCTGCTTGCACGCATCACAATTCTGGCATCCTATAACAGGGTCAACTACAACCATTGTGCCCGCCGGCAAATTCAAGTCGTAAGATTCAATTACTGTGCCACTAAACTCATGTCCAAGCCGCAAAGGGTAATTGGCATCCCCAGTTTGAAAATAAGGGTGGCTTCCATTCAACATTTCCAAATCGGTTCCACAAAGTCCAACATGGGAAACTCGAATGAGCACTTCATCTTTACTGATTTCAGGAATAGGAACATCCGCAATGTGCCACTCATGAGCAGCAGAAACAATGAGTGCCTTCATTGTTTCTGCTTTCTGAATGGAATTCATTTACCGTCTTAAATCTCACTATGAGTGGGTAATATTGCATGCTTAAGGAGCCACAAGCGTAAAGTTTCACGCTGCGAGTCCAAGAAAACGGCGAATAAAATGATAAAGCCACGGATTGGTTCAACCCAGAAGGGATCGATAGAGGTGAGGTTTAAGGCATTTCCGATTATTGACAACAGCATAACTCCACCTAAAACATCGAAGTAAGAACCGCGGCCTCCAGTGAGGCTTACTCCACCTATAACTGTTGCGGCAAATACTTCAAAGATCACTCCTTGCCCAACATTTGCTGGCGCAGAGCCAAGTTCGCCAATTATTAGCAACCCGGCAACTGCTGCAATCCCGCCAGCAACCATAAACATACGGCGCTTTACTGCTCCTGGATCAATGCCTGCAGCACGTGCTGCCACAGCGTTACTGCCCACAGCATAAAGACGACGTCCACCACTTGTAAAGCGAGAGATGAATATGGCTATTCCAAAGGCAAATGCAGTGAGAATGACAGAGTTAGGAACTCCAAATGATTTCTCCCCTCCTAAAATCAAGAGAGTTGGTTTAATTCCGTTCAAGGTTCTGGCTTGATTCACCACATAGGTAAGTCCGCCTAAAACGATAAGTGTCCCAAGGGTTACAAGAAAACTATTCATTTTAAGTCGCGTCACTAGTGATCCATTGACCCAGCCAATTGCAACTCCAACTGCCACACCAATAAGTCCTGCAAGAATCGGATTGAGATTCCAACCACTACCAATATCTCCCTCGCCCAGTGACATCCATGCAACTAGGTAGCCAACAAATCCCATATTTACACCAAGGGAGAGATCCATCTCTCCACTGATTAGTGCCGTTGCAGCACCAATAGATAAAAGACCAAGGACAGTGCCATGAAGCAGAACATTAGAAAGATTGATGAACTGAAAGAAGCCATCAATTGTCAGCGTAACGACAACTATTGTCAGCGCTAACACAATCCAAATAAGATGATCAACCAATCGGTTGATCCAAATTGTTTTATTCATGCGTCGGTCCCTTCGATGGCTCGGATAAGTGTCTCACTGTCTAAATCCTCGGTGTTAAATTCAGCAATTTGACTGCCCTTAAAAAGGACAATTACTCGGTCTGTAACTTGTAAGAGAGTTTCGATTTCATCAGAGACTAAAAGAACTCCTGCCCCTTGCTCGCAGGCCTCTACGACGATAGTCGTGATACCTGCTTTCGCTGCAATATCGACTCCTTGAGTTGGTTCCTCTAACAAAAGCAAAGATGGGCCCGACTCAAGCATTTTACCGAGAGCAACTTTTTGTTGATTGCCTCCACTTAGCGTGCCAACGATTTGGTCTGGGCCGGTGCAGATAATGCTATACATGCTAATGCCATTCTTAGCTACTTTTTCGGCCTTACTGGGAAATTGAACTCCCCATTTATTTTGTAACCTATCAAGCACGGTTATTGTAAGATTATCGGCCACATTAAATTGTTCAAATATGCTCTCACCGCGCCGATCCTGGGAGAGATAACCCATTCCGCGAGAAATTGCCTCTCGTGGACGTTGTGCGTTATTGCTCGAACCGCCATATGTAGCGGTGCCAGATGAAGCTCGTTGCAACCCAAAGAGAGTTTGAACGACCTCGTGCTTTCCGCATCCCTCTAACCCTGTTAACCCAAGTATTTCACCAGAGTGAATTTCGAATGAGATTTTGCTGAACGCATTCTCTTTACTTAACCCATTGACTTCAAGTAAAACGTTATCTTTGTGATATTCCGAAGTTGAATGATGAGTTTGGGATTTTCGAGCTCTCTTGATTAATGCAGATCTAGCGCCCATCTCTCTAATTAAATCATCAGAGGAAATTTCTGACGTTTGAAAAGTGCCACGAGATAGACCATCTCGCAATACAGTAACTCTGTCCGTAACCTCGAAAACTTCCTGGAGGTGATGTGAAATATAAATAATTGCAACGCCAGATTCGGCTAAATTCTTGATAAGTTTAAAGAGTTTAGTAATTTCAGGTTTTGCTAAAGCTGCAGTGGGCTCATCAAGAATGATGAGCTTGGCAGATCGTGAAAGAGCTTGTGCGATTGCGACCATTTGACGTGATGCAACACCAAGACTTGCCATTGAAACTCTTGGGTTAACGTCAAGGCCAACTAGCTTCAGCGTTGCTTCAGCCATCTCCCATACTTGCTTCCAATTGACCAAACCGCGTTTGCCTATGGGAAGTCGTCCGACCAAGAGATTTTCCCCTACAGAAAGTGTCGGAAAAGAACTCATTTGTTGAGGAACAAGTGCGATGCCGGCTTTAAGTGCGAATTCAGGATTGCCTGGTTCAAGTTTTACTCCATCAAAAATTACATGACCTTGGTCTAGCGTTACAAGTCCGGTTATGCCACCTACTAGCGTGGACTTTCCAGCACCGTTGCGACCAACAAGCCCATGAATCTCTCCCTTAAAAACATTCATAGATACGTTTTGTAAAACTGTTGTCTTGCCATAGATCTTGGTGGCACCTGTGGCTTCCAAACACATTTCATTCTTCAAGACGAATCCTTTTCCGAACTTTGATTACTAAAAAACTGCCCCAACTTTACGATCAAAAGAGTTAATTCTCTAGAGAGAGCGCCCCTATTTCTAATCTCTCTCTAGAGAATATTTAACCTAACGGACTAAGCATTTCCCCACAACGCTGGGTTGTCGACATTTTCAGGTGTTACTGGAATTGTCGCCAACTGTAGCAATGGGCCAGCTGCTGCCTTGACGATAGCTCCAGCGATTGGTCCTGAAGCTCCTGTCTCTTTGAATGCACCGAGGGAGATAGTTTCTCCAGCAAGTACTTTCTTAATCAAGACAGTTATGACACCGAAATCAGGTAGTGGCTGGCTTGATGTTGCATCAAAATAACCATCGCGGAAAACCTTCATAGTGTCTTTGCAACCATCTACTCCTGCAAGGAATATGTGTTTTGTATTTCCACGCTTGTAAAGCTTGTTGATTTGCTTGAGCGCAGCCGTAACTACAACTGAGCCTACGCAATCTGAGTGCATGTAAATGCCATCAATTACCTTAGTAGATGCAACGTCGCGTGTTGCCTTTGAGAATTCATCGGCTGACCACTTTGTTGGCTTCTTGATTAACTTGATATTTGGATACTTCTTGATGACGTCATCAAAACCATTTCCACGGTCTTGTGCAGTAATGCTTGACATATCACCTTGAATTTCTAGAACTGTTCCCTTTGCCTTGCCGTACTTCTTGGTAAGAAGTTTCACCATGGCCTTTCCGGAATCTTGTCCAGCTAAGTAGTTGTTAGCCTGAACTGTCGCGGCAACCGCACAACCATCTGGCAATCTATCAATTGAGAATATTGGAATTCCTGCCGCTGCTGCTTTAGCAACAGTTGGGCAAATCGCCGCGGCATCAACAGGAACCATCACAATCGCACTGACTTTTTGTGCGATAAGTGCTTCAATTTGAGTTGCCTGATCCTTTGCAACGCCATTCGCATTCTTCTCAACCAACTCCCATCCCTGCTTCTTCGTCCAAGTTTGGACACCTCCAAGAATGATTTGTTGTCCAGCATCAGCGAGCGATGGTGCGCTGTAACCAATTACAACGCCGGCTCCTTGCGCCACACTGCTGCCAGTAGCATTTAGGCCCAAAGAAACGAGGGCCGTAGCAACGAGTATGGCCAATTTGTTAGTCTTTTTCTTCACACTGCCTCCTCCTAGTTATCGAATCGTTTCCATCGGAAACTGGTCGTAGTTAATTGCTAGTCAGGCACAATGTCAATAGCCCGTAGGACGTGTTTAATTTTTTTTTATTTGCGCTCAAATGGTGATCAATTCTCCACTAAAAATTGGGTCTTGCATCGAAATGGTGAATCCTGCTACAGTATCGAATCGTTACCAAATTTTAGGGGATTCAGATGAAAATTGTGAAGGTCGAGCCCATTCCAGTGGCCTACCCCGAACCAAATGACTATAACGCGATCAGGTACCTCTGCCTTGTCAAGATTACGACTGATGAGGGAATCGTTGGTTGGGGTGAAGCAATCACGCAGTTTTCAGAGGCAAACGCGTCTACGGCCGCAATAATCGTAGGAATGGGCGAGCTACTCATCGGTAGCGACCCTGTAAATACTGAAGCCCTATGGAATCAAATGAAAGATCGGGCTTGGTGGTATGGCTACGGTGGTGGAATCGCTTCTTATGCTATCTCGGCAATCGACATCGCTCTTTGGGACATAAAGGGGAAAGCATTAGGCAAGAGCGTTCTTGAACTCCTGGGTGGAGCCGTTCATGAGCGCCTACCAGCGATTGCCGATTCCCACGCTCACCATGATTCAATCCCAGCGATGGCTGACGAAGCACAAGAGTGGCTGTCCAGCGGAATGCAAGGAATGAAAGTTGGTCTCGGCAAACGCGGAAATGCTAACTTGGGCTACAACCATAATCGTGATGTGGAGTACATGAAAGCAATGCGAGAAGCCTTAGGCGCGGATAAGAAAATCATGCTTGACTGTGGAATTGCGATTAAGTGGGATGTGGCCACAGCTGTTAAACGGGTACAGGCTTTCGACGAGTATAACTTGGAGTGGATTGAAGAACCTCTCGGTGCCTGGGACGCAGAGGGTTACGCCGCTTTGCGATCAAAGACGAAGACACTTATTGCTTACGGTGAAAAAGAGTGGAACATTGATGGGTACGAGCGCATCTTGCAGACAGGCACATGCGATGTTTTTGGTATTGATCCAGCCCGAGCTGAAGGCATTACTGGATTTAAGAAAGTTTGCGATCGTATCGAATATTACAAAAGGCAAGGCAACGCCCACGCCTGGTCCTCAGCCATTGCTACCGCCGCAGGATTGGCAGTGAGTTTTAGTTCTTCGTCTTGCAAACTATTTGGACTAAAGCCCCTGGTAAACCCTATGCAGCATGAGCTCGTCGAAAATCCAATTGAGCACGTCAATGGATGGCTCTATCCCCCAATTAACAAACCAGGTTTAGGAATTGAAGTGCGTGAAGATGTGGTTAATCGATACCGTCAGTAGTCAGATATACTCTGCGTGACATGAAGACTAGACCTCTATGACCAAACCGAAGTCAACCATTCGCGATGTTGCTGTTAAAGCAGGAGTCGCAGTCTCATCAGTTTCGAGAGTACTCAACAATCACCCGAGTGCCAGTGAAAGTATGATTCGACGCGTTCAGGGCGCGGTAACTGAACTCAATTTTAGGCCAAATCCTGCTGCTAAAAGTTTGCGTACTGGCACTTCTCGAATAATTGGCTTGGTGGTCAGAGATCTCTCTAACTCTTTTTATACCGAGATGATGAAAGGTATGGAAGAAGTACTCCATAAAAGTGGTTACTCATTACTGGTGATGAATAGTGACATTGATTCAGACTCAGATTTAAGTAAGCTTACAGGCTTAGCTTCAATTCATGTAGATGCTATTTTTCTTGCTACTTCGACCGATAAATCTGAAGAAAAAATTAAAGCAATATCCAAATTTAAGGGGTCCGTTGTAATCCTAGATCGTGAATTTGCAAACTTGCCTGTAGGTACTGTTTTGTCTGACCATGCAAACGGAGTTTATTTAGCCACAAAAGATCTAATTGAGCTTGGTCACCGAAATATTGCTCTCATTGCAGGAACAACTGAGATCAGGCCTACCCGTGAGCGCTGTCGGGGCTTTCTAGATGCGTTCAAGGAAAGCTCAATATCGAATGAATCAAATACGCCCATAACCGGAATCGCTTCAACTTCATTGGCAAGAGCGGCGACTAAAAAACTCATGAACTTACCCGAAGGAAATCGGCCGACCGCAATCATTTCCGGTGGAATTGACGTCACCATGGGTGCCTTGGAGTGTCTTACTGAAATTGGGATAACGCCTGGTAAAGACATATCTTTCGTTGCATGTGATGACCTGCCATGGCTACAAATTATGCGACCTCGAATTTCAACGGTATCGCGCGACTATAAAAATTTTGGTTCAACGGCAGCCAATCTTATGATTTCAATGCTCACCGGCCAGAAGCCAGAAACAATTCTTCTGCCAACAAGCTATGAGCCGCGTGACACCTCTCAACCAGTTTGAAATCACCAGCAAGTACAGGCATTAGAAGATTAATTACTTTTAACTAAATGTGCAAAAGCGTCATACTCTTAAATCGATGGTCGCTCCACCATCAACGACAATTGTTTGGCCATTAATATACGAGGCTTTCTTGGAGGCTAAGAAAATAACCACCGAGGCTTGTTCTTCTGGGACACCCATACGCTTCATAGGCACAGCTTGGGCAAAAGCCTCTTGGGTAACTTCACGTCCATTAACAATTGTTTTGTTCTGAGTTTTCGTAAAACCAGGCGCGACGGCAACAACACGAATACGATCTTGTGCCCACTCAACTGCAAGTACTCGAGTTAGCGCTTCAAGGCCAGCCTTTGCGACCGAATAAGCAAGGCGACCTGGAAGGCCAATACGTCCAGTAATTGAGGAGATTGAAATAATTGTCGGGTAAGGCGATTTCTTCAAATGCGGGTATGCGGCACGACAACAACGAAAAGCGCCGTCTAGGTGCACATTTGTGATGAATCGCCAATCTTCATCTGTGTAGCTATCCGACAGGCCCTGTCGAAAGTTTCCAGCATTATTTACAAGAACGTCTAGCCGTCCGTAGTGTTCAATAATCATGGCAATGCCATGATCTACTGACTCAGATGAACCTACATCAATAGCAACCGTAAAAACTCTTTCTCCTGTTGGATCCAATGCATGAGCGACTTCTTGAGCTGCATCTTGACGTAAATCCGAGATAACCACATCATATCCATCGGCGAGAAACTGCTTAGACATTTCTGAACCCAAAGCGCCCCCACTGCCAGTTACGAGGACTACGGGTCGTGAAGAAATCATTCTGTATTAAACCACGACTGGTAGTAGAAATCAACCATTTGCTAGTGATTTAAATCATAATCATTTATATCGTAGATTAATCGAAGAAATACCTAGTGCACACATCTCATTCGCAATGAGTCCATCCTCAACAGTTGCAAGGTCTGGATTTACAATTCCAGTTTTTACCTCTTGGATCCACGCTTTTAGCTCTTCAATATAGGCAGGTTCAAAACGAATCATCCAATTATTAGCCATCTTCCCACCTTTGGTAGCGCCACCGACTCCGTTAACTTGAGTAATCACATCCCCATGAGTTCCAATTTGAATTGAACCTTTTTCACACACAACTTCAACTCGACAATCAAATCCATAATTATTAAAGGCAACAATATCGCCTACCATTGTCACGCCACTTTTAAGGCGGCCAATGATTATTAGTGGATCAGCTAATCCAACTGGTGAGAGTGATGAGCGCCTTGGATAAACACTTTGAATTGATTCCCATTCATCCTTAAATAGCCATCGATAAATATCAAAGTCATGGATTGCAATATTTGTAAATAGTCCAGTCGTGGTTGCCCCAGTAGATGCAACATTTCGGGTCACAGTTCTAAAGAATGTAGGAGGGCCAAAATCTCCAGTTGCCATAAGTCGGCGCACTTCTCGATAGCTAGGATCAAAGCGGCGCATAAAGCCAAAATTTATCATCTTCTTACCAATTCGTTCTTGGTAGGTGCGAATCTCATCTGAAATGATTCGTGCATCTTCTAGGGTTGTAGCAATTGGCTTTTCACACAAGATTTGTTTTTCTGATGCAATTGCTAACTTTAGATGTGGTACATGTAAAGAATCTGGAGATGCAATTACTATGGCATCAACCCGAGAATCATTCATTAATTCCGCTGGGTCAGTGGTTGAAAAAAGAACAGTTTCAAGCTCTGCTGATAATTCATCTATCTTTTTTGGATCTATGTCAGAAAGTCCAATAACTGTGGCATCAGGTACGTGCTTATTGATAAATCTTGCATGCCCAGCACCCATTACGCCAGTGCCAATAACTGCAACTTTGATCATTATCTCATTATTCTGATTTTAAAATACACAGCTGTATCGATTCCTTGATCATACCTTTTGCCGTATCGTGTTCATAATATTCAGTCGGGTTGTTGCCTTCGTACTTGACCCAAACTTCCGCAGAATTCGCTGGAACGATAGAATCGAGACGAACGAGTGGTGTTTTTCTAATTACTGTAATTAAATTCATAATCTCAACTCTATGCATAATTCAACAAAAGTAGAAGAGTCGCCCTATAAGCCGGAGACAGTGAGTAACTGGTCAGTTACCTGGATTTCAAATGGGGGTCGCTTTTGACAGCTCCCTCATGTAAATTGTGCACAAACAACTTCATACGACGTTTAGAGAGCCCTTTCGGCTAACTCTTAATCACCGGGTCGGGGGTTCGAGTCCCTCACCACCCACTTACGCAAGTGAGCCCGAGTTTTACCCAAAAGCACTTAAACTCATCAGTCTAAGGATTAGCCATACGGGGAGATTAATGACAA